>Ga0214543_1002119_pt1 | contig 39031 bp, 24 predicted proteins | sample CNSS2metaG_FD_160094 | JGI IMG/M metagenome (GOLD analysis project Ga0214543, IMG submission 160094) | Root nodule microbial communities from cowpea collected in UCLA plant growth center, Los Angeles, California, USA - CNSS2 | ecosystem: Host-associated > Plants > Roots > Nodule | place: USA...
CATTATTATTATATATAAAGAGAAAAAATATATATATATATATATATATATATATATATATATATATATATGAGAAGGAGAGAATATCGTTCGCACTATTTTATTTAGAAAATGAACTTTAATAATTTTATATAAAGAGTAAATATTAAAATTAATCTTAATTTAAAAATATTTTTTTAATCTTTCAAAACTATTTTCTAGTATTAACTTGATTAAAAAATAATATTATAATACAGCAATTTAAGTCCTTCACTTAACCACGTCACTCACTGCCACGGTTATGCATGATGGAGGCTTAATAGAAGAAATCAAATTACAATAATAGGTTCGAAATAAACACAAAACAGTTATTTGTTAAATATTTTAATAAAATAAGAAACATTTTCAGAGTTGAATATTCAAATATATCTCATAATACATTATTGAAAAATTAATTCCCCAACCACTTATCATAATGTTGGAATGTGAATGGCGAAATCGAAGGGGACAGAACAACATAAAAAAATGTTTAAAATAGATCCTCATGTTCTTAAATAAAACTACTAAATTTCAATTGGAGACATGTGTCTTGTAAGTACTACAACTCGTGGATACTTACTAAATTTAAGTTCAGACATTTTTTTAGTGTGGTGAATGTTTAAAGATATGGTTAATAATAATAATAATAATAATAATTGTAATAATAATAATAACATTTAAGTTGAGTTTTATTTTATGTCTCTCTTCACAGCTTTTCATCAAAAACATAATAATAACATGCTTAAATTAATTATTATTTGTAACATTTTTAACAAAACCATATAACAATAGATTTATAAGTTGTAACATCTCAATTTTATCACCTTAAAACTAATAAAATAGGATATTCCATCTTAGTGTTAAAAAGATAAACAAATGTATAAAATATATTAATACAGTCTTACAAATGTACAAAGTATAAAGTATATATATATATATATATATATATATATATATATATATATATATATATATATATATATACAAAACATCTCTAACTGCAACCATCACTGCTCTCATCAAATAGGTCATCGCAAAAGAAAAACAAACAACATAAGACAAAAACACAAAAGGGTAAACTAATGACTTTTAAAAAATTTTCTCAAACCATAATATATATATATATATATATATATATATATATATATAACAACTACAAACAAACACATATTCACAGACATATATTTATAAACTACAACTCAACTAATCTGGATACATGCATTGAGGTCGGATCCAGTTAGTTATGCACTTGTAGTGCATCTCATGCTCTGCAAAGCGACAGATTAAGAGTGAAAATCCTACCACATAAAGATTCAATCTGACTCCCTAGTCGAAAACACAACATTTGTCGGTGTAGCACTTCCATTAACTCTTGTTGGAGCAGATTTGTAAACCGCAAAGCACTTTCTCCACGCACACAATGGCTGTGAAGTGTGAACGCACAAGTGTTGTGTTTTCGACGAGGGAGTCAGACGACACAGTAGCTGTGAAGTGTGAACGTTTGATCTGTGGCTTTTCGTAAGGTTCAGTGGTTTTGAGTCATGGGTTGTGGCATGGTTCCGACGAAGGGTGTATGATGTTTATGTGTGAGCATAGGCTAATATTTATGCAAGTGTATGGTGATTATACACGGCACAAATTGTGACTCACACAAATCAGATCTCCATCGTACATCACTCACTGAGCCATGCGAGCACCAACTACGATGTCCTCCGCATATCCAGGGACATCTCGCCACACGTGAACTTCGCTGCAAATCTAGCACGACTCACAATCCTTGCACCTCCACGAACCCACCTACAGATTCACTACGTCAACATAACACTGACAATGATCCTTCCATCAAATTTCTCATTGCAACTTTAGCAACCAATGATGATTCTCCAACAACTAGGAATTAATCTTTTCTGATGTGGAAGATCAAATTACACTGCAACCATAGATCATGCTAAGAAAAAATCCTACCGAACCATAGCTCTTGATACCATGGTTAGGAAAAATGCATCATCAATTAAGAACATTATTGTTTTTATTTCCAAGAATCACCCTATTAATAGAAAAATAAGATTATCCTAGAGAACACAAGAATATAACGTGGAAATCCAAAAATCGGAGAAGAACCACAACCACTAGAGAATAATACTATGTGAAAATTTGTACAATACATAGACTATTCTCCCATGCCCTTTGACCCCAAGTACACCCACATTCTCCAAAGCAAGAATTAAACATGAACCTCACAACACTCTACTATAAGAGTATAAGAAAAGTCAAATATAAGCTTAAAGTGTGTTTGACTGGAGTAAGAAACATCATGAATTTAAAACACATTATATAGTCATTAACACCTACACTCTTGTTTATTTGTTATCCTTGACGATATAAAACTTTTCAAGACATGTTATTTTCATCAACCCAACAGTTTGCATCCACTTATATATTACATAAATGGACCTTCCATATAAATCGACCTTCCAACGTTTACATTCATATACTAAAATGAAATTAAACTATATAATTATATTATATTTACAACAATCTAAAATAGACCCTCAATTATCAAGACATGAGGTATCCAAAAGATTTGATTGACCAATATTTGAAAGATTATAACTACACCATTAACGTATCATATACATGCAATTAACCCTAAAATATTAAACATGATAAATACATGATGATAAAGAAATGCATATTAAATAATGGAAGTGGCAAGTGCATGTGCTTATGGGACACCTTGGCTAGGAAATGGTATCACACCACTAACCATGCCATTTATTGAAGTAATAAGAGTGATCATAAATAAATAAAAAAGTTGTAATAGGATTTTGATGTTACAAATGAGGATGCATGAAATGGAAACTTGAAGATTTTGTTGGATTGAACAATGAGATGAAGTGTAGAAATTGCTTGAGGAGTCACCATGTGCCAATAAATTAGGTCAATGATTGAGTGAAGGATTTTTTACACACACATGTTTGGATTCAAAGTTTAAAATGGTTTTGAAAGTTCTTAAAGTTTTGTTAGTTAAAAAAACTATGTTTTAAATACAAAATTTCTCAAAAACATATTTAAAAAGGTTGTTTTTGCTTGAAAAATAACTCACGAAAAGAGAAAAAAATGTTAAAAATGTAATTTATTATAAGATCCATCAAAAACATAAATTAAAATTTAGAATCAAAACCAAGAATCTTGAAATCTTTTTAATTTGTATACGAGAATGAAGGTTAACCTATGATTGTTTTTCGTATTCTTGTGTTGTTTTAAAACTCTTCGTCAAAGGTATATTTTAGAAGTCCTGTAACAGGATATTCTGTCAGAAGTGTTGGATGGTTCTTTTTTTGTTTCTGGTAGCGTACAGCACACAAAAAATACTGAAAAAAAAAAATAAACACAAAAAATTGTAAATTAATACTAAATAAAAAAAAAAGTAAATAATGTATTCGTCTAGCACATTAGAGCAATATTATGATTGTCAGAAATGTCATGATGAATGACAACTAATTCATGAACAATTCTTTAATGAAAAAGGTGTAATTAGTAGTTTGAGATTTTTTTATTAGGTTTGAGATTTTTTTTATTAGGGTTTGAGATTCATAAAGAATGTAATTAATAGCCTGAGATTTTTTTTAGTAGAGCTTGAGATTATTCATAATGAGCCGTTTTTCTTTAATGAGAAAAGGATGCTAGTTAATAGCTTGAGATTCTTCACGATTTTACTAAACTTGTTTTTTTAGATAGATTACATGATTGTCTTAATTTTGAGATTTATTTGAATAAACCTCTCACTTTGAAAAATTAATTTTGTTTATAATTTAAAACTATTTTATATATAATTTCTTCAAATTATTATTTGTTTGGCTTGTGAATGGACCAATTTAAACTTGGAAAATTTTATTTTATTATATTTTATGCATTTAAGAAAAATATATAGAAGAAATTATTCTAACATATCCTTGTTACCCTACCACATTGCAAATAATATTAATTGTTTAATTAAATCAAAAATAGTATGAAAATAACACAATACATTTTTTTTACTTTACTAATCTCTTTCTTTTCTTCAATTTAACATCATTTTTTTCTTTTCTTTTATTTGTTTATTTTGATTTATTTTTTCTAATTTTATTTTATTCTATTTTCTCTCTAGCAAACCTATCTACTAAATATCCATATTGTCTTTTACATGATAAAGAAATAGAAAAAATAATTAAATATGAAAAAAAAATGATAAAATTATAGAACCCGTGTTAAAAAAATCATTCAAGGCAACTATGATTTACATAAAAAATTATATTGTTGGTCCATAAATCAATTATGAAATCTTCATAATCCACTATTCTTGAGTAACAATAATAATAATTATCTTCGTCGTAATACTTAAATTATTATAACCAGTGATAACACATTAATTTTTTTTATAATAATGAAAAATAATTAAATTATAATTATAAAAGTAAAATAAATATTTTTTGTAATTTTATTGTGAATAATTTTTATTTATTTTATAGATAACATTTTATTATAAATAGTTATTTTAGTTTAAAAAATAAGTAAATTTAGAAAAGGGCTAGAATAATGTACGTGTATAATTTCTGTGTTTATTATTATATGCGTTTTATTGATAATTATTTAAAGTTTTTTGTATGTTGGTCTCTGTCTATATTTTAATTTTATATTTACTAGATGGTCAGTGTTTAACATTTTTGTTCAGATTTTGTGGGTCAACTCAATTTGTTTAACTTTGATAAGGAATTTCATATATTTTTAAGATTTTCTATTAATATTTTGTTTATATAAGGAAATTCAAATTTAGTGATTTGTTTTTATTTAGATAAAGTATTTTAATTATCAATAAATTAAAGCAATATATTTAAATATTAAATTATTGTCAAAAACTAAAAAATATCAATAGTGTTAATTTTTTGTTGTCGATTTTGATTGATGTTATTTTTTATTTAAAAGTTATTTGAGATTTTCTCAGTTTGTATTTGTAAAACTTTTCTTTCTCAATTTATGTTAAGTGTTAATTGAATAAACCCAAAATAGCACTGGATTGGGCTCGTGCAAGATCAGATCAAGTCAACCCACCCACGTCAGAGTCTAGTCAAGTTGACCCAAGCATAGGTCGAGTTGAGGTCTAGACCCAAATTAAGCTAAGTAGACCTGGGCCCTAGTTGAGTCGAGTTGCCCAAGCCAAATTTAGGTGAGTTAGTCATAACCTAGGTAAAGTTGAGTTGGCCAAGCTCATATCAAGTTTAGTCAACCAAGATCCAAGTCAAGCCAAGTTAGTTTTACCCATGTTGAGTTGAGTCGAGACAACCAACATTTAGTTCAGTCTGAGCGAGTCTATATTAATATGAGTTGGGGTCAACATACATTCAATGAGTTGGAATAGGCATAAGTGGGTCCTAATTTCATCGAGATCAAGTCTAGTTGGATTAAGTTGAGTTTTGTCCAGACTAAGTTGAGTTGAGTCGGCTTAGTCTTAGGTCGAACTGAATTCAACCTAGGCTTAGGTAGGCAGGTCCACATTCATTTGAGAGAGGCTACCCATATTCATCTAAGTTGGGTTAGCCCCAAGTGGGTCTTAGTTTAATCAAGACTAGGTTGGGCCTAGTCAAATTAAGACTAGGTCTAATTGAATCAGCCTAGTTTTGGTCAAGTCGAGTTAGTCCGGGTTAAGTAGAGTTGAGTGACCCAAGCTCGATTGAGTCGAGCGACCCAAGCCCAGTCTAGATGAGTTGGCCCAAATCAATCAAGTCTAGTCAACCTAAGCTCAGGTTAAGTAGAGTTGACTAGAGTCTAAGTCAAATTGAGTCAAGTTGGACCGAGACAGGTTGGGTTAGGTCCAAGTCGAACCAAGACAAATCGGGTCATGTTTTAACCAAGTTTAATTAGGCTCATATTGAGCAAATACATCAGGTTGGAGCCATCTCAAATTAAGTTGGGTTAATGCCACCTTGGTTTGATTCGAGTCTACCTAGGTCAAGGTTAAGCCGAGTTTACCTGGATCTAGGTCGAGCCAAATCAACTTTAATCTTGGCCCACCTAAACTACGAAGACTAAAACACAAGTTTGAAAATATGAAGAATTTCAAATTCTGACATTATAGGTGAAATTTGAAGTTCTTTGATTTTAAGTAATCTAATTATTATAATGAAAGTTTAGGATTTTAATTTCTTTCAAAATTCCTTACACAAACAATATACTTTGTTATAAAACATCAAATTTTCTAACAAAATGAATTGCCTTCTTAAAATGCCTCATCCAAACATAAGGTAAATTTTATATTCTTATGGAAAATATAGATTTGTATATTTTAGAGACACTTAGGTACATAAGACTTTGATCGGAAGATTTCAGTACTCTCAATAGTCTCACATCAATTAAAAATTGAGGTCAAAGACAATTTAAATACACATGCACCTTTCTCACTTAACATGAGCTACATGCTCTAAAGAAAAAAAATATCCCGAGTGCAGTAATTGAACCTAACACTTAATGTCAGAACATTGATGCATGTGGTCAAGAAAAAGTAATTCAAAATATGAATTTGCATTTCCCTTAAACCTCTCAACTACAGGGGGTAATATACCAATACTACTAAAAAAAATCATATTTCTTGCCAATTTTTTTGCAAAATATTTTATATAAAACACTTTTCGTAACAAATTTTGTAGGAAATACTTGCAAATTTTATAATTTTATAGAAAATAATTACTTACGAAGGAAATACCTGTCAATTAAAATTCTTAAAAAAATAGTAGAAAAAAGTCTTTTCTTAAATTTTTTTTAACAAATTTGCAAGAAAAATCTCATGTAATATGATAATTTCTAGTAGTGCAAATAGTCAAATATCGTTTAAGAATTGAGGTTAATGATAATTTAAAAATAGTTTTCTCCCTTAACCTTCAAGGAGACAAAATTGTGATAAAATTTTAAACTTCAAAGCAAATAACCCTAGGAATCTAGTTACAACAAATTAAAGGTCAAAATAATTAATAAAATGAAATCTTAGATTATTCTCATCATTACCTATAAGGTTTAAATAAATAAAAGAATAATAAAAAAAATATTTATAAATATAGAGAGGTTAGGATGAAATGAGTCTGCATTTTAAAAGTATTGTTATACAATTTTTTATATTCTTAGACCATGTACAATCTTCTTGTTATAATCAAATATGATATTTAATATATAATAAAAGATAACAAAATAGCCTTTAATTTATTACCAAATATAATAATAAAATTTTACAAGATATCTAAATGTATTTAGAATATATTATATTCGTAATAATAATAATAATAATAATAATAATAATAATAATAATAATAATAATAATAATATTATTATTATTATTATTATTATTATTATTATTATTATTATTATAATAGTCCTGTTGTATTAACTATATTTTTTCTTGTTGTAATTGATTTTAGTATATAAATAAATGTAATGTACCGTAATGTTTGCACTCAAATAATAATAATAATATTTATTTTAATTATAATCATCACCATTATTATTAAATTAGGAAATAAAATAATCTTTAAGGTTAATTTTGACTATATTTTTATTCGATTTATTTTCAAATGAATATTCTTTTCTTTTCTCAATCACCTATTTTTTCTATTTCTATTTCTCTTCTTTCTACTAATTGTCTAGGACACAAGTCCGTATTGAAAAAGTTTATGATTTGTTTTCAATTGCATATGTTTGAAAGAAGTCACAATAAACGTGTAGATTGTTAATTTTGATTAGGCTGAGTTTATGATTTACAATATCAATATGTAAAAGTGTTGAAATGTAATATATATATATATATATATATGGATAGCTTTAAGATGAAGAGTTATAATGTATAAATAATTTTCTTTAGTACTTTACTATTTTTTAATTTCTTATGACATCGATTTTTTTTCTTGTTTGTTTTATATAAAAATTTTATTCGAATAAAAAAATGTGGTGCGAATCGTAATCTTTTCCAAAAATAATTGAACCGAGTTGGTCCAATTTACACGTAAGACCATAAAAGAGACCCAAACAAAGTAACTCTATGATTGGAAATTGCTTTTTGCACCCCTTATGTTCTTCTTGTACCCATAAATAAAGAAACCTCCACTTTGCCTTTTTTCACATTAAATGCAACGAAGGTTTTGTAGGTAGGGTTGAGAAAAAAGCCCAACCCGTTTGAAACCTCTTCATTGGAAAAGAAAAAAGGTTGGCGGGCCAGTTTGCATGGGTCGAATTAGACTGAATAAAAAATTTCAGATCAAGATGAGTTTAAATGGTCAATTACAAAGTTTAAATTCAAAATCTATGGATACCCAACCCAACCTGTCTATTTAATTATAAGGTTAAAAGCTTCACCCTAAACCCTAATTTTCTGCTCCCATCTTCCCTCCTTCAACAATCCTAACTTTCATTCTCCCTCACTCAGAAAAAACCCCTAATTCTTTGCCATCGCACTTCCATCTCTAGAACATTTCCATCTCTAGCGTCTACATCTTCATGTTCAGCGACTCCATCTCCAACATTTCCATCTCCATCAACAACCCTAACTTTCATTCGTCACGCGAAGGACTAGAGGTTGTCTGTGGGAATTGATCTCCATAATGTAGTGGGTGAACACTAGATGCAAGCAACAACTTCGATCGATAGTGCTTGCCTCCAATGCCTTTCATCACCTACATGCGGTTTATCTCTTCCATCTCTCTAAGCCTCAAACATCTTCTTCATCTTTTGTGGAGATTTTTTTGTGTATGTCCAGATCTAGAGCTGTCAAAACAGGTCACCTGGCCCGACCCAACACGGGTTGGCCACTTAGTGAGTCAACCCAACTTGACTCACTTATAACGAGCCAAAAAAATTCGAACCCAGCCCGACCCACCACGAGTTGATGGGTTAAGTGGGTTTACTCACTAGCTCACTTAATTAAAAAAAATACATTTTTTCTTCAGTCCCAAAAAAACTAAATTATAATTGTAATTAAAATCTAAATAAACTCCAATACAATCCAAAATAATGTTCAACCTCAATTACAAATCAAAATCACAAAAATATTAGCTTTGCATTTGTCAACCCAATATGATGACTAAAAAGAAAGCAGCCCAACCCAACCCAACTACAAAAATATTGTATGGTCCTTTATCTGTGGATAGGTTGGTGAGCCAACCTGGCTCACCATGGGTTGAACCCGGATGAGCTGAGTTCTTGGTGGGCCGAGTTAAAAATTGACCCGTACTGAAATTTGTAAAAAATATTTACCCAACCCATCCCAAACTTGTGGTGGGCTGTGTTGGCCCACGGGTTTTGACCCACTTTGACAACTCTATCCAAATATGTGTTTTGGAGATATTTTTTGTTTGTCCAAATCTATGTTTTGGAGTTTTTTTGTATGTTCAGATTTGTGTTTTGGATTTTTTTTTTGTATGTTTAGATCTACGTTTTTAGAGTTTCTTTTTTGTGTAATTTTGTTGTTGATGACAATACAATATTGTTAGATCTATGAAAATTCTAGCAAATGTTTTTCTTCTTACATCAATTTAACCCAACTGCACGTAACAATATCTATATTTATTTGTAATTGCTTAACCCGAAAAATAAAATGGTCAGATTGGATATAAATATATTAAATTTGGATTGTGTCGGATTGGTCAGGTTGGATCTGAATCCAATCCAACCCGACCATTACTCAGCACAACTTGTAGGCATAAAGCTGGAATATAGGAGGTTTGTGTTCTTTCTTTTTCACAGAGTAGGTGTTGAGATGTAAATTTTAGCACATCATTAAGAGAGGTGTTGAGATAAGTAGTGATAGGTCCAATGTTGATTGAGTCATCAGGTCCAATGATGATTGTGTCTTAGGCCATAATAGGGATGTCAAAAAAATATGTACCTGTGGGTATCCGCGGATAAAACCCGCAACAGGTAGAAAATGAATATTGTAAATGGATACTCGTGGGTAATGGGTACGAGTATTTTTAATACCTGCATATTAATGGGGCGGGTACGAGTATCATAGTATCCGTACTCGTAGATACTTGTACCCGCTATACTCTAATTTAAGTTAAAAAAATAAAAAAACATGATTAAAATATTAACATATTGATTTTGATTAAGTTATTTTTTTATCAATTAGTTTTAAAAAATATTATTTCTTTGTAAACTGTTATTCAACATTATTTAAAGGGGTTATTTGGATTTTGTTTAAAATTTATGAATGTTATGTATTGTATTTTATTTAAATTTATGATTAAAATATGTGGTTAAATATTTATTTTTATTTTTTTGTAAATATCTACGGGTACCCATGAATATTTGTGGATGTTAAAAAATTATGCGGGTACTCGCATAACGGATACCCGATATATATGAGTACGGGTACGGGTACGAGGCAAATATTTATCCAGCGGGTAGGGTACGGGGGAGCTACTAACCGTACCCTAGCCGCCCCATTGACATCCCTAGGCCATAAGGTTAATATAGGTCAAGAGGTTGAGACATTAATAATGATTGTAGCGTCTAGAGATTTTGGCTTTTGGTCATTTATTGAACATTGTGATAAAAGCTACAAAGAATATAAAATTAAAAGTGTATATTTAAGTAGGATGTGTTAAATGAAAACAATAAAGGAGGATGAATATGTCTTTTAGGTCTCCTAAATGATGAGGGGACCGAAGGGTCAAAAACCGATCTGGATAAAGGAAAGTGGAAGGCACAAGAGATTGACACTTAAATGTTTTATCTTATCGAATTACCATACCCTTTGGAAATAACATTTTGGCATGGGGTAAGTAAAATAAGTTGTCTTGTGCCATACATAGTGAGAGTGAATGAGTGAGTGAGTGAGAGTTAAAGAGAGAAGGATGATGGAGGACCTACGAAGGAAAAATGAAGAAGTTCGGACAAGAGAAGGATGATGGAGGACCTACAAAGGCAAAATAAAGAAGTTCAGGCAAGAGCTAAGGAAGCTTGCCAGCAAAAGTGGAATTACGTAGAGAGAATGAGGGGAAAATATGTCTACTGGAAGAATCTAGAGCAAGTCTGGGAGTAGACATGGAATAAGGCACGAACTTCCAACCTTTTACGGAAAACATATTGCAGGAGCCCATTCCCCAACATTATGTATTTTCAAAAGCGGAGAAGTTCAAAAGAAAGAAGAAACATGTAGCACATGTGAAGATGTTTCGAGCCTAAATGTTGACTTGTGGTAGATCAGACGCTATATGTTCTAAAATGTTCATCAACATGTTGATCGAGGCCGCCTTAGACTAGTTTAGTAGTCTATCGTATTGAAGATACATGTCTCCACCTCATTGGTCGTTGTTTTTTCTGTTTCTTTTTCTGTTTTTGGACCTACCTTCTTTTTAGCCCATTCTTTGTATATAAACATGTTTCTGCATTACGTAAAAATGCATTCAGAATAATATCATTCTATTATCAAAATTCTAAGCTCTCTTTCTCGTCTATGTTTTACTCATTGCCTTTCATTCCGTTTGTGCCATGGAAAGCCATAACTCTGTTATATCGGAGCACAACATAACATTTTTTTATGTTTCTTTTTCCAGTTTGTTCATAGTTCACTTTATGGCAAATAAACCAAAAGCCATCAAAATAAAAGATCTTTTTGACGTCAGGTAGGGAAAGGAAGAGTCACTTAAAAAGTTTTTAGGGCAATTTTGTGAACTAGTTGCTCAAATCGCCTAACTGAAATAAGAGATGTTTGTGGATGCCTTTACCAAGGGACAATTAGCAAGAAATTTTAGGGAATCCTTGGTGGATAGAAGACCATAAACTATAAACGAGGTCAGATTGAGAGCCCAATCTCATAATGAGGCGCAAGAAGTAATGATGAAAAATAGGAAAAAGGTGAGAAACAACCATACTAGCCATGACGACCGGGGTGGATGAGAGAGGATAAACGACCTTTCAAGCCTGAAGCAAAAAAAAAAATAGAAGAGAGAGGAAATATTAAGGTTATGAAACCAAGCATTGTTAAAAGATGTATAAAATTGTTATTCTTTCCAAAGAAGGAAAAATTCCAAATGGGATCAGACACAGGAGCTTGACGCAAATTTCTCAGATGAATGTCCATGACACAAAGGACTACATCATGTTAAGAGGACCTTTTGGAAATGTTTCGGAAGAAAGAAAACTTTAGAAATTCAAAAAAATCAAAGCGAAGATCAGATAATCATACCCTTTGGTTAGAATAAGATCTAAATTTTAGCACATCATTAAGCTGAAGTGAAAATCATTATATGTTCAAGATTAAAGATGAGTAATTGTTTGATTTTTAGATTTTTCTTTTTATTTTGTTTTGATGTTTTATTTAAGATTCTATAACCTGAATGTTTTTCGAATTGTGTATTCCATTAGCAATAATTTCTTTTAGATTGTGTAATTCAAAAGAATTACAAAGTTTGTAATAGTAATTTGACATATTGCGATATATTTTGAATGCTGTAATTTAAAACTTACAAATTGCATTTTAAAGTGTGTAATTTAGAATATAATTTTGACTTTCAAATTGTATAATCTAGAAGTATACATTGTTGTACATGTAGTAATGTTGACTTTTTTTATAAAAATGTAATCCAAAATTTTGGAGAAAAATATCATATGAAGTTAACATGTCTCATATGAAGGAATAATTCCAAATTTATTTATCTTTGACATTAGGAAATTGTTCTAGCCAAAAGTAGAGGTGTCAATTTGGCTCCTAGCCCATGGGCCAGCCCTGACCCACTCTTCATAAAGCCCCCTTTTAGGAGGGGGGGGGGGGGGGGGGCAAATGAGGGGGTCAAAAAAACGATGACCTGGACGGTCCCAACGACCTGGACAAGAACGATGACCTGGACGGTCCCAACGATCCAAAAGGCTCTGTGGGCTGTGCCAAATTGACACCTCTAGCCAAAAGGTATAAGACATTTTAGTTAAAACATTGAGAGTGTTCTCCTTCCTTGATCTTCCAAAGTCCCTTCATTTAGATCATCTCCTTCCCTTTTTTGGCTTCCAAATTGACAACATTTAAGAACCTTTTAATGGTTCCCCTTCTTCCTTTATCTCCGTTTTAAAATAATTGATAGGTTGATGAGTCATTATTTTCTTCCATTCCACTAGTCTTTGTGTACCCATTTGACAGTTGTTCAGTGCTTAATTGTTCATCGTTATAGTGTTTTTCATCTGTTGGGCTTTTTATAGGGCCACTGTTCCGAATTTGGACTAATTTCACATTATTTGGCCTAATTTTCGTTTTTAATTATTTTTAGATATTTGGGTGAAGCCAATTTTGGAGCTTGGACATTAATATTCAGTTGAAGGAGTCGCCACATCGTTGCCACATCATTTCCACGTCATCAGAGTGAATGGGCCAACATTTGAGGCCCATAGTGACATTTTTGTAATTCTGAGTGACAGAGTGACAATTTTGTAAATAATGAGTGGCAGAGTGATGAGACCACAAAATTAGGTCTGAATGCATGCAAGGAGTCACCCACTTCATCTTCAACCTCTCTCCAAACTCCATTTTCGCTCTTCAAGCTTCCATGGAGGTGCTCCTTGAGGTTTTTCACGTTTTTGGCTCATTTTTACCGTTTTTATGCACATTTGACAGCACCCATTGAGGGTTTTAGTTTTGAATTCGTTTTCTTGCTTGGGCAGTTCTTTTTGTGGGTTTTATAGACTTGGAAAAACACCCATTAATGGGGTTTTCGCGTTTATATATGATAGCACCGTTTTGCATTCCATTGAAGCTTTGGAATCTCTCTTTTTGCTCTTAAATTGCGTTTTCAGAATTCATAAGTAAGGGTTTTTGATTTTTGATGTTCTGGTTCAGATTTGAAGTTCTTGATTCTTCTATTTTGATGTCTAGCTAACCCTATTGCATTGATTCCTTGACAAAATTGAGATGAAACCATGAGATTGTTGGTCGTTTTTGGGGTTCCATTCGAAATTGCCTCTGTTTCAGGTTGTGTTTAGATGATAAACACGAATTTGATGCATGCTTAATCTCAAATTCGTGTGTGCACATTAATGGCTCGTATTCATGCTTAATGTTTATGAGTTCTGTCACAACTTGCTTAAATTTGTGGGTGTTAACTGTCTGAAATTTGTTACGCTTAATGACAATGAATCCATGGTAATTTTCGCTTAGTTGATTACTTAGGATTCATGAGAGCAAATTCGAATAGAACAATTAATTTGGTAATCTGTGATTGGTGGACTTTCAATTGAATCAAGGAATCATTGCGTGTTTATATAACTGTTAAATTTATCTGTGAATTGAAGTTTGTTCTGAATCTATCTGCCAAACCCCCCCTCCCCCCGTGTTATTGTTGTGTTTAAGTGTTTTAATTTGGTAGGGTACGACCTCTATCATAGGCTTACACCCCTTTTGCTCTCAAACTCTCCACATCCCTCATATTAGAGATAGAAAATAAATGAAACTGTGAAATAGTCGTTTGACTATTCAGAAAGAGTGAATGAGATTTATTGAAAAGAGAAACTCAAACGTATTACAATTCAAAAACAGTTCTGAAAAGGCAGAACTTATAAAAGAGAGGTTGATAGTAGTTTATAGGTGGTTACTGAATTGTGTAACCACCAACAAGTACAAGACAATAATTAAAGCCAAACCTAGAAAAGAAAAAGGAAATCAAAATAATAGAAAAGGAAATAAAATACAAAGAAAATAAAAAGCAAAGAAAAAAATAAAACATCAAGAAAACACAGTCATTTAATATCCCCCCTCAAACTGGAAGGGATGGATTGGTAGTAAAATCCAGCACTTGAAGTTTGGACCGAAGTGATATAAAACGAGCCAAGGAGAGAGGCTTGGTGAGTGCATCGGCCCATTGGTCAAGGCTTGGAATGTGAGAGACAAATAGGTTTTTGGAGAGCACTTGTTCGCGAACAAAGAAGACGTCAATCTCCATGTGCTTTGTTTTAGAGTGAAAAACCAGGTTATGAGCAATGGCAACTGCACTCTGGTTGTCATAGTGAACAATGGGGGTGGAAACTAGAATGTTAAGTTCTTTGAGAAGAGCTTGAATCCTCCAGGAGAGTTCAGTGGAAGTTTGTGCAAGACTGCGATATTCAGCTTCCGTGCTAGAACGAGCAATGACACGTTGCTTGCGAGACCACCGTGAAATCAAGTTCGGACCCAAGAAAATGGTAGCCCCAGAAGTTGATTTTTTGTCATCTATATCTGATGCCCAATCAACATCACATAGGGCAGTAAAAGAGTAAGGAACAGATGGCGAGGCAGCCCGCAGATGAAGACCAAAGGAAGTGGTGCCACATAGATAACGAAGTATTCTTTTTACAGCAATCCAATGAGACTCCAAAGGGTGTGATAGAAATTGACAGACCTTGTTGACTACATAACTTATCTCAGGGTGAGTGATAGTGGCATATTGTAAGGAGCCAACTACAGAACGATATAGTGTAGGATTAGAGAACGGTGGAGAGCCTACTTTGGAGAGTTTGCTGGATGAGGCCATTGGTGTGGAAGTAGAATGTGCATCAATCATGTTGGTCTTGTGGAGAAGGTCGCGAAGACACTTACCTTGAGTGAGAACAATTGAAGAGGATGAATGATATTGAATTTCAATTCCAAGAAAATAGTTTAATTTGCCAAGTTGCTTGAGAGCAAAAGAATGATGTAACCGTGTAGTAAGACGTTGAATAAGATCAGCGAAAGAACCAATGATACTGATGTCATCAACATAGACCAAAATATATATTGTATGACTGTGCTGCTGGAAGAAGAACAGTGAGGGATCATATTTTGTTTCCTGGAAACCAAGACTGAGAAAAGTGGAGTGAAGTTTATCAAACCACTGTCGCGAGGCTTGTTTTGAGCCGTATAACGCCTTGTTTAAGCGACAAAAGAGGGACTTATCAGAAGATTCAAAACCAGGTGGTTGGATCATATAATCAGTTTCATCAAGGGAGCTATTAAGGAAGGCATTATTCACATCAAGGTGAAAAAGATCCCAACCATTAGTTAATGTCAATGTGAGTATGATTCTGATGGTGACAGGCTTGATAACAGGGGAAAAAGTTTCTTTGTAATCAAAACCAGGAACCTGTGTAAACCCCTTTGCTACAAGGCGTGCTTTATATTTGTTGATACTGCCATCAAGATTATTTTTGATGCGGAAAACCCACTTACACCAAACAGGTTTACGATTAGAAGGCAAAGGGACAAGATCCCAAGTATGCTGACTAAGAAGAGCTTCATATTCTGATTTCATTGCAGCAGCCCAATGTGGGATTTTGATGGCCTAAGAAAATCTTGTAGGTTCAACATTGACAAGTAACAAGGAAGGAGGAACACGTGATGTAGAGGCCCTAGACTTTGAACAGGTCTGCATGGGATGAGCATTGATTGGTGAAGGAATAATAGCTATTTCAGGTGAAGAAATAGTGTGTGAAGGGGAAACAGCAGGGGACAAAACTGTACGGGAAGGAGGAGAGAGATTTGGAGTTAGGTTGAAATAGTGGGATAGGGAGGGAGATGCAGATTTTGCAGAAAAAAGAGAAGAATAGAGAAAAGAAAGTTCATTAAAAACAACATCCTTAGAGATATAGACACGACCAGATAGAGAGAGACATATATAACCTTTATGAGAAGAAGAATACCCTAGGAAGACACATTCCTCTGATCGAAATCAAGTTTATGTGACGATAAGGACGCAGGTGAGGGAAACAAGAACAACCAAAGACCCTTAATGAACTTTAATCAGGAGAATGTTTGTATAGAACAGTGTAAGGGACTTGAAACTACAAAGATGTACTAGGTAACCTATTAATCAAATAAACTGCAGCTTGAAAAGCATAGTCCCAAAATTTTAATAGAAGAGAGGCATGTGATAAGAGTGTAAGGCCTAAGTCAGTGATGTGACGATGTTTACGGTCTACCACCCCATTTTGATGATGGGTATGTGCATAAATAAGACGATGAGAGATCCCATGAGTGTCTAAAAAAGAGCGAAAAGACCTAAACTCACCACCCTAATCAGTTTGAAGACATTTAATTTGAACACCAAATTGAAGTTCAACATTAGCCTTAAAGTGTTGAAATATAAGAAAAGTTGCAGACTTGGATTTAATAGGATAAAACCATGTGAATCGAAAGTATGCATCTACAAATGAAATGTAATATACACAACCAGAAGTAGAAGCAACATGAGAGGGTCTCCATAAATCACTAAAAACTAATTGTAGTGGTTGCGTATAAATAGTAGATGAAGAAGAAGAAGGCAATCTATGAGACTTGCCTATACAACAAGACGGGCATAAATCTAATTTTTTATTATGAAGTGAAATATTACAACGACTGAGAACAAGTTTTAATACATCAACATGAGGATGACCTAGTCTAAAATGTCATATATTGAAACTGTCTGGAGAAGATGTAGTGGTGACATCAGAAATAGCAGCATGTGAAGAAGTTGAGGAGACAGTGGAAGACAAGACAGCAGGAGGACTGGAAGAACAGTGAAGATTGGGAAAATAGTAGAGCCCATCCGCACCAACATGACCACGAAGAAGGACTTCATGAGTGACCTGAGATTTCACATCACAACAATGGGGGAAAAATTCAAAATAAACATTGTTATCCTGAGAAAGATTTGCTGTAATAGACGAGACAAGCAGTAATTAATGAAGATTAAATAACACAGAAGGATGAGAGGAGGGAGAAAGAGTAGATGATCCAGAAGCAGAAATTGCCAAACCTTCACCATTGCCTACAAAAATGTTGTCAGGACCATCAAAGGGCTGAAGTTGTTGAATATTGTGGGAGTCATTGGTAACATGAAATGACGCACCAGAATATGGAATCCATGTGGTTGGAGGGGCAGAGGTAGTAGCAGAAGCAACCATAACATTAGGATGTGTGGGAGCAACAGTGGAAGAGGTAGTGGTAGCATTGGTGTTCGTGAAAGGAGAAGGTGATGAAAAATAAAGAGGTTGATGGGCTATAGGATCATAAAGGGCCAATGAAGCATCAAGATGAAAATTGACATCATTGCGAAAATGACAAACATTAGCGGTGTGGCCATATTTAAGACAGATTTGGCATTGGAAATTAGCAAAGTGTCCCCCTCTTGCACGACCACGTCCACTGCCTCTATGGAAACTGCCACGTGTAGGAGGATGAAAGGTATGGAAACCAGACGAAGCAGAGGCACTTGAGTAATGAAGAGAAGGAGAGAAAATTGTTTTCTGATGACGTTGAGATCAGGCTTCATGAGCAAGTAAAAGTGCTTCAACTTCATTAATAGGAGGAGTGTCAAACTTGCTCTCAATGACTGAAACAATAGCACCATAGTCAAGAGAAAGTCTTTCAAGGATTGCATCTACATGCTCAGAATGTGGAATAGGACACCCAATGCCAGCCAATTCATCAACAATCGACTTGATATTACACAAATAATCATGCATCGATTTAGTGTCAAGAGTCTGATTGCAAAGATCAGAACGAAATTGACGAGCACGACCCTTCGTTTGAGTTAGAAATACTCATGAATATGGTCCCAAACCTGGTAGGAGTGAACAACCCCAAGTACACGAGACAACACACCTTTAGAGAGTGTGGACTACAACTAGGCAAGAAGAATTTGATCTTGAACTTCCCACTCTTCATAGGCAGGATTAACAAGGCCAGTATTGCGATCTTCCTCGGAAAGAAACCGAAAAGGAATGGCTGGATTGACCACAAACCTATGAAGTTTGTGGGCTTTAATTATTGGTTCAACTTGTTGCTTCCAATGAAGATAATTGGAGTCATCCAATTTCTCAGCAACGACAGCATGAAATAAATGGGAGGGATTGGGTAGGGAAGTAGAACTAGGATTAGACATTTTAGATCAACTAGCTCTTGATACCATATTAGAGATAGAAAATAAATGAAAATGTGAAACAATTGTTTGACTGTACCGAAAGAGTGAATGAGATTTATTGAAAAGAGAAACTCAAATGTATTACAATTCAAAAACAGTTCTGAAAAGGTAGAACTTATAAAAGAGAGATTGACAGCAGTTTATAAGTGGTTACTGAGTTGTGTAACCACCAACACGTACAAGACAATAATTAATGCTAAACCTAGAAAAGAAAAAGGAAATCAGAATAACAGAAAAGGAAATAAAATACAAAGAAAATAAAAAGCAAAGAAAAAAATAAAACATCAAGAAAACACAATCATTTAATACCTCATCACAACATCTCATTATTCAATTATCTTAGCAGTGGTAACAAAATGTTATAACGCCTTCAGCCTTCAACCTTACCGGTTAATCAATATTGGACCTAATGACCTAATCAACATTAGACCTACCATCACAAAAACCAACTCCAATTCCCTAATATCCTGGAAAAAAATATATGGTTGTTTTACAAAGAAGGTTGTTTCTTACCACATAACCAACATAATAAATAATTGATTTTTGTCTATTAGCTCTCACCATCACATAACCTCATGACAACATGATTAGAGTAATTAACCAAAAGAGGTGTATCCATTGATCCACCATAAAATTCTTCTTAATGATTACACCCTCCTCCATGTGCATTCATTATATTAACACCCATAACATCAACGATTAACGAATGGTATTTTCTATAGATCAAGGTCATAAGTCTTGTCTACCATCGACCGACTTGAGAGACACCACCTTGCGTCCTAACCATACCAATCAAGATTAAAATAAATCATATATTATTTCAAACAACTTATAAAGCATTGACATGTTTTAAATTCCTAAAATATATAGGTACCAACACTACATGTCATGTGTGTTTCTTGTAAGCAACTTGCTCATTCACGTTTCTTCTATAATCCATCCAAAAGTAGTTAACTCATTCACGTTTCATCCCTTGTTTCAATCAAATTCATAGTCATTTCTATTTTCAATAAACTTGTACTTAAACTTTAAAAATTAAAAAATTATGAATATTACTTATTTTAAGAAATGGACTTGTAAAAATTATTATTTCTACTAATTTAATTAAATAAAAATAAAGTTTTTAAAATCACGTACCCTAGTATTTTACAAAAGAAAAAAAAATACAAACAAATAATTTCTTTTGTGGTTCACAAGTCAAATGTAATACTAGACGGGTCAGAAAAATTAGTCCACATTTTTTATGCAGAACGGGCCGACTCAGTTCGTATTTTACAGGTCAAGTGTGGGACATGTTAAAATAGAGTAGGCCGACCTACATTGCCATTTCTTCTTAAAGGTTAATTTTGACTCTATATTTTTTCTATTTATTTTCAAATGAATGTTTGTTTCTTTTCTTACTCACGTATTTTCTCTATTTTTGTTTCTCTTCTTTCTTCTAATTCCCATGGACAAAAGCCCGTGTTGAAAAGGTTTATGGTTTATAGAAGAAATATGGATAACTTTGTTTGAGATGAAGAGTTATAATATATATTTAATTTATTTTAGTAATTTTTTTATTTTTTTATCACATCAATTAGTTTTTTATTTTATTCTTATTTCTTTTATATAAAATTTATATGCGAATAAAAAAGGTAGTGCGAATCATAATCTTTTCCAAAATAATTGTATCGAATTGGTCCAATTTACACATAAGAGCCCAAGAGAGACCCAAACAAAGGAACCCTGTGACTGGGAATTGCGTTTTGCACCCATAAATATGAAACCCTCCACTCTGTCGTTTTTGTTTTTTTTTTTTATTAAATGACAACGAAGTTTGTTGTAGGCATAGAGGAGGTGTAGAGATCTAAATTTTAGGACATCATCTAGCTGAAGTGAAGATTATTATACTGTGACACTTGAAGACGAATAATTGTTTGAATTTTAGATTTTTTATTTTTGGTATCAAGTTGTCATGTCATGGGTTTTTAGAGTTTTTTCTTTCTTTCTTTTTATAGATCGGATTGTATAATTTGAAAAACAAGTTTGACTTTTAAATTGTGTAACTAAAACCTAAAAATTCTATTTTAAATTATATATCTAAAATACAATTTTGACTTTTGGATTATGTAACTTAGAATTGTATATTATTGTTACATACGGTAATGTTGATTGATTTTTTAATAAATTTAATCTTAATTTTAGAGTAAAATATCATATAAAGTTAATGTTAAAACTGTCAAAACGAATAATCTAGTCCGATCCGATTCGACTCACCACAGGTTGATCACTTAGTGAGCCAACCTAACCCGACTCACTTATTAACGAGTCAAAAGAATTCGAACCCGGCCTGGTCCACCACGGGTTAGTGGATTAAACGGGTTGGACACAAGCTCACTTAATTAAAAAAAATACAATCTTTTTTTCAATCAAAACTAAATTATAATTCTAATTAAAATCTAAATAAACTTCAATACAATCCAAATACGAACTAAAATCACAAAAAGATACAAATTATCTATGTGTTGGCTAAAAAAAATACATAACTTGACCCAAATACAAAGTCTAACTTAACAAAAAATACTTGTGTGACACTTTATTTGCAGGTTGGTGAGCTAACATGGCTCGCCAAAGGTTCAATCTTCAATCGGGTGAGTTGGTAACTACATGAGTCGGGTCAAAAATCAACCGCTATTGAAATTTATGAAAAATTTTCAACCCAACCCAGCTCGAACCCATGATAAGTCAGGTTGACTTGCGGATTTCGATCCATTTTGATAGCTCTAGTTAATGTATTGTATCGTATAAATGAAAGATCATAAATTTATTTAATTTTATAATGAGAGAACAACTCTAATTTTTCACAATCCTAAAAAACATATTTGGGTGTTTTACAAAAAAAGACTATTTCTTATCACATAATCAACATGATAGTTAATTAAATTTTGTTTCTTATCTTATCATCCCACAATCTCACAACAAAATGATTAGAGTAATTGACCAAAACATAATAGTTAATTAAATTTTGTTTCTTATCTTATCATCTCACAATTTCACAACAAAATGATTAGAGTAATTGACCTGTATCAACCTTAAAGTTCTTCTTAATGATTACATTTTCTTTGTTTCTCTTATTAAGGTCATAAGTCTTTGTTTACCACTAATTTAATAGACATCACCTCTAAGCATACTAATTTAGATTAAAATCAATTATATATTATTTTAAATAACTTATAAAACAAACCATACATATAATATACAAATTAAAAAATAAAAGTATTTCTTCTTTCTTTCTTTACTTTTACATAAAAAAAGTTGGTTCTTTTAGAAAATCAATTAACATATGTAACACAAGAACCAAATTTCTTGGTGTCAAGTGTTGTTCTTTCTTCCGTGTTGCCACAACTAACCCACATTTCTTCACGTTGTTTAAATGAACAACGTTTCTCTTATTCCATTCTTCATAACGACAAAACACAAATCAAAAAGAAAAATTTAAACAAAACCAAAACCCAAAACCCAAAAACCATTAACAAACACGTGACTAAAATCTCATGCACATATAAAGTAGTTGATAGAAATACGCTGTAATAATTATAATAAAAATGCAACCTTTTCTTTCTCTGGTTTTGTTCTTCACTTGTTTTTCATATCTCAATGTTGATTAGTGCTTCACGAACAACATGATGATGGAAAATTGGAGACCATGGTTTTGGGGGCATGTCGAGAAACACTACGTTGTTAAGGTCACCCTGTTGAAGTTGGAATTTGGGGCAACAAAGGTGGGTGCTTTGGATGAGGACATAATTGCCCTTCAGATTACTGGAACAGCTACCAGAAAAGAAAAACTTTCTTCTTCTTTTTCTTCTTCAAATTGTGCCCTCAAACTAGAATCCACTCACACTACTTTGACTCCAAGAGTCATCAATTCTAAGGCACCTACCCTTCTGTGGGACGCACGTGACCTCTCTGCCTTTCATCTCCTCCTCAACAATGGCACCTTACACATGATCTTTCTAGTTTTACATGTAAGGTTTTCTGCAATGTAATAGTTATGTTGTTTAATTTTGTTTTACTTTATATTGATCGTATGACAGTTTTTAAATCTCAGCTTATGCACTGTTTAGTTATAATTTGAAGTCATGATTAGTACTCATCATTTAGTGTTTGTGTGTTTGAATTAAATTCTGATCTTGTTATGTGTATGATTAGAAATTGTCCAATTATGAAATGCAGGGGGAGGGTGATGTAGGAGAATATGAACCTGAAATGGTGGTGGTTGGAGAAGTTTCCATGAGCATAACTATGGCTGAGTTGATGCAGAGGGAGGAAATGAAAAATGAGTCAAATTCTTGTGAGGTTCAAAGAACACTTCCAATTCAATTGAAGGTGCATGGTTTGTTCTTGGAAGCTTCACTTTCGGTATGCTCCAACCACAGTAATTTTTTTTTTAACTTATATGTTCACAAAATTTTTGCCCCCACAAAGTAATAAATGTTGCTCCATTATTTATTTTTTGACTTGAATGAATGTAAAAAAGCTAAAAAAGACTTAGTGCTAAGTTGATCATTTCATCCTATATCAGTTCACATAGTTAAGTTCCACCTTAATTAATTACGTTGATGTTTCTATCAGTGTATGTAAATGCCAGAGCTTCTTTATTCATGGGCAAATTGTGAAGAAAATAAATAATGATTTCTCATATGTTTGTTAATTTCTTTTAATTTTATGTATCTGAAATGGATGAAAGTTCAGAAAAACAATTCTTATTGTAGTTAATTGACTTGACCAGGTTTCATTGAGCTTATTGAAACTCAAAAATTTTGATGATGACTTGCCATTGCCAAGAACATTTGTAAACAGAGGGACAAACATTGAGGAAAATAGTGGGAAGTTTGATGAAGTTGAGGAACTGAGTTCTTATGAATCAGACGAGTTAGCTGTGTTTAATTCGGATGACTCATCTGATGAGTCCACCACAACCTCTAGCAGTGGCAGTAGCATTGAAATTGAGTGTGCAGGATCAAGAGTTTCAAACGAGTCAGAGAGGCTTATGGACTCAGATACAGAGACCCTTTTGGACACAATGCAGAAGAGTTGGTCCATGTTGCCATGGAATAGAAGCTTCAAGGGATGGAGTTTTAGAAGAACCACCTCAAGGAAACAAGAGCCTTTAACCTCACATTCAACTCATTGCACGGTAACAATAACATTAACATCATTTACTTTTCCTTTTGAGTCACAATAATCCTGGTATTGAATTTAGATTCCTACTTTCAACTAGTTAGAGTATGAGTTTAATGTAATCAGAACAAAATCATCAGTTTTAACAAAACCATAATCTACGATTGGTCATATTTCATGATCCACAAATATTATAATCTTGGAGAATCTTTATTTGAGACATAATTGAACTGTAAAATGGAGTATTATGCTGCATAAAACTAGCAGAATCATAAACATGTGATTATCTTAGATAATGTAATAATCTCTCTTAATAGTATGGTGTTTTTTTTTTTTTTCAGTTTTACACCTGTAGGTAATTCATTCTAAGTAATTTTTTTAATGTAACAGCTACAGGGATCATTTGAGTAGTTAACATTTTTCTATGTGCATAAAATGGTTACTTTAGTATACTTATTACCAACTGTTTCATCCATTTCTTGCAGAAATTGGATGAACTTTCTACACAAGCATACTTTCATCACAGTACAAGTGGTTGGGAAAATAAGGAATTTTGGAGCAGAGATGGGCAAGCAAAGCTGAAAACCAATGTGTTTTTTGCTTCATTTGACCAAAGGAGCAAAGAAGCTTGTGGTGAGAGTGCATGTACAACACTAGCAGTGTTCATAGCACACTGGCTTCGTACAAACCATAGCATGCCAACACGGACTCAATTTGATAGCCTCATCAAAAGGGGTTCCTCAGAATGGATAAGGCTGAGCCACAATGATCACTACCTAAAGCTCTTTCCAGATAAGCATTTTGATCTAGAGACAGTGTTGGAAGCCAACATTAGGCCTGTGGTTGTGCTCCCTCAAAATTCCTACACAGGATTTTTCTCCCCTGAGAAGTTTCAGTGCTTGGAAGGAGCCATGTCCTTTGATGACATTTGGGATGAGATAACTAGAAAAGATGATGAGGTTGATCAAGAGCCAAGAGTTTACATAGTGGGTTGGAATGACCATTTCTTTGTTCTGAAGGTGGATGTTGATGCTTGTTATGTGATTGACACTTTGGGGGAGAGGCTTTATGAGGGATGCCAAAAGGCTTTCATACTGAAGTTTGATGGCTCAAGTTCTATCCATGAAAAGAGAAGTAAGAAGCACAGAGGTGGGATAGTTTGCAGAGGAAAAGAGTGTTGTAAAGAGTTCATCAAACGCTTTCTTGCTGCTATACCACTAAGACAACTAGAAGAGGAGGTGGAAAGTAAAGGGGTTGTTTATAATCCTTATTTGCACAGACAATTGCAGATTGACTTCCATTATAGCTTGTTATCATCCTTCTCTTCACCTTCTTCTGAGGGTGAACCTTTTCAACCTACTTATATAACATGACACTAGAGTATCTAACTCAATTCATACCCTTGTGAGTGTTGAGAAATTGTTACAATTACAACCCAACGTTCAGAGTTTTCTGAGTTACTTACAGAATGAAAGTCAAATTGACAATAAGAGTCAAATATACATTGTTGTACAAATGAGTCTTATTTTTATATTCAGATGTCAAAATTCATAGGAATGTCTAACGTGATCTTATTTGGAGTCTTACTCTTTTCAACTAAACCAGTTTTTGCTGGCAAAACTTGACTTCTTTACCGACACGGTTCCTACAGCTTCTTTTTGGTGACAACTGAGCTAGTGCTCACCATTTGCAAAGTATGAGATTTTACTAGATTGAAGCTCAAGTAATCCAACATTCCATGACTATTTCTCAAACAATAGAACCTTAGAAGTTGATTATTGTAATCGTTGTTGTATTTAGTGGAGTGGATTTGAATGAAGAAGAAACAAAATTGGTATAGTGTATCTACAAAACCTGTTGTCCTCGTACATTGTCTTTTTTGTTGCAATTTGAACACTATTGTATCAAAGTTGCCAAGTTCATTTCTTGGTATACGGACCTATCATTCCGCAAGAACAGCACAAGAAGTTCCATTCACTTACCTAGTTTATATAATATTAAATTATAACGAAGAGTAACGGTGATATATATATTTCAGGGTTAAATTCAGTGTGTTAGGTAATTATAACATTCTGTTTGGATGAGGAATTTCAAAAATTCCAAGAAATTGAAATACATATATTTGAATTACTAATTGAATTTTTTTAATTTTTTAAATAGTTTGTTTGGATAGAATAATTGAAATATTTTAGATTTCAATTTTATTATTTGGATAAAGCAATTTAATTTATATTTTAAGACATACCGTTGGGTTAGTTCAACTTTTGATCTATGACGACTTGTTTCGACTTTCGGTTTGGGTCAACTCAAAAAGATTCAACTTGGCTGACTAAGCCTAACCTTCGTCACAATTGACTTGGCTCGACCTTTGGTTCAAGAACGATTCAACTCGACCTTTGACCCGTTTCAACTTTGCTCGATCTTTAGTTCGGATCAACTCGGCTCGACTTTTGACCCAGGTCAACTCGACTTACCTATCAACTTGACTTGGCTCGACCTTCGACCTGGGTCGTATTAGATATTGGATAAATCAAGAAATTGTATTTTGAATTCTAGAAAACACCATACTCTTGTAAGGCCTAGGTAAAGATTTAGTGGAATTCGATCAACTTTTGCTCCAACCCAATCCATTTTAAATCCATTTCATTAAAAATCCATTTTATTAAATCTGGATTTCAACATGATCTACATTTTATAATTTTCTTGGATAGGATATTGATTCTTTGAATCCACATTTTCAAATATGAAAAATCCAAAATATCCAATATAAATTTTTAGTTGGGTTGAGCTCAGTGTTGAAACGGGTCGGTACAGGCCAAAAGTCTAAACAAGTAGGCCTTGACACAAGGTCGAACTAAGTCGGCCTAGGATGAAGGTCGAGTCGGGCCGACCTGGGCTCAAGTCGAGACAAGCCGACTTTGACTCAAGGTCAACTGAAATTCACCCCAACTGAAATTTGGTCGAGTAAGTGTAACATCTTGTCCGGATATTACGAATTTAATAAAATAAAATAAAGTAATTAATTACATTACATTTAATAATACTTCATTTCCCAAAACACGGGAAATTTAGATCTCTATTAATTTACTAAAAAGTCCATAAATACAAAACTGCAAGTGTAATCAAAATATTCCACGAGTCTTTACAATTCATTTCAAATAAAGTAAAGAAAACAATAAGAAAAAGATCCCATGATCATCTCCTCTCCGCAGCTAAGCCTCACCAGCTCCACCTGCATCATCACTTGCTCATACACGATCATCGCCAATCACAAGCAGATAGGGTGAGCTAACAGATGAAACACATAAAAAAACATACCACCACCATAGTGTCATTCCCTCGAGATCTCGCTTACCAAAATCCCTAATTCACCATATGTGACATCATACAACTTTTTTGTTTCTCCTCTATACTCCACTCCCAATTCTCTTTTCACTCCCAAAAAGAGTTAAATTTGACTTACCAAGGTTTGAACCCATGACCTTTCCAATGCCAAATCAAAGCTAAACCACCAGGCCAACTTATGTTTCTTGCTAACACACATAATTCAAGCATTATCTCATACAAAATGTGGCCCAACATATCATTAAAACAATAATAACAAAAACATACACAATTGGCATACATAGGACTCGAACCCAAGTCCTCTCACACAATTAAAGTACTTTCAACCACTTGAGCTAGTACTATTCCACGTCATCCCCATTAGAATTTAATATCATAAATAAGCTACCTTCCCGCTTTTATTTATTTATTATTTATTTAATTAATTAAATTCCGCGGATCTTACAGTAAGCACTAGCCGAATATCAACCAGATTCGGCTTAGTTGGCCTAGCCGAAATTTGGCAGAATTCAGTCAACTCGACCCTTGGGAAATTCAATCATATTCGGTCGAGTTTGCCACTGTCAAAATTCGGACAAATTCAGTTGTGTCGATCCCAGCCAAAATTTGGCAAAATTCGGAAGAGTCACCTTGGCCAAAATTCGAGCGTATTTGGTCAAGTCGGTCCCAGCAGAAATTCGGTCAAGTTTGCCCCACTTGGAACTCGGTCGAATTCAGTCGAGTCAACCCCAGCTAAAATTCGACCCAATCAGCCTCAACCAAAATTTGGCTAAATTTGGCTGAGTTAGTATCGACTGAAATTTGGCCATATTAGGTGTAGTCAGGCTTGGCCGAAATTCGGCTAAATTTGGTTGAGTCAATCCTGACCAAAATTTAGTCAAATTCGACCGCGTTGGCCTGTCTGAAAGTTTACTGTATTCGGTCAAGGCGGCCCCGGCCGAAATTTGGCTGAATTCGGTTGATTCAACCTTGACAAAAATTTAGTGATATTCGATTTAGTCGATCATGGCCAAAATTCGGCTGAATTTGGCCAAGTTAGCCTTGACCGAAATTCAGCCTATTTGACCTGACTGAAATTAGGTCAAGTTAGTCCTTGCCAAAATTCGATGGAGTTAGCTCTAGCCAAAATTCGGCCAAATTCGATCGAGTTGACTCTGATGACACGACTTTTAAAAAATTTAATTTAAATTTTTTTATAAAAAATGAATTATGAATTTTAAACTTGACCCAAATATTTGAATATGAATTCAAATATTGATTCAAATATTTAGATTTGAATTTCTATAAAATCCAAACTAGTTCTCAAGAAAAAAAAATAATTTGTATCCAAAATCAAATCTAATTATTTGAATAATTTGAATTAAATCTTTAAAAATCTATTTCATGATGATTCTAGATTCCATTAGATTCCATTATGATGCAAAATGATCATTCTTCATTAAAAAGAAAACTTAAGTCGAACCATGAAAAGGAGGCAATCTTGTTAGAAAAGCTCATGGATAAAGAGAGCTCATTGATACTTTTGTAAGGATCTACATTTATTTATTTACAGGCCTTTAAATATCCAAAATTTATATGTTTGATAGTTAATTTTATTGTAATAATAGTGGTATCAAATTTTTAACTATATTTTTTTATGATGTATTCCTCTAGTATTTACAAAAGAGAGAGAAGATCATTTAAGTTTTAATTCGAAATATATTTTTTTTCCTTGAAGGAATAGTTGGGAAATAAAACTTGTAGTGTGGTGGAAGCAGTTTGGGACCTGAGAGTTGAATTGACCAAGTCGTGAAGTCGAGATTCGCAAGTGGCCTTCGGGACTGGGTCTGACTCTAACCCCTCTCTCATTCATCGCCTTTCACTTCCTCGAATTCTCCTTCAAACGCCAACCCAATCGCAAAACCCAATCCTCACCCTTCCCTCTCCAATTCCCTTTCTCCATGTCTCTCAAACCGTCAAATTCGTCGCAGAATCTCATGCTCCCCGTCTCCGATCCTCCCTCCAACCATGACGATTACGCCGATGACAAGCTCTTCAGAGGCTCCGCCATGACCAAACGCGGAGCCTTCGCCGCCGTCTCTTACATGTCCTGCTCTGGTACTTTTCTTCTCAATTCCGTACCGTTCTTTCATCGTCATTTTTTCAAATGCTTCTTAAATCCATTATATCCTCTTTGTTCTGTAGTTTTGCTGGTGGTGTTCAATAAAGCAGCGCTTTCTTCTTATAGTTTTCCCTCCGCGAATGTCATCACACTTCTCCAGGTTTTATGCTTACATTCTCGTGACTTTCTATCCGCACCGTAATAGTTCATCTGTCGTGTTTGTATTAGTCTCCTAGTTAGTGAGACTTTAGGGAATTGTATTGATACATTTATTTATGCCCTAAATTTTTAGATTATCGGTTAGGTGAATGACATGAACATCATACACGTACCTTTCACTTATAATCTAGTATTGGTTTATGTTGCCAACAAGGTACAGTACAGTGGATAGATATTTAGATTCCTTCAGCTTGTTGTTAGGGTTTTAATTCTTGGTTATGTGTATGGAGAAGACTTTGTTGGGTTGGGAGAGACGATAAATTATATGGTATGATAAATTATGGTATGAAGAAACTTTTAAAATAAGGTACGGGATGATAAATTATATGCAAGGTTTTAAATTATGGTTGCTATATAGGAGACGTTTATGATTCTATTTTTTATAGAAAACAGAAAAATTAAGTTAACAATATTGAAGATTAAAAAATATTTAATTTAATTTTTTTTTTCAAAAGAAGCCAGAATTTGAAAATAAAAAAATATTGTTTCACTTTTTTTTTTGTTCTTATCACAAACAGCCGTTAAAGCCTGTCACTAATGCTATTAGACTCCCACCAACCTACACTTCCTCTCAACCTGCTAACAGTTCAGTCATTGATTTTGGAGCCGTTGGTTACAACGATTGATATGACACTGATACCATCAAAGTGGCCATAAACTCGTGCGAGAAGTCTAGCTGATGCCATGTCATTTTTCCACCGTCAGGTACTCGATGACGTCTTGAGGTTGGGAAAGACACTGGACGTGGAGGTGACCGGTGAAAGGGAGGAGGAGTGGTGAGTCGAACAAGAAAATGAAACCATAATGTAAAACCAAAAATCTTTTCTAATCTTAAAAAAATTGAAAATGAAAACAAGATATGCAAATAGAAAATGTTTTCGCATAACTAAAACCCTTCCTTAATCTCTGAAATTGAAGTTGCGGGCCATTTTTAAAAATCTTAGCAAATAGAAAATGGATGCAGTGGAATCTGTAGTAAATAAGTCTTTACAAATACTATCCCATAAGGTTTTAACTCCAAGTTTCCAATGAATTTTCATATATTATATGAAGAAAGCAGAAACAGCTTAAGAGAGCACAAAATTTTAAGGAGTGAAGTAGCATTTTGTTTGATTGGTTACCTACCAAACAACTTAGTATTTTAAACTATAGTATTATAAATAGCTTGAAGTGGCTAGTATTATAATTTATTGGCTCATCATCACAATGATTGACTTAACAACGACATATGTCAACATATTTTGATAGTGAAAATTTGAAAGAAGAGAGAATATCCTGTAAGTACCTTTAATGGATGTATCTAGTACTGTATCCATGATTCTTTTGTGTTGTGATCATTACGAACCAAGACTTGCAGGCCAATTATTTATGTTCCATTCATTTTTTTGGCATCCCTTGCAGAAAATTGTATGGAAATGGACTTTACAATTCACCTTTTTTATAAGGAAGAAAATTAAAATCTTTCTCCTTGAGTTAATCTTGTTGTCATGCTGATTGATTTATATTAACAGTCCAAATTTTCATTGTCACAGAGGATGGAATACTATGCAAATTAGTAGTTCTGCTCCAAACTTGCATTATTTTATGTTGACTTTTCTACTGGTCTTCATTATCTTGCCTCTTTGATACTCATTGACGCTTTGATGCACTGGATGTTAAGCAAGTATTTTAAGAGTTGACTTCTTCAAAATAATTTGTTGGGATTAATAACTTATTTGAAGCAATAATGCAAAAGAAATATTTTTTTATTCAATGGGGAGGAGGAAGAAGAGAATTATATTTTATCTAGATTTTAGGTGTCATGCAGTGTCTATAGTAGGCATTACAGTTGCCAAACTATTGTTGTGAAGATCCACTTTATTCATTTAACAATTTAAATACACTTCTATTCTTTGTTTTTCTGCAGATTGTGTGTTCGTGTTGCTTTCTCTATTTGTTGAGACGCTGGAGGATGATATCTTTCTCAGCAAACGAATCCTTACTTATATTCGATACCTCAACAAAATTTGTATCATTGAAGACTTTGAAGCACACTCTTCCTTTGTCAGGAGCATACTTATTTTACATGGTACCCTTTCCCCCTAAAAGAAAAGAAAAAAGAGAGAGCGTTATCCTTAGGTAGTATTGTTTATTATTTTCTATTCACCCCTATACTTCTCCTTAGCTAGTCACCATGGAGTCTGTTCGTGGAGTAAATGTTCCAATGTACACAACTCTGAGGAGGACCACAGTGGTGTTTACAATGCTTGTTGAGTTTGCTCTGGTGGGGCAGAGGTATACACGTTCTGTCATTTTAAGGTAAAGTGCATTTTCCTCGTTGCATAATCTGCTCTGCAGTATATCGCATTTTGTTCAAATAAATCTTTGATTGATGTGCCTAAAAGTTTAGCATCATATGTAAAGTGCACAGTTTAATGTAGGGGCAGTGGACTGTATTATGGCCAGTTTGGATGAGTTTCTCCATAAAGCCTTCAAAGAGAGGAAAATATGAAAAAAACTGAGAATGACTTCCCCATAATTTAAAACTATCTTGTGTATAAGTTAAAATAAAAATGTTTGGAGAACCTATATGAGAGGAGCTTTTACAAATTAACTTGTGCATAAACGAATTTTAACTTTAAGAAAATAGCCTTTAAGTCTAACTCTACCTCACAAAACCAGCTTGCAAATCATTTTTGCACCCACTTATACATAATTCTAGTCTGTGTGAGATCTCCAACATCAACTTATGGATAAGTCAATTTCATTTTTTTCTTCTTATTTGTTTCTTCCAGAAGTTCTTAGGAAGAAGTTTGTCCAACCAGATCCTATTTTTATTTTTTTATATATACTAGTAAAATACATGTGCTACATGTATGCATGTTCATTTTTTTATGATAACAAAAAATAATGAAATTATAATTATAAAAATAGATATAAATAATTTTTACAATTTAATTGTAGATAGTTTATATTTATTTTGTAGATGATTTTTATTTATTTAATTAAAAAAATTATTAAAATTTAAAATAATGGTTAATTAAAACAAACGGTTAAATTTTTAAAAAGGTCACTTGAAGGGTAAATTTGGAAAAAAATGTGGAAACGAAAAAGATGAATCCTCTTCGGATAATAATATAGAAGTATAGATAAATTAATGTGGTATATAATTTGAATAGTTTGTGGTCATTACCAACTTACTGATTAAAAGTGCCCTAAACTGATGCTCAAAGAAGCCCAAGTTGTGCTGGGTGAAGACTCATGAAGTGCATTATTGCATCATGTCCCCTCATGCAAAGGGCCTTTGGACTTGAAGTATGGACAATGCATGATCTACTTTTATCACAACTATCAATCATTAATAGCATTGCAGAATGCCCAATCCAGTGGGATGGCTGCTATTTGAAAATTATAGAAATTAATTAAATAACTTATACTACACATAAAAGGTTAAGCTAGTAGATTGTTGAAAAGCGTGTCCTATTTTGGTTAAATGTCCCCTATTTAGTGATTGTACAGTTGACTATTTTCTACAAATACTTAAAATTATCTGACTTATTAACCTACTTTCCTTATGTCAAAGATTGTAAATCATGTAGTTATAATCATATAATTAATCTAGCCACCGAATTCATCCTTCGGTAAATAAATGCAAATTGATGTGTGAAATTTTTACACGGTTGATGAGTATTACTAATTCATGTCTGATTGATGATGTCTCAGATTGTCTTTTATCTTCTTATAATAACATCTTCCTTCAAACTACTTTAATCCAAGATAAAAATACCCATGTTCATGGAGGAAAAGGGAAATGAACCATTCTGATTTTGGAATGTGTTTTACACTAGACTTAGACTTGGTATATGCTATCTACGTTTGCCCTTTATGAACTTCTTTTGGTTATATCCCCTTTTCAATTTTAACACAATGAAGCTAAAGTTTGAATTGTTATTTGAATGAGCATCTGCCTGATTCCTTCATTTAACTGAAATTTATAAGGCTGTTATCAGTGTTGGCTTGATTGTCCTTGGTGCCTTTATTGCGGGAGCTCGGGATTTTTCTTTTGATGCTTATGGCTATGCTGTTGTTTTCATGTCAAACATCGCCACAGCAATATATCTTGCAACCATATCCCGCATTGGTTGTATTCCTATACTCTCACTCTCACATATATCAGAAATCAGAAATTTTACAACTTCTTTCTTTAGCCTTCATTTTTTTGTTTATAACTTATAAGGTATCGTGTTGTTTTATCAGGGAAAACTAGTGGTCTTAATAGCTTTGGCCTAATGTGGTGCAATGGTAAGCTGATATATTGTGTATGATAACCCTTTCTAGTGTAACCGAATTTCTTATTTGAAAATTGAAATACTTTTCTATTTATTATAGGTATCATATGTGGGCCTGTTTTACTCATCTGGACATTTGTTCGTGGTGATTTGAAGATAGCAATCAATTTTCCATATCTCTTCTCCCCTGGTTTTGTCGTATGTTCTGCTTTACCCATTCTAATTCAATAAGTTGTAGTATTCTAGTCATTGCTGGACCTTGATTGGCTACTTGCAAAAGAAAAATAATAATACTGATCCAACTAATCTAGCGGACTATGATTCATATAACCTGGTCACAATAAGATTTCAGACTTACTAAAAAGCCCAAGCAAAAATATTCCTAAAGCCTGAGAAGGTGATGTAGTATTAGTCTGTGTATCTTGTTAAATACAGGAATTGTGTGTATACTTTCCACTTTTCAGCTTTTAGTATACGTTATAAAATGTCATTATTTGTAATAGTACTTTGGGTTAGTATTTGTTTATGTGATGAATTAATTTAATTATGCTAGAAATTTATTTCAAAGTTTTTCTCCATGATTTTATTCATATATGAACCCTTGGAGCTGAACCTCAGACCCAATTCTCTCCTTATATTAAGTGATTGGTCCAATTTTGAAATCATTGAATATAATACAAAAAATGTTGATCTGTCTAAGTTGATCAGTATTTTCAAATGAAAGGTCTGCATTTTGTTAATAAATAACCTTTAAACATGTTTCCTCAAAATTTTAAATTATGAGAAGTTATAATTTCTGTATTTTTTCTTCTTCTGCAGGTTATTTTGCTTTTTTCCTGCATACTGGCATTCTTCTTGAATTACTGTATTTTTCTGAACACAACTCTAAATTCAGCTGTCACACAGACAATTTGTGGTAATCTGAAGGTATGCATGTCTTGCTTGTTTTTTACCTTCCATAAATAGTGCTCCTAGATTTATAGGTTGTCAGTGATGATGCTGTAAAGCTTTGCTTTCACAATGATGGCATAGTATAGTATGACCTTTTCTGTGGAAGTACATCTTACGTGCAACGGAAATTCTACAAATTTGACTAATATAGGGTGAGAAATGGCCTTATTAGTACACTGGTCTGGCTATTAATTTTGGAATTTCGGGAGATTCTTGTTGTACATTTTGGTGTTAAGAACGATTAACTGTAATCAACTGTTAGTTTGCTTCTGGATACTGATGCAGATGAGAGGGATAAGGGGGTGATTTATTTGAAGTGGCATAAATTTTGGTTCCAAACTTATTTGGAAGTAAAGAAATGTGGATAATCTGGTGATTCTCTTGGGAAATCGTCTTGCCTCAAATCATGTTTGACTAATGAACAGTGGGGAAAAGAAAATAATTTCCAGATAATTGTTTCTGATCAATTAGTCTTAAGATATTTAATCCATGTTGGAAAACCTTTAATGTGGACATCACACTGACTTATTAATTGGATTAAGAACATAATTTTTCCGTATCATGCCATTGAGTCTAATTTGCACTTCTTTAATTGGACTAAGAACATACTTTTTCCACATTGGGTACATACTTTTAATTTGGACATCATACTAATGATGTTATTACCGATATTTGGATTGGTTGAAATAGTTAGTCAATATGATGGTTTGATTATGGGATTCTTTTAAATATTGTATTTTGCCAATGTGCGCATTTTTCTAAGTTGCAAGTGTTAGCATTCACCTTCTACCATCTAGAATGGGGGTCAGGGTACTAGAGATATTAGCTTAAAATTATTTAGTTAAGATGATAGTTACATTAGTCAGTCCCTTCTCCATGTATGTACAATGCATTCATTCATTATCGGAACTTATTTCTACTTTCTCTCTAATTTGGGCTCTATCATGTTGCCACGATTGTTTTAGTCAGCTTTTACGATTTCTAATTATTCTTAATCGATGTCTAGGATCTATTTACTATTGGTCTTGGGTGGATAATTTTTGGTGGGCTACCTTTTGATATTGTGAGTATTCTTGTCCATACTCTACTGCTGTTCTGCTGTTCCCAATTGAGCATATTTTTACTGATGATAGAATGTATTTTTATTCGATTTCAGTGGAACATAACCGGGCAATTTCTTGGTTTTGCTGGATCTGGTCTATATGCCTACTACAAGCTCATTGGCAAATAACTCACTCAAATCCTCTAGATGAAGTTTCTTTTTTTCAATTTGGAAGTGCCATTTGCTTCAGTTTTCTGCCCATCTCCCTCGAGAAGGAAGAAGAACCTGAACCGAATTCGGGTATGGAACTTGTGTCGACAGATCGATACATTGGGAAGTTTTGCTAATTACAACCTGACAAACTGTTTCTGGGGAACCAGAGGAGAAAGGTTGTCATGGCTTTAGTGTATTCAAACATCTTTTGACCTAGTCGTATGTTCACCCACTGCACTTGATGAATGCCATGCATATCTTTCTGTAAGTGTAACTGTTAACAAACATTGTATTTTAATAGAAAATTCATCCTAGGGAGGAATTTAAATCTACCAATTCATTTCATTACCCCCTCTCTGGTTTGAAAATACTGATTTAAGATGATGAGAAGTGTTTCACAGTTACTAAATAATTGAAGACAGAAGACTAATTTTCACATACGCATTTTTGAAAGAGTTGGTAATCAGCAGAATCCATGTTTTTGTTTTGGTGGGGACACCCTTCGGCTCTTCTGAGTAATTAGTTAAACATATAGCAGTAACTTATTCTAAATTTAGTCTATTTATTCTTAATTTATTATATTTGTAAAAATGTGTAATGAAACCAATGTCAGAAAAGACAAAAGAGGAGAAAATGGGAAAAACTAGTAGTAACCACGTGGCAGCTGATACAAATGATGCAATCATAAGAAAGAGTCAATGGTCTAAAATAACTAATGTACGACTAAAGGATTATGTGTGGCGAGACAATTAACCATGGTAGTCAAAATCGAGATTCTACTCAAGATCGGAAAGGAAAATATAAATCGTAAATCGGAAGATCGTAACATAGATCGTAAGATCCTACAAATTTTATTGTCACTCAAAATTCATAAATAAATTTTATAATATGAAATAAAAGAGCACATCACTAGGTGCAAATCAATATCCTACGTATATAGGAATAACAAAATAATGATTCTTCTAAACCAAATAGTCTTCTAAGTTAAATTCACAATCTCCAGCTCCATCATTCCTATCTCGTTCGTCATTCAAATCAGTCATATCTAAGTCTTGACTATGTAAAGTTTCATCGTCTTGAACTTCAACTGGAATCAAGTTCTCATCCAAATCCAATGCTTCATTTTGCTCATGCTCATCTTCCATAATCCACTCTTCATCGGATGAACAATCATCAATGTTAATTCGAGCTGGTTTTCTTGTTTGTTTCTTCTTGGCTAATTTTGAATTGGCCATAACAAAAACAACATCATTCATTGTGCTTTGCTTTAGCCTATTTCTTCTCTTTGTATGGACCTAAACAAATGCAAAGACAAATATGATAAGCGAGCACTACTAGTAATTTATTATAGTGATATATTCTAACATTAACTTACCATCTCAAAGGAACTCCAATTACGCTCACATCCGAGGAGCTACATGTCAAGCTTAATACATGAATCGCAAATTTTTGGAGTTCAGGATATTCATCACCATAAGACTCCCACCAATCTGCTGGAGTCTTTAAATTAATTGACCTAGTAGCCAAAGGACAACCAAAACATTTTGCTCATTTTCTAAAATCATCAATTTGAACATCAATGAGAGTTTGTTCATCCTCATCTTCAACCATCCTAGTTATACATTCCATCAAACCTCGTTTCACTTCCAAATCTGCTTTAAATTCGGGACGATAATGCATTTGAGGGTTAAGAAAATAACCTGCAACATGCAAAGGCCTATGGAGCTGCTTGTCCCACCTTTCATCAATGATGTTCCACAAAGGCAAATAACTAACCAAAATACATTACATTGAGTTAGTTTTTTGTTTTCCATTAACAAATATAAATAGGTAGATGACTAATACCTTTTTTTGACAGCATTGAAAGCCTTTTGAATCTTCTCCTTTGCTTGATCCATTGCTTCATAAATGAATCCCATGGCTGGCTTTTGATCCGAATCAACCAATCGAAGCACTTCAATTAAAGGAAATGCACCCTTCAAACAAGTTATTATATTCTTCCAAAACTCCTTATCTAAAACAACATCTTCAACTATTTTACCATCATTGGTTTTAGCAAACTTGCTAGACTTCCACTCATTGCTAGTAAACATTCTAATCAAAGCTCCTTTATTCTCATGTAGGCATCCTAACGTTAGATACGATGTAGCGAAACGGGTAACACCCGGCCTCACCAAATCCCTTCCTTTTGTGAAATGTTGTAATAGACAAATTAGAGAAGATCTTGAATAAATAAAGGTAGTAATTTTTTTACCTTTTGGAATTGTCTCCTCATGAATGGGGATCTTCTTTTCATAATCTTCTAACATTAAGTCGACACAATGTGCAGCACACGGTGTCCAAAATAGCCTTTTTCTCTTTGTCATCAACAAATGGCCAGCAGCTTTATAGTTTGCAGCATTATCGGTGACAACTTGAATGACATTTTCTTCTCCCACCTCTTCAACAATGCTATCCATCATCTCAAAAACTTTCTCAGCTGTTTTAGATATTGAAGAGGCATCTATTGTAACACCCCGTCAGAATATTACTAATTTATAAATAATTAAATGGAATAAATAAAAAAAATAGCGCATTTAATAATACCTCATTTTCCCAAAACGCGGGAAAATTTAAAGCTTTATTAATTGAGCGGATAATTTTAGATCGTCTATTATAAAACTAAAATCACAATAACATCAAGTCACCCATCAGGGTTTACAATTGTTTCCAAAACAAATAAATACATATAAAAGTTTCCCAAGTCAATCCCCTCTCCGCGACTAAGCTGCACCAGAGCCACCTGCATCAC
>Ga0214543_1002122_pt1 | contig 39015 bp, 22 predicted proteins | sample CNSS2metaG_FD_160094 | JGI IMG/M metagenome (GOLD analysis project Ga0214543, IMG submission 160094) | Root nodule microbial communities from cowpea collected in UCLA plant growth center, Los Angeles, California, USA - CNSS2 | ecosystem: Host-associated > Plants > Roots > Nodule | place: USA...
GAAACAGATGGAAAATATCCCTTATGCATCTGTTGTTGGGAGTTTGATGTATGCTCAAACCTGTACGAGGCCAGATATTAGCTTTGCAGTTGGTATGCTTGGTAGATACCAAAGTAATCCAGGTCTGAAGCATTGGAAAGCTGCAAAGAAAGTTTTAAGATACCTACAAGAAACAAAGAATCACATGCTTACTTATAGAAAATTTGATCACCTTGAGGTGATAGGTTATACAGATTCAGACTTTGCCGGCTGTGTGGATACAAGAAAGTCTACATTTGGTTATGTGTATCTTTTAGCCGGAGGAGCGATTTCATGAAAAAGTGCGAAGCAGTCTGTCATTGTTGCATCCACCATGGAAGCTGAATTTGTGGCATGCTTTGAGGCCACAGTTCAGGCTAATTGGTTGCGGAACTTTATTTCAGGACTTGGAGTAGTCGACAGTATTTCCAAGCCGCTAAAAATTTATTGTGATAATTCCGCAGCAGTCTTCTTTTCTAAAAACGACAAGTATTCTAAAGGTGCTAAACATATGGAGTTGAAATACTTTGCCGTTAAAGAAGAAGTTCAGAAACGTAAAGTGTCAATAGAACATATTAGCACAGATCTTATGATTGCTGACCCTTTAACAAAAGGGTTACCGCCCAAATTGTATGCTGGTCATGTAAAGAATATGGGCATTATGTCTACTAGTGAATGTTAAATGTTGAATGTTAATGTTTTGAATGTTTATGTGACACTTTGAGCTCCCTAATGTATAAATTTCTGAAATCTGTGTTTTCTTCTTTATGTTTATGCATGCAAATTATGATGAAGAAAACAAATTATGTTATGTTATTGCTTTGTAAAATGACATTATGTTTGAACCCATTATGGACTTCTCGTTTTTAAGGTCATATTAAGGAGAAAGGGATGATATAGTAGTACATGGAAGGGATCATGTCGATCAAATGATGTGTGACCGCCATGACTCTTATTATTTCTGTATCTTTAATTATGAATAATGATGGAACCAATTTATGCAAGGTCTTTTGTTGCGCATTATGTTTATGTATTAAATCACATAATGTTATGACATCATATGAGTCAAGTGGGAGAATGTTAGAATTAATTGACGAATTAATTCTATTAGTGACTCATTTGAAATATTATGATGGGCCCAATTGTGATTTAATAAAAATATAAAGACTTATTGGTTATTATTATGGGAAGTGATAATAAAATAAAATAAAGATAAAGATAAAATAAAAACCAACTTGATGGACGTTTATTTATAAAAGGAATTGGGGTTCTGTCTCTGGCCATAAGGTTCTTTTCACAGTAACCCATCAAGAACGTGTGAGAAGAGAAAGAAAGGCAAAGAGATAGATTGGGAAACGGTGGTTGAAGAGCACACAAGATTATAAATTGAAGAACGCATATTCACAGGATTTCTCATGGATCAAGGTTAGTGCTCTATTATGATTTATCGTGTGAGAATTATAAATCTTAAAGATCCTTAATTAGTTTTACAGCTTTATCATTCTTGTTCCTCTTGCACTTGTAATGGTTAGGGGAAGAAGAACCCTAGTTTATCTTCACGTGGTGCTGGAAGATCGAGGAGTTTGGGTTCACAACCCCTTTGCTACTATGGAGAGAAATCAGTTTTAAGAACTGCGAAAACAGCAAAGAATAGGGGGAAACAATTTTGGGGTTGTTCAAAATATAAGGTGAGAGAGTTTGAAGGTATGTTTTTTGTGTTTTTAAATGGTATATAGGATAACTGCTTTTGTAATTTTGTCGTAGAGTAGAAATGAAGATGATGGATGCAATTACTTTAAATGGTGGACTGAAGATGCCATTGAAGAGATTGGTAACAGTGAGAATTGCGAAGGAAGGGGTGAAATTTTGGTGAAGACTGAAGAAAGTGATGGTGATAGAAAAACGATTACTAACTTGGAGAAATCAGTTGCCATATTTGAGAAATGGATGAAGGTGTTGATTGGGATGGTTATCTTTGTTTGTGTGGTTAATGTAATAGTGTTGTCAATGTTGATAAAGAATGCGTGATTAGTTGTTGCAGTGTCCCTTAGTGGTTATAACTGGGTACCTAATTTAGAATGCTTATTTCCATGTACTGTATTTATATTTGAGTATCAATGAATTTGGAAGTTATTTTCATTTACTGTTTTAACTGTATCCACATATGCTAATTTTAAATTTGATTCTACATACAATTAATGAAAAGCATGAGACTTGTAATTCATAATAGATTCCATATCAAGAGGTCCTGAATTAACACAAAGTACATCAAAAAAGTGGTCCAGCCACTGAGTGAAAATATTAAAATACATAACAAAAGTGGTGGTCCAGCCACTCATTAGCAATATTAAAAGATGTCTTCATGCAACTAAAGAAATTCAAAAGGTTCCAAAGTGACCTTAAAGTTTTACAACTGTTACAAAACAAGATCACAAAAAAAAAACACATGCAGCTTCATGGCATTCGACCCCTTCTAGCATTCAGTTTCACTCTGGCATTTAATGCACCTCGTGATGGCTGGTGTGATGGTTGTGGTGGAGGTGGTTGGTGGGTTGGTTGAGGTGGCTGGTGGGATGGTTGAGTTGGAGTTGGCTGCTGGGATGGTTGAGGTGGAGGTGGTTGTTGGGATGGTTGAGGTGGAGGTGGCTGTTGGGATGGTTGAGTTTGAGTAGGTTGCTAGGATGGTTGGGGTGGAGTTGGCTACTGAGATGGTTGGGGTGGAGGTGGGTGCTAAGATGGTTGAGTTTGCTGTTCAGATGCATCAGTGGGTGTTGTTTCTTGGGATCCTTCAGTTGGACGATGCAGCTGGGCTTCCCTTAATTGAGCCATATGAATTTCAATTGCTTTCGAACAAGCCCTTCTATTATGCTCAATTTGCTTACAAAGACGACAAGTTTTACCTAAACCACCTTTTCTCAGTCTTGTGTCATCTCTTCTGATCTCCCATTGCTCTAATCTTCTTTTTTTCTTCGGTCTGCCTGGTAAAATTCTCTTCGAGGGGGGTAAGACATCAGGGTATAGAGTTTTCTCCCATAAACTCTGACCATTGATGGGAAATATTATGGAAATGTATATCTCTTCATAAGTGGACTTCCTAAAGACTGCTGGGATGAAGTCTTCTCCATTGAGGTTTAGAAACTTCATTGCAGACAGTGAATGGAAGCAGGGAATACCACTTATACTCCATTTCCTGCATGTGCACGATTGTTCGTCTATATTGACAACAAACCTTTCCTCTAACTGTGAGACGTGCCTAACTTTAAATAATTTCTCTGCTGACCAGCTGCAAGAACACATAAAACACCAATAATTAAACAACTTTCATTTTTTCAAGTTAAACAAAATTCAATCCTTACCTAGGAATCCAATACTTTGTTAATTCTGACTCCTTTTCAAATCTGCTCATATTCTAGGACAAATAGATCCTGATATTGATTGTATCTTCATTTTGTTTTTTGCCCACTTCTCATCAAGTATACCCAAATATCCTCCAACATGCTTATCACAGGCTTAGTCCTTGTATGCAACAATACACTATTGAAGGCCTCGAACATATTGTTAACCAAGGTATCAGATTGAGCCTTTGTGGTAAATCTTGATATAGACCAATATCTAAGTACAACATAAATATTCGAATTATGATAGTATACAATCCCATTTGGTTGGATATAAAATCACTGACCATTGAAAACAATACAATGAAAATTGTATTACCTGGGTGGGATTGCAATCAGATGCTTAAATGCATCTTCATTCACATCTTTTATATTCCTCATCTCCCTTTCCCATGCTTGTGGGTGTGTGGCTGCAGCTGCTCTCCACATAAGACGTCTCAGACCTTTGGCTGGAAATTTCTTTCTAAAATTAGCATACAAGTGCCTTACACAGAAACGTTGATCAACTCCAGGCAGAAGTTCTTGTATGGCTAGTAGCAGCCCCTAACAATATCATAATTAAAACAATAGGTTAAAAATTTTCATATAAAAAATATGTGGGAAAAGAGCTTGAATTTGAATGTACCTTTTGCTTATCAGATATAAATATATAAGATGTACACACTACAGATCCACCAAGGTCCTCAATAAGCAGCTCTAAAAACCAGGACCAGGAATCCTTATTCTCAACCTCCACTACTACATATGCAATGGGCAACATTTGGTCATTAGCATCTCGACCAATGACTGTTAACAACTCTCCTCTGTATTTCCTTTTCAAGAAAGCCTCATCCAATCCAATTATAGGTCTGCATGAAATGAAACTGTCTTTGCATGCTTTCAAACATGCGTAAAACCTCTTGAATATTGGCTCCCCTTCATTCTCCTCAACATTAACTTTCACTGTTGATCTTGGATTTCTTGCTAGAAGCTCATGCGCGTAATCATATATCCTTTTGTATTGTTCTTTAAAGAACCCTTCAACATTTTGTGCTACAATGGCTTTGGCCCTATAAGCCATACACCTTGAGATACCAACATTCCATTTTCTACTGATTTTTTCCCGGATTTCAATTCCTTTCACTCTTGGATTTTCCTTAACTGTTTTTTCCAATTTCTTACTCAACCACTTTGAACTAAGTACACATAGGTTGAATTCCCTACTGCATGTGTGGTTATCTACAATTTTTCGCAACTGCCAAGTTTTAATAGCTTTCATGTAATCACAATATGCTGTCCATGGGCATTTTCCTTTTCCGCCTATACATCTTAACCTCACTCGTCTTTTGTCATTCTTAACAAACTTTATGTTTCTCCCATTTTCAAGTGCATAACATTTGATAGCTTCTAAGCTTCTAAAAGTTCCTCTTTTTTAATGAAATAGGTCCCCACTTCCCATTTATAATCAGTCATTGTCTTGGGCATTGTAAAAGTCCCAAAATTCCCATACCCCTCTTCATCACTATCTACTACATCACTCATATATTCATCAGATATCCATTCATTATCCGACAACCCCCTCACATCCTCCTCCACGTTAGTGTCATAGCTTTGGTTCACTTGTGGCCCAGAGGCAATTGATTGTCCACGGGAACCAGATTCAACCTCAACTTCTACATTACCAGGCCACTCCTTATGACGTAGTTCATCATCAATATCACAATCAACACTAACATCTAGTAGGTTGTCAGTACTCTCATTCATGCTATCATCTGGTCCAGACTCAGTCCAACTGTGAACATCACCATCTTCTTCTATCTCAATCTGCCCCATATCTTCTTCAACTTCTTTGGTAACTTCAACATCCCTTACTTGACCACCAGCTTCACCTTCACAGTTCACTTCAATATCCCTTAAATCACCCTCAGCTTCAACTTCACACTGAACTTCATCCTCCCTCATCTCACCCTCAGTTTCAGGTTCACAATTCACTTCAACATCCCTTAATTCACCATCACCTTCAACTTCACAGTGAACTACATCCTCCCTCATCTCAACATCACCTTCAACTTCACACTGAACTCCATCATCCCTGATCTCACCCTCACCTTCAGCTTCACACTGCAAACCATCACTTAAAACACCAACAATATCAGCCTCAGTTCCCACTTCCCTTATCTCAACATCACATTCACCTTCACATCCAATATCATCTACTGCAACAGGAACACTCTGATTCTCAGCTTGAGGTTCACCCTCCTCTTGTGTCTCAGGTTCATACGGATAATACTCCAACATTTCAATGACTTGGGGTTCAGACAATGTGTTCCACAAAAAAATGAACTTCACCATTCAGTCTTGCGATATTAACCATATGCAACGCACCACTGTCATCACACAGAAGCTGCAGTCTGTCATCCAATACTGAAGAACCTCCAACTGAGAACCATAATTTATTTTCTCCAACATACCCGATCCCTTTTATCACGCTTAAAACAACAAAGTAGCTCCACATGTCTGGGCCGAACGATAACCTAGTAGTTTCCCCATATTCGTACCGCAACTTCCCATCACTTATGAATTTACCTCCATGGTGAAAAACCACCTCAAATTCCTCGTCCATCACACAAACACGTATAGAAATAGATACATAAACCTATACATTAATCATATACGGACAAAAAAAAATGAAACATATATTAAATACAGAACACACTGAAAAAGACACTACAACAACACTTTAAACATGGGGGACCACAACGCAAAACCATTTACACATGGTGGGCCAAAAAAGGCATATTTAAACATCGACAAACCACAATCGATAACACCGACAAACCACAATCAATACCCTGGTTCCCCAAACAAGAAACATCAGAACATGCACCGAAAAAATTATTCCCAAATTCCCAAATGCTATACAAAAAAACTCACCTTCTACCCTTCTATTTAAACCAAATCGCGATTCAAATGATGGAAAACCTCTACAACAACTCGATTCTAGTTCCTTCTGCCCCTTCTATTCTCTTCGGTTCGCTTCGCTTCTCTTCGCGCAAGAACCCTAGGTCGATGCTTTTCCCCCAAATCTATTTCACAACACTAAGTCCTCTGGTATTCTCGAGCTTTTCTATTATTCATTTTTCAAATATAATATTTAAAACTTAATTATTAATTAATTCTGATCGAGCCACGTTAGTAAAAAACAACACCTCAGCAATCCCAATCAGTGTTCATTTACTAGTCATTGACGGCCGTTAACTGTTATGGTTGAATTGTTGTTGTTTTTCAAAATTAGGGACCCAATTGAGTCAAATGAAAATTGGGAGACCTACTTGAGAATTCGCTACAAATATAGGGACCTATGGAATGATTTAACCTTTTTTTAATTATTTTTTTAATTTAAAATTTGTCACGTATCAAGCTGACGTCGTACCACGTGACAATGTGATATGATAGTAATAGTGTCATGTGTCACTATTATGTCATATGTCATTTTCTAATTCTCAATTTAGTCCATGTATTTTTATTTTTGTCTCAATTTAATCCTATTTTTTTTAAAAAAATATAACAATTTTGTCCCTCTCCAAATTGAAATCAAATTTAATTTTTATATAAATGATACACAAATATTTCTATCAAAATTTATTATTCTAGTAAATATTTTTAACAACATTACATTTATTTAAATTTATATTCTACATTTAACTTTATTTAAAATTGTTTTAAAGTTGTTAATAGAAAATAATGCCAATAGAAAAAAAATCAATAAATTAATTATATTGATATTTTATTACATCATAATTTAATATTATTTTTTATTTAAATTTATATTTTAAATAATTGTATATTTTTAAAATGTGTAAAGTTTAATAATTTCTATACAAATATTTGAGTTGGTGTAAAAATAACAATTATATAAATTTTAAAATAATTTTAACCCATTTAAATAACAATCGAAAACAAATAAATTTAAAAATTTGAAAGCATTTTAAATAAAGTTGAATGTGAAACAGAAATTTAAATAAACTTAGTTTTGTTAAAAATATATAATAAAAATATCAAGTTTAAGAAAAATATTTGTATAACATTTATATAAAAATTAATTTTTGTTTCAATTTAGAGAGGGATGAAATTGCACAATTTTTACAAAAATTGGGACTAAATTGAGATAAAAATAAAGATAGAGGGACCAAATTGAGAATGAGGAAATGACACCTAGTATAATAGTGACATGTGGTATTATTGTTGTCACATCACATTGTCACTGCCATGTGGCACGAAGTAAGCTTGACACATGGCAACTTTTTTAATTTTTTAAAATTAAAAACAAATTAAAAAATTAAAAAAAATCTAGAAACTGATACTTGACACCCCTTTAACGTTGTTACTACAGCACTAACAGAAATGACTTAATTACATCAAATTTCCTAAAATAGGGACCAAATTGAGATAAAAAAAATAGAAGGATCAAATTGATATTTTGCTACGAAAATGGAGACCAAATGTATAATTTAATCATTTACTTATTAAATTATACAAATTACATAAAATTAAATTATTTATAAGTTGACCTACTACATAAATAAAAAAAGTGCAAATACAAACACAATAAATTACGTCATTCTAATTATTTATTTTAAAGTGTGATTTTGAGTCTTACATGAGTAGATTCGAGAAAGTTGAATCATATATAAGGAAGAAAACTTACAAACTCATTATTTTGAGATTTTCGATTAAAAGTGATGTCATAATATCTTATATTGGTTGTTCATGGTTCATTGGTGTTGAATTTTTCTAGTTATCTTCTTTTGAAAGACTCAATAGTATCAAGATCATTGGTTTGTCTTAATGATCAATTCAGATATACGTAAGGATCACCATTGAGGTACCTAGGTTAAACATACTTTTGCTTGAGGGAAAGTGTATTGATATGAAAGGAACTTGCACTTGAGGGAGAATTTCTTAGGTATCTAAGTGTGAGTTTGAGAATCACATTGAGTAGGAAGAAGACTAAAAGACTTATTGTTTTAAGGTTTTAGATTGGAGGCGATTTTGTAATTTCTTATATGGATCTACTAATGCTACATTAGTGTTCACTACAAGAAAAACACATATTACCTACTGCACAAATTTGTAGATAAGTTACAAAATCTGTAGGTAAAACAAATTTACCTACGGATTACCTACGAACAAAAATCCGTAAGTAAACTAGTCCTAACTAACATATCTACGAATTTATTCGTAGGTAATTACATACAAATTAATCTGTAGGTAGTTACGTACGGATAAATCCGTATGTAATTACCTACAAATATATCTATATGTAATTATCCAAAAATATTTATCATTGTATTAACTTCAAACCTGCCCCAAAGTTGGCCAATGTCATTGAATGTAATGTATAGAGAGAAATACCACTCACTAGAAGAGGAAAGCCTTTCCAATTCTGACAAATAAAATATAGAGCTATTTTATGATCAAAAGGTATAGTTTGCTCCAAAAAAAAATGAAATAGGTTATATAAGACTTTATAGACATTCTTTAGGGACTACAAACCAGTAAAAACTGTTTCACTAAAAGCTAAAAGACATACACACAAATCACATGAGAATTGCCAAAAATGAGTGTCTCCTTTTGTATGCCAGGGTCCCTTCAGAAATTCTCGAAGTCCATTGAGTTCTCCTTCCTTTGAAATGAGCCTCTTTGCATCTTATATATGTAATTTCAAAAAGAGGAAAATTAATATAAAACACCGGACACATAAAGATGCCTATGAAAATAGGGGGAGAGTCACATTAAATGAAATAAAGAAAAACAAATGGATAAGGTGAGGAACGATTCTAGCAATAAGAAAGTTGTAAACACCTCACTTTGGTTATTAAAGGATCCTTAAGGTCAACAACAAGGGAAAAAATTGACGCGTTCTACATCACTGCATTCATTTAACAAATCGTTGAATAAAAGGAAATTAGAACAAATAAACTGGAAAACTATGTGACTCACATTAATTGAGGAAGCTTGTGTTTTTCCAATAATCCATCGTCGACGAGGCCTTGAAGAGAGATCTAGAGCATGTTGCCACAATTCGCATCCTGAAAATCACAATGTAAAAGTGAATGCAATTACACTGAAATTGTAGAGAAGAAATAGCTATCTAAACCAAATTGAATTGAACTTGGCCAAAGTAATGGGATTCTTCTTCGTTGGTTTTTCTGCCAGGCGACACGAGAGGAGCTACCTGCCAAACGGAGGAACTAGCGTGGTGGAGCCAATCAATGAAATTGGCCTTGTGATCAAGATCACCAATTCCATGGGACCCTCGAAACGATGTCGGATCAAGTAGAATGTCGCATCTTCTGTGAAGGTCTGAGTCGAGAACCCATTGCTATAGTTGTTGGGAAAATCTTCACCTATGGAAATGCTGAGTTGCATTAAATGAGGGGAAAGCTGAAGCGGTGGGGAAGGAGGGAGGTGTGCGTTAGAGGTTAGGGTTTCATGTGATGGCCAATGCGGAGGAGGCGCACTCGTTATATGCTAGGGTTCTAGTGGAGGCCAATATGAAAGAGGGGCATATGATGGAGATTAGGGTTCCAAGGGATGGCCAATGTAGAGTAGGCACGAGCGGTGGAGGCTAGGATTCCAGGGTAGCCAATGCAGAGGAGGGGCGCGGTGGAGGCTAGGTTCTAGGGGAGATGTAAGGAAAAGAAAAACACTTACAAGTTTTAGTGAGAGAGTGAGAAAAATAAACTTTTTTTCTTCTTTTCTCCTGGTGAATTCGAGTGAGCAGGAATGAGAAAATACTGATTTGAGTAAGCGCGAGAAAATTATTGGATTTTAATTTTTAAGAATTAAATATTTTGAAATTCGTATGAAAAATCAGTAGGTAAATTTTTAGATTTTTTTTTATATTACATACGAAAAAATTCGTTTGTAAATGAATAGGCTTAAATAATGGTTTAGTCCTAGTTTTCATTCGATTTTTTCAATTTAGTCCTACTTTTGTTTTCTTTTTAAATTTGGTCCTAATATTCGTCAATTTTATTCAATTTGGTCCTTTTCGCTATCACCGTTAAAATAATTAACGAAATGTGAATAGTAACTACTACGTGCCATTTTGTGATTTTTTTATTTTTTTAAAAATTTGTAAAATTTGTAAAATTTTTTATTTTAAAAAAATGTACATGTGTCAAGCTCATATCATGACACGTGTCATTTTGTGATTTTTTTTAAATTTAATTTTTTTTAATTTAAAAAAATTCCACGTGTTAAGCGAATATCATGCCACGTGTCATAGTCAGTTTTTTATATTCAATATGGTTCTAATATTCGTTATTTGTTTTCAATTTGGTCCTAATTCTTTTTTAAAATTTAGCATTTTTGTTCCTCTTCAAATTGAGACAAAATTTAATTTGTACATAATTGTTATATGGATATTCTTATTAAAATGCATATTTTTATTAAATATTTTTAATTTAGAATTAGAGTTGGTTTAAAATTAAATATTTTTAACTTCTTAAAATTTTAAATAAAAAAATAAAAAAATGACGCATGACGATTAGTGTTCATAGTCCATTAACTATTTTAATGGTGTCAGCGAAAAGGACCAAATTGAATAAAATTAATGAATATTAGATCCAAATTGAAAAAGAAAACAAAAGTAAGACCAAATTGAAAAAACTAAACGAAAACTAGGATCAAATCATTGTTTAAGCCAAATAAATATTATTTATCCATATGTAAAGTCCGTAGGTAATACCTATGGATTCAAATTCATATGTAATTATATGTAGGTAAATCACAATTTTCATGTAATGGTTGAATTTCTCCAATACATCCCATGTAGATTTGTGAAGAAAAACAAGCTTCAAGAAAATGGTTTATTTCTAATGTAGATTTGTGAAGAAAAACAAGCTTCAAGAAAATGGTTTATTTCTAATTATTTCATATATTTGATTCTCTTTATTCTTTAACTAGATAATAATTTGGATTTTCTTTATTATTGTATAACCAATTATTATTGTTTATCGGTTGGTATTTTCTAGAGCCTACTAATAATTATATAGGGGAGACTTTGGTTTTATTTTCGCTTCTTATTTTTGTGATTTTCCAACAACTGGTATTGTAGCTTATATTAAGAGTTTTGGTTTGTTCTTTAAAGATGGTGGACCATGATGGTATTATAATCATGATTAAATTGAATTTTACCAATTATTCAAAATGAAAAAATGAAATAGAAGAGTTTTTATTTTGCAAAGACATGCATGATTCTATAGAGGAAAAATGTATTAAATCAAAAGATAAATATGAGGGAGAATGGTGGAAGTTAAATGGGAAGACTATTGGCATGACTGAACAATGGATAAATCAATATTTGTATCATCTTGTATCTAGTAAGACACTCACAACTTATTAAAAAGATTAAGCAAGTTGTTCATAACTATTTTTTTTGAAGAAGACACTTTTTATTAGAGAAACTGATAAACTCAAAATACAAGGATGATTTTTGGACTTACATTCACTTAATTAAAGAAAAAAAGGTTTTTGGTTTTCTTTATGGGCATCCAACCCATATTCATTTTGCATCAAGTTTAAATGAAAATACAAAGACATAAATCGTGTGCTTGATTGAAAAAACAAAAAAGTTCCAAAAAAAGAGAGAAGAAGATAAAAAATAATAAGCACAGTGTTATTTGCAAATACATGTAGAAACATTAGTTTCTAGAAAATGTTTTATATCAATTATTGCATGTAAATGGTTGTATTTATTGTTAGTTATATGATATTTTCTTGTGTTGTTATCAAACCTTTTTGTAATGAGGAAGTTTCTTTTTTAATATTTGTATGCTTCAAAAAGAACTTGTGGTGTGTCTATTGATTATTAGGATAAATAGTAGTTTTGATACCCAAATATTGACATTTTTTTTTATTACAATGGGAAAAAAATTATAGTTTTAGTACAAAAATTTCAATTTTTGTTAAGTTTTAATTAGTAATTTAGTTCCTATATTTAGGATTTTAATTCATTTTAATCCTTATATGTGTGTGTACTTGATTGAGTCTCTATTTTCTTACAAAGAATCGGTGTGGTACTTTTTAAAAGAATAAAGATATTTTGACAACTTTCTCTTATAAATTGAGGTAACATCTTTTAAGTGATTTAGAATATATAGAAATGAGAAAATGAAAAATGGGAAACCACTTAAAAAATACCATTTAAGGTAGTAAGAGAAAGTCGTCAAAATTTAGTTGTTAAAAAATATTTTTCTTTTTAATAAGACTTAATTTGGTCTTATCCGTCAAATTGACGTCATTAATACTAATGTAACGAAAAAAATCAAATTAATTTTATTTATAAATATTGAGAGTTAATTGATTTAAAAATAAATATGGGATTAAAGTGAATTATAGACCTAATTCAGGGACTAAACTATTAATCGAGTCTTTTGTTAATTTTGTTTTAACTTTGTTAATGGTTCAAGAAATGAAGGCACGTTTGATCTTTAGTAATTATCATATGTTTTTATTAAAGTGAAAATTAATATAAATATTCGATTAAGTTTGAAAAAATCACTAAACAAATTTAAATTTATAAAATAAAAAGTAAAAGTGTTCCATATAATTAAGATTTTAAATTTATAGAGAAAAGAAAGTAAAATGATGAATATAATTATAGAATGTGACGATTAGAGAAACCATGGGAAAGTGGAGTTATACAAATTTTACGAAAAAAAAAAAATGCAAGTTCACACTCACATCTAATTTTAGTTATGGATGTAGTTCGTATATGAGGTTTGCCCAAATACTCAACTTTAACCATGTGTTGAGTTATGCCAGTAACTCCTATATGAGATTTGTCCAAATACTCAACTCTAACGTGTGGGAGAGAAATTTAGTCATACACTTTTCTTTTTCTTAATACAAGGAATACTTTTAAAGTTCTACACCCACTTAACTTTTGGTCCATTGATGATGCTCCAGTAAGCTGTTGGGCTTTAGATAATTATGTGCAGCCTCATTTGTCAGTGGAGAATGTCTTCCTGCACCCCTTGTTTTCTTTTTTCACTCCAACATCTTTTAAAATTTCAGTTATGTCCATGCTTTAATCATAGTTTTGAATCATGCAATTTCTATATTTCTATTTGTACAATATATGTAATGTAATGAAAATTTATATTTCAGATTTTAAAATCCGTAATACAAATTTTGAAGTTAATCCAAAATGTAAATTATATTTTAGATAGCATAATTTGCAATGCAAAATTATATTTCAGTTAGTACAATTCATAATGAAAATTTGTAAAATAATCTGTAATCCGTAATGCAAATTACATTTTGGATTGTGCAATCTGTAATACAAAAATAAAATTCGTAATGCAAATTATATTTTTGATTGTATAATCCGTCATATAATTACATTTCAGATTGTATAATCCATAATGAAAATTACATTCTGAATTATATAATTTGTAATGCACACAAATTATGAAATCCAAAACTTACATTCTGCATTTTTGAATGCACACGGTTGATCTTCTTCTCTTTTGTTTTTTAATGGACAATGATATTTTAATCCATTTTTTTAACTCACTTTCAACCAACTCACCACTTCAATCACCATTAGATCATCACATCACATCACTCGAAAGAATCAAAATATATGATCTAATGGTGATGAAAGGAGTGAGTTAAAAGTGGGTCAAAAAATGTGAGTTAAACTATCTTTATCTTTTTTTAATGTTTAAAGCTCCACCATATTATTTTTACAGGGATGCTAAAGGAGGAATTAGAGTGGAGGTGGAGGTAAAAGACGATGGGGTGAAGGTGAATGGAAGAAGAAGATGGGATGAAGGTGAGGAAAACATGGAGGTGTTTTTTTTTTATCAGCAATAATAAATATATAGGGGCAATAGGTTTGCCCCAACCCAAATACAAAAAAACAAAGAAGGAAGTAAAAGAAAAAAAAGAAAACAAATCTAAACCATACATCTTTCTCTCTCATAATTGTTGCCCACCAAATTACAAGAGAAAAGTATAAAAAAAAGGAGACTAGAACATGAACTTGATCTACCACTCTTAATGCCAGTATGGATCCTACATAGAATCATAAGCACAACACCACACACTAGTATAGATTCCAATACCAGAAAAAAACAAGTCATGTCAACATAATTATTCTTGCTATCCTGGTAGGTTTTCTTACCATGCAAAAACCAAACAAGACTTAAGCAACACAAAACCATACACAGATAGAATTTCATTATGAACCTATTGTATAACAAAGAACGTTTACCTTCACGTTCCTACCCATCATACAATATAATAGTCTTACTAATACAAGGATAAGAAATGAGTCCACTACCAGTAACAAAAGAGTCTAATATCTGCTAAAGGCACAAAAATTATAAACACATGGTTGGGCACAAACACCAATCAACATCAATCAGAGTATGAAAACATGGAAGTGTGATGGGGGAAGAGGGAAAAAGATGAGAACAAATTTGACTTTTTGCTTTCCTTAGCTTATGTAGGTGTAGGAAGAAATTCCCATGCCAGTGCCATAAAGATTTTAAATGTGACCCAAGTTAAGAATGAGCCCAAAAGAAAATGTCACTTAAATAAATGCTCCGCTGTTTGCCTTATCAAGCGGGACTGCGATTTCTAAAGTTCCCAGTAAGATTTACACCCATCCACATTAGATTTTAGAATGTATTTTTATATTTCAAACTTTTTATCAAATACGAAATTACTTTATATTTCAAACTCCTCTAGATTTATATTTTCTTTTAAAATTTTCTATTTTATTCACATTTTTTTCTCATGGCCATTGGTACGTTTAGATTGTCTGAATCACATTTAACTTAATCTTTTCTCTATCAAATGGTAGTTTAAAAGGCCATATTTGTCTATACACAAGTTTAAATGTCCGGTAAATATCTATATTTGTATTGTATTTTTTTTAAAGAAAAAGACTTCTATTTTGGTTTCATATCTATATATAGAAAGACAAATAAGACTTGAACAAAGTCCATTATCTCTTATCTTTTCTCTTATAATAAAAATAGCGCTAAAGTTCTTACTAAAAAGAATTAAATTCATATAAAACTTTTTAATTGTTACTTAAATTTTATTAAATAGATTTAGTTTAATATATACATTTTTGAAAATACAGAAAACACCATCGATTAGATTATAGTATTCCACAAATGTCCAATTTATTTAATATTTAATATGTACAACTCCATCCACAAACTTCTTAGGATGCTGTAATTTTTCTTTTTTGTTTAAAAAATAGATATTTCAAAATTAAAGATTTTAATGGTGAGGGTTAGCCCTAGGGGAAGATTCAAAATAGTATAATATGAGGAAATATACGCACTATAGAATTGAGTGGAACTAGTTAGGGATGAATGAAGAGCCAAGAATCCTAAACAAAAGTGAAAAGATTTGGAATGTATGAACTTCTTTAGCTCCATCATACACACCTTTAATAACCCTTTTCAGTTTGTCAAACTCTCTTTTTCCCTGTCATGTGCCTACACCCACTTTCACCTTTATATTACTTTATTCTTCCAATTTCTCTCAAAGAATCCCATACCAAATCTTTCTCTTAGTCATTCTTTACTGGTCTCTTTTATTTCTTAATTCATTAATTCTAACCCGATTTTCTTGGAAGTCCCATTTCGATTACAAAATATGAATTTCTAGTATATAATTGGATACAAATTCACCTTATAAGTCAGTTTGATTAGAAAGTTAGATTAGATTTAAAGTCTAATTCTTAATATGATATTGGAACGAGTTTATAGTATATAAATAGGTGTAAATCTCATCTTACAAACTCATTTTAAAAGATTGAGTTAGGTTTGTCATACCGTTACTTATAATTTTGTCTGAAGATTCTACATATTCATATCGGTACTTATCAGTTTACTAAGCATTCTACAAATTCTGATGTTTATGAAGCGATCACCGGAAAGAAAATTGTGCATAGTCTATAGACTACTAAAGGAACCAACAAAAGCCTCTCACTTGATGATTCCAACTGTGTCAAATTAAACCCAAGTTGAACTTTGAATACTCAACAATAACAGTTACATTCATTAATTGATCCAAACAAAGTGAGGACCATAAGTATGTTTCTTGGATTGTCTGTTCACAATATTAAATACATATTCATATAAGTGCAACTTTTCCATTGTTAATTTAAGATCTCTGAGTAAGAACAGTAATAGGACCACATATACCACGTTCCTCCACAGTGATTTCAACCCCAGAGGTTCAGTTATACGATAAATCTTTCACTTTGGCACAAGGTAAAACAGTCTACCGTAGCAATCAAATTTCTTTGCATGTTATTTTAATATCAGAATAAGTCCAAAGGCACAAGGCCATAATCACACTTCACGTACTTTCACTTTATTTTATGAATATTTTTTCTCTATGTTCATTATTGTTAAGAGAATGGTACTATTTTTTTCCTGTGCCACTTATTAGTCTATTTTTTCGAAAAGATGAACTAGTTTAGCCCTATTACTCCTCAGTGTCTCGGTTTTTCCAAAGTTATAATTCAATATAATTCTTGTGTAATAATTGAAATCAGTTGAGATTTATGTAGTGTTTGAGGTAAATGAAAGCAAACTAAACTATAAAAAGTCACACCAAGCAACTTAGTGGTCGATGATATCCCAATTCAGAAACTTTTTTCTCAGTTTCAACCCTTTCTGCTATAATTTATTTTATGTCTCAGTTACTAAATCTGGCTGGTTAGTCCGCAAAATTTACATGATCTGAATTGCCAAAGAAAATATAATGATTTTGTTTATAAATGGATCCAAGTGTATTTACGTGTACAAGACTATCTGTTACTTAAAAACACTGATAAGATCATGTCAGTTTAAGTTCATCAAGATGCAGATGATGAGTTCCTCTTTTCATATCAGTTTTTAAATATATAATATAGAGTTGAATTAAACATAAAAATATATTTTTTAAAATAGTATGAGTCATCCAAAATCTATCATGTATATAGATAGGACAATGATATTTTGACTACTAAATTTTGACAACTTTCTTTTAGAATATGAAGTGACATTTTAAGTGATTTTGAAATATTAAGAATGAAAAAATGAAAAAATGAAAAATCACTTAGAAAATATCACCTAACAAGAGAAAATTATCAAAATTTAGTAGTCAAAAAATTATTTTTCCTATAAATAAGTACAAATTTTTCATATATTTGAAATTCACTTTTTAAGAATATCTTTTAAAAAAATAACGAAATATATAATATTCCTTTAAAAGAACATACTTAGACTTGGTTTTATTTTAGAGTAGGAAACAAATTCTTCCCACTTATATTTTCCTTTAACTTTGATATTATTCCTCTAAGATGCTTCTGACTTCATAATTGATATAAGAAATAGAAGCATCTAGGCGTAATAAGTATCAATATCATAAAATTGGTTCTCTTAGGGTTTCAAACGTAAAATTGGTTCTCTTAGGGTTTCAAACGTAACTAGTGTCATTTTCATGAATGTAGACTGTGAAAAAGGACTCCACCTCGAAAGTTAAAAGAAGTGAAAAAGGTGTTTGAAGAATCATGATTGAGACTAGGACTCGTCGATTAATATGAACCTCATGAAATAATTAATTATATTAATTAAGGATCAACCTATACCGTTACCACCACATTTTTATTTTATTTTCCTTAAAACAATATGGTACATGTAATTTGTTAGGTTGATTAAGAGAATAGGAGACAGCAAATTGAAGTAGAGGCATAAATTATTTATTTATTATGAAGAAATTAAATTAATATATATCTCTCATTAGCATGAAATAGGAAGTTAATTAATAATTAAAACACTAAACTAAAAAAAAAAACTCATATCAATGGCTGGAATAACGTTGTTGCATGTCATTTTTTTCTCTCCAACAAAATAGAATACATAAGGGGAGTACTTACTTACACCATCTAATATAAAAAATATAAGGCTTAAATATACATTTGATCCCTATTTTTGTTGTTTTTATTCAATTTGGTTTCTATTTTCGTTTTATGTTCAATTAGATCATCATTTTTGTCAAATTATGGTCAATTTGGTTCTTTTCACTAATGTTGTTTAAATAATTAACGTTTTTGAACAGTATATGTCACGTGTCAGTTTCTGATTTTTCTTAAAATTTTTTTAATTTTTTTAAATGTTTTAAAATTTATTTAATTTCAAAAAAATTGTTCACATGTCAAGTCACAATTGTGCCACGTGTCAATGCTAGTACCACGTGTTAGTTTGTGGTTGTATTATTTCTTTTTGTTCAATTTAGTCCCGATATTCGTTATTTTTGTTCAATTCAGTTCCTATATTCGTTATTTTTGTTTAATTTAGTCCCAAATTTTGTTAAAATATAACCATTTAATTTTTAAAATTGACATTATTATTAGTTATTTTTGAAATTCAATTATAATTTATAATATTTAATTATAAATTCAATATAATTCTTAGATTCAAGTGAATAGAATATAATTATTTAAATATTATTAAAATTTTAAAAGTATATATTAACATTCGTAAAATTCACATTTAAATTTAAAATATTTAATATTTTTATTGCATTTTAGATATTAAAATCTAAAATGTTTTATATTTAAATGTTAATTTTACAAATATTAGTTTACTTTTCTAAAATATTTTGAATATTTAAAATATTTTTATATATCAATTTTATAATTAAATTTAATAATTTATAATTGAATTTAAAAAATAATAAATTCAAATGCCAATTTTAGAAAAAATATTAATATAATTTGTATAAAAAATATTAAATTTAGTGTCAATTTGAAAGGGACAAAATTGATTTATTTTAACAAAAATTGGGACTAAATTGAACAAAAATAACGAATATATGGACTAAATTAAAAAAAATAATAATACTACCACAAACTCACACGTGACACTAGTATTGACACGTGGCACAATTGTGACTTGACACATGGACAAATTTTTTGAAAAAAAAAATTAAAAAAAATTAAAAAAAAAATCAAAAAAACCTGGAGCTGACACGTGGTATGTATTGTTCAAAAACGTTAATTATTTAAACACCGTTAGTGAAAAGGACTAAGTTGACTACAATTTGACAAAAATGAGGACCTAATTAAACACAAAACCAAAATAGGGACCAAATTAAATAAAAACAAAAAAAAATAGGGACCAAATGTATATTTAAGCCAAAATATAATCATATACAAGAAGCCATATGTATAAGGAAAAATTAAAAAATTAAATTGCACTATCTACACGCAAACACATTTGTAAGCAAAGATTACTTATACTCGCCTACAAGTCAGAGTACATTCTAACCATACTCATGAATCTAACTTGTAATATTGTATATAGTTGTTGCATCCCACATAATTACTCTTACTTCCCTTTTTTTCACCATCAATGATGGATCTTGACCAAGCGTTTTGATCAGAATAATATAATTCTTTGATCATTTGATTGAATTATTAGTACAATGCTTTAAAGAATGAATCTTATATAAAACAATTTGATTGTTAGATTAGATTAGTAGTATAATGCTTTAAATACTTTAAAAGATGTGAAAAAGTATAATTTATCTTGTTTTCATCTTCACATATAGTTTCCCTTTTATCACTTTTACAAGATGAATCTATTATTTTATTCTTCATCGATATACTTTTTCTTAAATATATTAAAAAACTAATTATCATAATCTAATAAAATATTTAGAGACATAATTATTACATAATTATTAGAAGAAAAATATATTATAATCAAGTCATAGTTAAAAATCGGTTATAAGAAAATAAATAATACATTATTTTTCTTCTATAATCATAAAAAATAATACACAAAAAGCTCATGAGATAAAAAATAATTTTAATAACTATTAAACTAATATTTCATCATCAAGTAAGACAAAAAAGAGTTACAATTTTTTTCTTCGAGGAATGAAGGAAACAAATGAGAAATGAGAGCAAAAATAATGAGTATGTATCTAGCTTCATTTCTTCTTCAAAAAAACATAAACATATGAGAGTGAGAGATGAGTACAATTTTTGTGAAAAATAAAAAATGCAATGACAGAAGAAAATAAAAAATATCTTAATGAATGTTTGGTTTAATTACTCTTTTGGTTAGTATTTCCAGGTCCTCCAATTTTTTTAGTCTTAATTTAGCCCAATTTTTTTTAGTCGCAATTTGATATTTTTAGACGAAAACAAAGATAAAAAGAGTAATTAAACCTAAACATTTTTATTTTTTATTATATTTGATTTTATGTTTTATAATTTATTAACATTAAATGTTGTATTTTATAAAAGAAATAAAAAGACACAATTTAATTTCCATCAATTTCTAAAATATACTGTGATAACCCTTTATTCCAATCTTCTCCCCCTCATTCCAGCACACTGAACACTTCACTCTCTGCTTCACCATCATCCCCTACACAGCCACCTTCAATCCTAACCAAATTTCTCCTTACTCCTGAAACAGATTCTGGAGAAGGGACCACGACAAATCCTCTTGCTGCCTCCATTCTTAGCCTTCCTTCCTCTAGGTAAGTTCCCAATTTCGTTTTGAGGTCCAATTCCAGATTTCAACTCGAAATCTTGTTCCTGTTCTGAGTTTAATCGAGTGTTCCTCACTCCTCCATGTCCGAATGATGAATTTGCTAGGTTAAACTAAAGAATTCTGCCCCCCTCTCTAAGTTGCTCTCACCCAAAGCATTCTCCATTAATTAGGTAAGGGAAGCTGACTTTTCGCCCAATTTTTGTATGAAATGTGTTCATGAGTGATTGAATTGCTTGAATATGTGTTTGATTCGTGTTTGAAATTGTCTGTGTGTGAAATTGGGTGTTGGATGATTCTGAGCGAGTCTGCATGTGAAGAATAGATGAGATTTCCTGGTAGTTTCGCCCAGGCGAGCAGCTCTCGCTTGAGCGAAAATACCAGAAGATCACCTTTGTCACTGCGCGAAATCTCACCTAGGCGAGCTGGAGTCGCCTGAGCGAGATAACTTCTTGTCTAGGCGAGCCAGTTTAGCCTGAGCGAGAGTTCGCCCATGATTTTTATTTTGCCACTGTAAGAGGTCTCGCCCAGGCGAGAGCAGCTCGCCTAAGCGAGACAAACTCTCTAGCTTAGGCGAAACCCTTTAGCTTGAGCGAGATTCACTGCAGAATTGAGTTTCTTCCCTGTTTTTGATTAATTGCAGCTGTATTAATTGAATTGATGTGATAATGGTTAGTTTTGTATGTGACTCTTATGCATGATAGTCAGTGTAATGATATTGTGTGGAATTGGTCTGTATGAATATGTGTTGGAGTTAGGATTTCAAGGGAAATTCTAAGGAAAATGGTTTTAGTAAATGTAAGGGCATGAGGACTCATATTGGTGGCATCCTGACGCTCCCAGTAACCATTAAGACTCATGTAGAGTATGATGGATTACGTCGGGGGAGTAGCAGGAGGTCCTGGTCTATGGACCCGATCCGTCATAGAGGTGATGGGACTTACCTTGGGAGTGGTTGGGTGAATACCCCTTGTGCCTAAAACTCTGCAGAGTTTGGGAACCGTCCCAAGTGCAAGCCACCGAGAGCTCCAATGTCACTTACATAATCCGGATATCGAGTCTAGAATGGTGTATGGTGTTATGGTTGGGATTAATTGGATGATTTTGATAATTGTGTGATCAATTCTGATTTCTGCCTAAGTATAAAAATTGCATGATTTGCTCTTGGTTCAAGTTAGCTTACCCTTCTTACATGCTGTGTGTTTTATGTGTCTTCTATTTTTGCAATGATCGTCCTTACTGAATGGCGTGAGCATATATAGGTGCAGGTGAGGATACACCACTCCTGGACAGGAGTTGAGTGGGTTCTGGGACGTTCCCAGTAGTAGGTGTAATCTGTTATTCCTCATAGATGCGTAGGGTGTTTTGTAACCCTTTTGTTTAGTGTAGGCTGTATGTATAGACAGTATATGTATAATTATTTTGAGGATGACTGTATTGTACTTCATACTGGCCTGTTTCTATCAACTGCTTTTGAATTATTAAAATTTAATGTTTTGTTTAATAGTATAACTATGAAAACGGGATGTTACATATACTATCTATAATTTTAAAAATTTCAAAAATACATATATAATTTTGAAAAAAATTAAAAATATTTGGAGGCTATGGTCCCTCGGTGCTCCTATGTTGCTCCGTCGCTGTTCACCATCACTAAAGTATCCAGTAGAAGATGTATTAATGTAGAAGAAAATATACTCTTTATATAAAATTGTTAGAAGTTTAAATATGAATTGAAAGTCTAAAATTTGGATCAAAATGAACAAATTAATAAAAATATAAGAAGAAAAATAACAAAAAAAATATTATTTTAATATATTTTTGATTAAATTAATATCTTGATTTTTATATAAATTTACTATTTATCAATGTGGATAGTCTTTCCTTTTAGATATTCTTAGAGTAATAATATTCTATAACTTTGGATAAGTTATAATTATTATTCACTGTGGAAATGACTTCGAATGACGATCAAATAAAGTTTTTAAAGATGATTTTTTAATCATCGTTATATTAAATGTCGTTAAAAGGTGAAGAATGAAGGTTTCAAAATGTCGTAAGAAGTTTATGATAACATGATAGTTCTAGATACCAATAATCATTAAAAGTTTAAAAAAGAAACAACAATCCAATGTAATCGTTGTTAAAAGTTTAAACCAAAGAAAAAAATGAGTTAGAAGACAAAGACGGTTCTTCCCAAAATTGTTGTCAAAAAGTTTGTTTACGATGTGCAGCAAATTCAAGTGTTTCAAACACGCTTGACATGTCTAACAATTCACCATTTCATTAAATGGGATGAATTAACCCAATTCCAATCCATGTTGTGTGCGCAAGTCATTTAAATTATGTTTTTGTTTGATGCATGTAAATCTCACTTTTTTTCTTATCAAAGATATGACCATATCCCTTTCAAGAAGATTCATTTTTATTATAATTAAGAGTACATAAACTATATAATCAAATATGCACTTGAAGATTAACACAAATGGAATTAATCAAAATTAAGTGAAATATATGAAATGTACATTATAAGTTATGTACTAAAATGTTATTACTCTTTCCAAACCGTCTCATAGACAATTCAATACGATTATTATTTGTACAACCTCTACTAAATTTAAATCAAGTTTAGCTTATTTAAAATTGAAGGAGAATTAGACAAATCAATGTATTAAGTCTCAAACGGGAAACTAAGGATCACTCAATACATATGTCCAACAAAAATTGTAATGTAATAGATAAAAAATAACTTTCCTAGTCTAATAATATTTAACGGAGGTCACACACCTCCAGACTCAATACCAACACGTTCCAATACTTTCACAATACTTTCAATTCTTCGTAACATATTCCAAATTACTAAATAAAATATAACTTACAACATATTCTAAATTACTAAATTTAACCTATTTGATTTACAAATAAAAAATTGTATTTAAATAAATAAAAAAAAATATAGGTAAAAAAAAAGCTAACCCGGACTACAAAAGTAAACTTTGGAGAAAATGCGATGTAGGATGTCAATAGTTGCAATATGGAGGATAAAAGGGACAACACAATGGAGCTTTGGAACAAGAAGAATAATGGCACTCGTGTGAGGGGTGGGGTGTTCGACGTTGGAAAAGGTCGTTGGTGCAGGGAGCACAACATGGAGATTCGCGTGGCTGGCACAAAGGTTTACACAGTACAAAGGAGCTTCTCGGAGTTTGGCAAATGGTGTTTGCATGGAGGGTAGTGGCGATGAAGGTTGTGTGTTTGATACGAGTGAGCAATTGCAGTAAGTAGAGTAATGATCGAAAGCTAGAGTGAGGGAGAAGAGGAAACGTAGAGAATGAAATAGGTCACACGAGCTCGTGCTTCTCACTACTAAAAAAACACATATTTTTTGGTAATTTTCTTTTGAATTTCTTTTTTTAGGAAACACTTGCAAATTTTGTTATGAATAATGTTTTGCAAGAATTTGCTATAAATTTTTTTACAAAGTATTTTGCTCAAAATGTTTTTCGCAGCAAATTTTATAGAAAATACTTACGAATTTTATAATTTCGCAGGAACTAATTATCCACGAAGTGATTACCTGCCAATTAAAAATTCGTAAGAAAAATAGTAAAAAAAGTCTTTTGTTGCAAAATTTTATAACAAATTTGCAAGAAAAATCAAATAAAATATGAAAAATTCTAGTAGTGTCTGTTTCTAAAAGTGCAAGACAATCGACAATGACTCCATACATATAATAGTTGGTGTTTCTTGAGCTCACTCCATTTTTTGACGATTTTATTTATAACATTCATCATTTCTTGTCCTCTCCACTTTTAGTGACGGTTATATTTATTATCATAATCATTTCTCACTCATTCTACTTTTAATGACAATTCTTTAAATAATTGTCTATTATAAAAAAAATAATATTATTAACGATCAAAATTCATGGATAATACTTAAAATTGGTGATAAATTAAAATTGTTACCGCATGGTTTTTTAAGACAATGACTTCTAAACTTCTTCAATTGATTGATGTTAAAAACTATTTTTGTACTGATGAATTGAGGTTTCAAAGATTTAAAATAAGAAAAAATTCGGTACTTAATTAACTATTATAAGAATAAAACTTATATGGATATTGATAATTATAATTATATCTGTTTGGTTGAAATGATAACCGAAGCTTACACCATTTTTATTACTTTATAATTTATGATAATAAGTTTAATATCTGTTTTTAAAATATTGACAATTTAAAACTAGAGAAATAAAGAAATAGTAGCTGATTGATTGAGAAAAGCGGTATTCGTGAACAAAAATGCATGCAAATTTTAAAGAAGAAAACGTAAAGATTTGTACAAATGTAAATTGAAAAGAAAAAGGCAATAAAATAAATGGAATTGAAATGTAAATGATCACGGAGAAAAAAAATCTAAATGCAACGATGTAAAAATATTAAAGGCAAAGCAAACAGAAGATTTTAAAATACATAAAAGCTTAAAGTAGCTATAACTTATAATGATTAAAGTGGTAATGCCATATACATCTTTATTAATTATAGTAAACGTTAGAAACAAATTTATAGTGTTGTAATATATTGTTTTTTACATCCATACAAATTTTTAGTTGATGCATGACACGTTGGATTCCTATTCTAAGTCAACCATTAGAAACATACAAATGATATGCTACTGGATCATTAGTTAGATGTCTAATATTTATTTATGTTTCGTTCCTTTGATCTACTGTCTCCTCAATAAAATGAAATTTTTAGTGTGACCTTGAATTTTTTTAATTTAGTCAATTTGACATTTAAATAGTTTCCTTCATTCATTTATATTTTAAAAGAACCAAACAACATCCTTTCCATTCCACCCCTATTATTTCTCATATTTTTTAATCTGATGTTTACTTTGTGTATTGAACTATATACCCTCTTAAGCTAGTTTCAACATTCAAGGTTCGCCAAAAGTTCTTACAAAATTTGGAAATGCTCTCCTCTCCCATAAAAGTTTCAGTTTGTATATCCAACATTTTTATAGTGAGAAATATAATTTTATAAAAGGTTATTATTATTTTTACATTTTTAACATATGAGAAATAAACTTATGGAAATTATTTAAATTCGTCCTAACTTTAAAATAGGAAAAATTGATAATAAACAATTCTGAACATAAACAATATATCCGGTGAGTACACCGTAAGAACAAAACATTTCATTTATAAAAATCTTCACAACCGTTTACCGCTAATTGAGTCCTCTTGTCACTCCACTCCTCAAGACTGAAAGGTTGGTATGCTAGTGCGTACACGACCAAAACCACAAATTTCATTTGCAAAAACATTCATGGTTGCTTACTGCTAATCGAGTCTTCTCGTCACTCCACTCCTCAAGACTAGAAGGCTGGTATACCTAGCGAGTACACGACTAGAACCACAAATTTCATTTGCAAAAACCTTTAGGGCCGCTTACCGCTAATCGAGTCCTCTTGTCACTCCACTCCTCAAGACTGGGAGGTTGGTGTCCTACCTGTACCCTGACCTCAGTCACCATGACCAGGTACTGGGTACTATCTCCAGCAAGATCAGGAATCCTACAGTACTGGTACCCAGCCTCAGTTACCATGGCCAGGTACTAGGTACTATCTCCAACAAGATCAAGAATCTTACAATACCCGTACCCAACCTTAGTCACCATGTCCAGGTACTAGGTACTAATCTCAACGAAGAACCAAGATTCCCACAATGCCCATACCCGACCTCACCCACCATGGCCAGGTACTAGGCAGTAGCTTTGGCTAGAGAACAAGAATCTTGCCATGTCCGACCTCATCCCATGATGATTGGGCATTGAGTATGAACCTTCAAGAATCAAAACCAACAAGGGCTCTGAGGTAATTTCACCAACCCCAATGGACCCCAAAAGCGGTTGAAAAAGATATTTTGGGCCTAAAAGGCCCATCCTAGTGGGATCCACATGTAAAATAGTATATATAACACATTACTCAATGCATTCATTATGCAATTAATATACCTTGAAATTCTCTGAGATTCTTTGACAGCACCAATGCTAACTTAAGCATCAGAGTGTCTTTTGCAGGCATCCTGAACAAGGATCACTAGAACTGGAAGATTTCTAGATTGAAGATCAAGTAGTTAGTTCAAACTTCGAAGGCTTGATAGAGTATAGTTTGATCCTGCAAGAACATACAATTTTTTTGAATAGAGCATGAGGATGTTCATAAGTACATGCATATTTTTCTCATTATTTTCATTTTATATTATTAAAATATATATAGTTTTTGAGGTAATATATTATTTATTGTTCTTTTGAGATTTAGTTGTCTCATTTGCAGAACTTTTATTTGTTATAACTTTTTTATTATCTTTCTTTCATATTTGTAGGGTATCTGTATCTTCTTATTACATTTTTTTCTACATTTTCTTTAAATCGCTTAAACCTGTAAAATTTACCTTCTTTATACTCTTTGATACTTAATTTTATTTTATTTGAAAAATACTTATTTTGCTAATATTTTCCCTCTCACCATAGGCAGATTACATAATTTTGTTCTCTATATAATTTCATTTAATTAGTGTATTGCATGTCAGATAATGAAACCACAATTTCATCAAATTAAATTATTTTTAAAATACACATTTAATTATTTTTACTTTTTTTAATGGATATTTTTTTCTCACACGAGAACATATAACATTTATGCAATTGTCATTTGACATTATATTTTAATATTTATACAATATTATTTGATACCCTATTTTGATATTTATGTAATTATAATTTTTTCTTAATATGTAATATTAAAGAAAATAATATATATGTTAAATCTTTGATAATATTATATTTTCATTTATATTTTTTTTTCAAAAATAATTTAATTAATATTTGGTTAGAGAATAGATGTAGATGCAAATATGATACACTCATTAGCCAATAAGAATGAAATGAGATAGAAATTTTATGCCTAATAAATATAAAATAGGATGCGTGTATTTAAACTCGTATATTCAAACTTGTATGTACTAAAATGAAGATTAAGTAATTATTCCAAGTTAAAATAATATTGTAATATAAATGTGCCATGAAAAAAAAAATTCAAGATTGTAAAATAAATTTCATTCATATTTATTTTAGAATGAATATTAGAGATTAAAATGAATAATTTAAAATTTTACAGAAATATAAATAAAAATTATTATAAATAAATTAAAATAAAATTTTATATATTCTATGAAAATCTTAAATAGTTACTTTGAGTGTTCTAAAACTAAAAAAGAAAGTTATTTTAAATTTTATAAAAAAATTATAAAATTAAAATAAAAACTGACAAATCTTAGAGAAGTAACAATGTATTTAATTTTTTTCTATAAACACCGTTGTTGTGCGCTTGCTGTTTTAAAGAAAAAAAAATAAAAAATAAAGTTGTTTAGGCATATTATATATATATATAGAGAGAGAGGTGGCAATGTGGGTCAGCTAGGGTCATTTAGGCTCGCCCCGTAGTTGGCTTGCAAAATGTGGGCTAGGCTGACCCGCCTCGATTGAAAATGCTTGCGGAAAGGTTTGGCTCGTGGGCCCATAGGCCGACCCATTTTTTTATAAAATTTCTTATGATAAAGTTTTGAATGTTCAACTAATTGAAAACCATTGAAAACTTTAATAACTTTACAAAATTAAGTAATGACTTTGGGGAATTGTATGATAAATTGATAATTCAACATTTTCATCATATTCATATTCGTACTTTGACATACATTATGTACTCTTTAAATTTTAGCACATTCAAAAATACATAGCACTTGTCTTTTCCACTCATGCAAGAATTTAGAACATTCATGTAGAAGTCCAGAAGAAATTAACCTATATCCATAAGTACATGTTTTTTCTTTTAAGGCGGGCCAGTCCACACGGACTGCGGATTATGTGGTCGGGCTTTTGCGAAATAGCGAGCTCAATATATCCACCTGTGTGTGCGTGTGTGCGTGTGCGTGTGTGTGTGTGATACTCCTGTACTTACTTGTGCTTCTATTTTGTTAAGAAAAAATTAAAACTTTGTGGACCAATTGCCCAAGTGTCCACCAAGTGAATTTGTCACAATTATTGACATTCTTGGAAGAATATTGTTAGATATAATACTAACAAAATTTGTTTGTTCAAATGAGGTGTTAACCAATTTATGGTAAAATATTTTTGTTTACTAACATTGTTTTCTTAGGGTTGTTTAGTAGTTTATCAGTTCAAATTTTTAAAATAATCTTCTTAATTGTTTACTACAACACTTGAATAATTGCACCCAACAGATTCTTTTTATTTTCTCTTTGTTCATCAGAGGAAGAACAAACCAATAAACATTAATTTATAATCAATAATTAAAAAAAATAATTAGCAACAACATTTATGGATCTAACCTTGTAGTTTGGGAAACCCTAAAATTGTTTCCTAACATTCGTAGTTGTTTTGGCAACTTTCATCACTACAACTTCTCCACACCGACAAATGTGACTTACACTCAACCCCCTCCGGTCGCTACCATGAGAGGAAACACCACAATTTTGATTGCCCGAATATGAACATGTACAAGACCTACACGAGTTAACCTGGAACATGTCTCACAACAACCAAGCCCAAATGAGTTGACGAGAAGAATACAACAAACTGGGGACAATGCTTAAAGGAATAGATAAAAGGAACACACAAAGGGGAGAGAAAACGTAAACCCTAAACCCCCAACAACATTTAGGGTTTCCAATTTAACTTGTACAAAAAAGGAGTTTCACATTTAACTTGCACAAAAAAGGAGACCATTTACTGCTTACTCCAGGTCAACTACACCCTGTTTTTAAAAAGTTAGACATGTAACAATCCAATTTTGCCACCTCACCAATATGATAACGACGTTTGTTTAAATTAAATGGAGAGGATTAAGTTGAATTACTTTATAAAATATTAGGACCAAATTGAGACAAAAAAAAAATTGAAAGACCAATTTGACACTACTAAACAAAAACAAGGACTAAAAGAGTAATTTAACCATTAAAATTATTTATATAATACTGGGAGGATTAGATTATTCCTTTATAATCAATTCATAAACTTCGTTGAGATTGTCTATAGATTCGACCCTTTAATTCCTTTTAATTTATTACTCTTCCGACTAATGATACAATGAGGAGTAGGGATGGGATTTAGTAAACGAAATTTGTGAAAGACTTACACATTTAAGTCCAAAAATTAATTATAGAACAAGGCAATTCAATATGTAAGTTAGCCAATAAGAAAAAAATGAACATTTTTCAACTAGGAGTTTGAGTGTAACTACATTGTATGATTTGAGTGGATTTGAAAAGAAAGTTTGAGTATGATGTGATGGATATGAGATATTAAAAAAATATTTTATTAGATAAAATTATATGGTTACCATTTTGTCTCTGAAGATAACTCTGATATAAATTATTATTATCATTATTATTAGTTTATAAACTTATTTGAATTATTATTGTTTGTTACTAATATTAATTTTTTATTATTAAGATACACAATTATTTATTACTAATATTAATATTTTATTATTATTGTATTTTATTATGGATAATGAAGCATGCCTCACCTTTAGAGATGACAAATAAACCTGTCTTTGTGGGTATTTTTTGAACTCGTTTCCGTTTTGACGGAGAATCCCTATATTGAATGGGTATGAGAAATCTATGACTTTTTCAATTGGGTATGGGGATGGGTGTGGTAATGTACATATCTCCGCCATAATACTCATCCTCGTTTAAATTATTAAAATATTCACAATTAATTAAGTAATCATATATATATATATATATATATATATACTTTCTACTTTTTATTTCTTCTAATTTGTGAGACACAGATACGATACGTGTATCGGATACGACACGTATCTGATACATCGATACGTTTATTTTCAAAATAATAGGATACGATACGTGATATATGAATATTGAAAAGTGTACAATAATTCTTACAAACATAATAAATATATGATTGTTAATGTTGAATCCAAATTTCCTAATTAGAGACCAATTATTTTGTAGCCAAAACCTGGTAGCTAATGTTAGTGACCAATTTAAAAACCAATTCATAATTGAAACTATTTTATTTATCAATTTAGAGACCAATCATAATTTTTTGGAATTATTTTAGTTGTCAGTTTGGTCACTATATAGTAACTAATTATTTTTTGTCACTAAAATTGGTCACTATTCAAAGATTTTATTGTAGTGTACTACGATTTTATAAATTAGATACTTCATTAATAAGTATCTTCAAAGTATCTTCAAGTATCGAACACAATACATGATCCAAATTGAAGTATCGGTGCTTCATAGCTTCTAATTATTTGGTTTGTCATGAAATTCATTCGCATCTCCACTATATTTTTCATCTTATCATAACATTTATGTAATTATGTTAAAATGATGTATGTCAATTACAAATTTTTTATTTCTCACATTTGAATATTTCTATTATTTTTTTAGTATTTTTATTTATGGTATATTTTCCTTTCACACGAGAATGTTTAATATTCTCAATTTAAATGTTTAATAGTACAAACATTTCATTTACTAGGTAATATAAAAAAAATTCTTTACTTATTATTATTGATTTTCTTTTTCATTTAAAGAACTCTTTTGTTTCGCTAAAATAATTTTTGTTATTTCTCAACCATTGAGTATATATATATTAATATTTGAAAAGTTTTCTTAGATCTCTAAGATATTTTCACCTTATCATACCCTTAATTATACATTTATTTTCCTTTGTACGATTTCTTTCGATAGTCTCTCAAATTGTTTCTAAATATTTGTTAATTTTTAATATTTTTATTTGTTGTTTATTTTCATCATATAGAATACTATTTCGATATATTTTATCTAATTATTTTTTATTTTCTAACTCATTATCAACCATATAATTTTTTCACTACAATTGTATAAATAACTTTTATTTACTACAATACAAAATTTAATGTAATTGCTATGGATATTTTTTTATCAAAGAAACAATATCTATATTGAAATTTTATTATTTTTCCTTACATAATTTTGATCAAGTGATGTATTATAACTTTTATTAGTATATAAAAAATAGATTCATTAGAATTTAAAAAATTGAAGGAAACAAACATTTAAAATATATTTTATTTTGAATATTTTTTTCCTTTTATATTTTTTTTTTAAATATTTTTTAATTTATTTTGAATATTTTTTTCCTTTCATTAATGTTTGCAAATTTAATAAATTTTTGGTTCTCATGAAATTTTATTTGGTAGTATAATCTAAAATGTAAACAATTATAATTATTTCAAAGTATTTGATATCGAAGAAACAATCATCCTCCTAATATTGAATATTTGATAATATTATGTTTTCTTTATCTTAATTTTTTATTATTTTATAAAAATTAATTAAAATTAATATTGAAATATTAAAAAAATGGGTACGGGTATGGGTACGAGATTATACCCGTTACCCGGTAGGATGAGGATGAGACAAAAGTTTGATACCCGTTAGGTTTGGATAGGGGGATATGGATGAATTTTTTTCTATGGAAATGTGTATGGATAGCGAAACCCGTCCCCGTCCCGCCCCATTGCCATTCCTACTCACCTTCCTCTTCCTTTTCTACATCAAAGAGGGAAACACTACAAATTCTGATAGAGCTTGATGGTTATGTGTATGCCTCTTTAGACACTGAAAAAAGAAGAAGAAGATGAAGAAGATAAAAACGTAAAGATGATAAACACATGCATATCTTCACATTTCTCTTCATGCATTGAGGGAAGCCTTTCTCCCATTTCTCTTCATATATATATATATATATATATATATATATATATATATATATATATATATATATATATATATATATGAATATTTTAAGTACAATTTTGCCTTTAAATTTTATAAGTATATTGTGGAAAATAATAATAATAATAATAATAATTAAATAATTAGAAAAACATTTATCGTCACAAGGCTCGCCTGACCCGTTTTGGTCGTTGGGCCCACCTGACCCGTTTGGATCATCGGGCCCACTTGATCCGTCTAGGTCGTCGGGCCTGCTCGACCTGTTTGTGTTGTCAGGTCGGTCCAATCCGTTCTGGATCGTCTGGCCAGCCCAACCTGTCATGGTTGTTAGGTTTGCCGAGTCCATTTGGGGTTGAGTCCAGAGTGTGAGGTTAAGTGAGAAGAATTTTAAATTCCACCTTTTTTGAATGTATTTGAATTTCTTCTAATTTAGCTAATTGAAATACTTCAAAAAAATGCATGTATTTTAAATGCTTTTTAATTTCTCTATCCAAACAAAGCATTTCATTGCAAAGAATTTTAAATTCTCTAAATAAGTGAATCACCCTCTTGAATTGCCTGGTCCAAACACACCACAAAAGAAATGATGACCGAAAACAAACTCTAAAAGCTTGAAAAAGAGATAACATAACATAATTTAAGAAAAACAATATTGTATAAATAAAAAGAATTAAAATGTTAAAAAATTGTAATAAACTTTGGGAAAAAAACTTTGATTGTGAATAGTAATTGAAATAGTCACTGTATAATATAGTTGTAAATTAGTGATCGAAATAGTCATTATACATTCATTTATATAATGACCACAAATTTTTGAACATTAAATGTAATGTTTTAGTTACTGAATTAGTAACCAAAATAATATTATGTTTGTTACCAAAATTTTTTTGGTTGCTAAAATATGTTGAATTTGGTAATTAGCTATCAAAAGTGTTTGATCGCTAAATGTTGTGTTTTAACCATCGATAGAGGCTGAATGGAATATTGTATTAGTCATAAAAATTATTTGATAACTAAAATTTGTTTAGACAAAAAAGTTTTAGTCGCTAAATATAACATTTTAACCACTATATCAACGATAAAAATGTTTGGTCGCTAAATGTAATGTTTAACCCACTAAATTAACAACAAAAAATGTTTTGTTGTTAAATGCACATAACATTTTTATTTTTATTTTTTATAAACATGTATTTATCATTATAGTTGATTATCTTCAATTTTTTCTTGACATATTTTTATTTAAATTATATGACTAATAATATTAAATGTTATTGACTTCTAACAAATTTAATAAAATTTTATTTAAAAAATAAAAAAAACTAATATTTAGTTAAATTGACAAAATAATAAATTTTAGATTAATATTTAATATAAATTATAATGAACTAAATTATTTATATTTATAATTCGTTGTTGGTTACTTGTTATTTAAAAAATAAAAACTATTTAATTAGCTTAAATTAATCGATGATAAATGTTAGATTAGTATTTACTAACAAGAGATAAAATTATCCACAACAATTCTAACAAAAGAAATAGATGATACATCACTATGGTATCGAGAAGATGACGATTGCTACACTATTCAAGACGCGTACAAGAAATTAAATGACAAAGATAATGGTGAAGAAACTATGATTTATAAAAAACTATGGGCCATAAAAGTAATACCATCAACTCAATGCCTAGCATGGAGGGTCATGCTAAATAAAATATTTGTTAAGGAACAACTAAAAAGAAGAGGATGCAGATTTGAGAATGAACTGCTCGTTGTGTGGGGAGAGTGAGGAAACAACCAAACATCTATTTTTTGGATGTAGGATAACAAGTATAGTAAATGTGTGATATTTGGATAGATGTTAGTAATGTACACCATAATGAGGTAAGTAAGAATTTCAATCATTTGGAGTATATGGAATCAAAGAAATAATGTTGTGTTTAGAAAAATAAAGGTAGATGAAGAAGAAATTCTATGTTTGGCCCGATTGAGGATTTGGGCATGGATAAGAAGCAAAAATAAAGTACTCTTATGGGTATTTATGTCATGTGCATTGCATTAAAATTTTGCAATAATACACATATACGTGCAGTTACATATAAATCATTATGGGACTTATATTCAATGACAATGGGACATTATGTAGCTAACAGAACTCAGACAGTATAGTCTAGAGAATATTTTTTCAGGGAAATGATTTGCAACAAAAGGTTGACAATGTGAAATATATGATAAATTATTATGAAACAAAAAGAGACCAATCTTAAAGGAAGAACACAAAATCACGGGAAGAAGATTTGTCCTTATGTGACAATTGAAGATTCCCAAGAGTTAGACTGAAATATGAATGGTGGTGTGAAGATATTAACGACTTTCAATGGACTAACAATATAGTACTAGATATGGGATGAAGCTTATGGCTAAGCACGTACAACGAACCCAACACATCATATTCACTTTAAATTAATTGTTGTGTTGTGGTGTCTCTATCTTTTTGTTGAAGGCACATATAGGCAATCAAATACTTGGTCCAAATTATTTGAAATGTTCACATACACGTACATTTGTAATAACAATCTTGTTATTGAAATGGAAAATAGAGAAGGACACAATAATAAGATGTAGAAATTAACTCCTAGTAAAATATCAATATAGCAGGGATAAAGTATTTCAGAAACAATGTACATAAATTGTGTATAAGGATTGAAGTATCCCAAGTACTCCTATTTAAATACATATTTATAATTGCAGATTAAAAAAAATAAAAATTAGTATTTAATATAAATTATAATTATTTAAATTAGTTAATATTACATGTTAGATTAGCATTTGATATTTATTGTTAACTAAAGGTTAAGCATGTAATCTTGGACATGTCCCCTAGCCACGCCTACTTAAGCAAGGGTGCCTTAATCATTAAATTGTTTTATGAAATTCAAATTCTGTGCCGGACATTAAGCGCCCTTTTGTTTTACCTTTTAACTCGTTTACAGCACATCTTTTTAATATAGTTTATTGCACTTTTTAACAATGAAACAAGAGAAAAAGTTGTTTGTTAAAAACGGTTTTAACTTTACTCCAATAAGTATACGAGACATTAACATTTATTAATGGCATGTAAAGAAGTGTTTTCTTTATTATGAGATTCCCTTAAGCTTATAAAGAAAAGCACAAAAATAACTTTGAAGATGACTCTATTCTCTTTGTTTTTCGTAATTTCTATTCTAGAAAAAAAAATGTAAAAATAAATTATTCAAATATATTTATTATTTTATTTAAAACTTTTTTTTAATTAGAAACAAAGAAGACGAAAATGTATTTTAAAAGTATTAAACCTTAATAAAAATTATTAATCGTTTTATAAATCAGACAATAAATAAGATAACATTATTTTTAATAAATTGAGTTGTGAAAGTTCATAATAATATCATGAGTTTATTTGAATGGTTACAAACTTATAAACAATATTGAAGATAAAAAATATGTTTGAGATCGAAAGACATGTTCTAAATAGGATTTTAAAAAAATAATTTATATTAGTTTATCTCATTTTTATGTACATGTGTTCTTGTTTCTAGAAGTTTTTCTAAGTTTCATCTGTTTCTTTAAGTAAATGTTTTTAATATGCATACTCTGTTATAAACGCCAACATTTCACCTGGGTTACACCTCTGTGACACAATTATGTGCATATTAAAATTAAGGTTAAATTAATTTTTTTCCTTTATTTGTTAAGTAATATCAGTTTGGTTTTTAAATTTTTTGTTGTCTTAATTTGGTCTTCATTTCTTTAAAAATGATTCAATTTGGTCATTGCCGTTAGTTTTGACCTAACAGTATTAAAGTCAATGTCACGTGTCAATTTATGATTTTTTTGATTTTTTTTAATTTTTTTACACGTGTCACTCATAGCTGTGTCACGTGTCAAAATGACTCAATTTGGTCTCTATATTTGTTTTTAGTTTCAATTTAGTTCTATTTCTTGTAAAAATGAAACAATATTCACTACAAGAAAATGCTTATTACCAACGGTCAAAATTCGTCGGTAATGTCATAAATTTGTTGGTAATGATGTTTTACCGACGGACTTTCGACGGCAAAAAATTTGTTGTTAAACACATCGTCGATAATGTATTATCGATGGATTCTAAAAGTCTGCCGATAATTTCTGACGGACACATCCGTCGGTCATTACCAACGGACATCTCCGTCGAAAAATCATTCATTCATCCACTGCCATTACCGACGGATCCATCTGTCGGTAATGACAGCGGATGAACGAATAATTTTTTCGACGGATGTGACCGTTGATAATCCGTCGGTAAGTGCTTAAATTTTGTTTGAGTTTATTTGTTAGTTTAATATTCCACAATACCTGCATATAGAAATTTCCAACACAAACAATCCAGCATTCCAACACAGACAATCCAACATTTCATTGTATCAAATTTTGTATCATTATCAAACTCCATCACAATATATATCACATGACACATTTTTATAAAACATAGAAAATAATATGTAGCATAGGAATATGTTTGCCAAATATTACATAAGCACGATCAATACCAAGTAAGCATAATTGTACACAAGTTTATTAAGTACATACTGAAGAAAGTATTTCTTAAGGACATGAAGAGCTAATAATCTTCATAATCAGGAGAAGATTCTTCATTTACATGATCGTCCTCTTCATTATTTGGTTGCTGAGAATGGGGTTGAGGGATTTTAGAGTTCTGTTGAGTAGGGTTTGGTTGTGGTGGTTGTGGCTGTTGAAGACGAGCTTGAGCATCACAAGGGAGATAGTGCAGGACTAGTGATTGAAAGGATCGAAACTCGGACCTTAATTGTTCATTTTCCTCCAGGCTGCGTGAAAGTTGCTACCTAATATTATTGAGGTCCTCAGTATTAGAAGCGGAAGAAGCTGGTAGTTGGTTGCTTTCATTTGAACCCGTATATTTTGAAACAAGTTGACCAGCCCCATAAAGTCTTCCTTTCTTTTTTTCCTCCTATTGTCTCAATCCAACACCTAGTCCTGATATTCTCATCCTGTGTAGGATCAGTAGAGGACTAGTCTTGTGTTCCATCAGCACATGAGGAAACCTCATATCTAACTTGAGAAAGCCTAGTCTAAAATTCTTCCTGTAAGTAAAAAATGAACAATTATTATGTGGTGGGATACATATATAAGTTTAAGAGTAAATAATATTGAAAAGTAAAAGAGACTTACATTTGTCTTCCTAAATCTCTCATCCACATACTCGCCAGTACCCTTCCGTATATGTGTCTGCTGAAAGACTTCATCAAGAAACACATGTCGTCCCAACTCACATGCCTGCAACAAAATATGTTATAATGTTAGATTTGATCTGATTTCAAACTCTAAAAATGTAGTTCAAATGTGACAAATACAAAAAGTTAATGTGTATACCATACGAATGCAAATGGTTGTATGAGACATGAACACAACATCAATCAACTTAACAACTTAATGGAATCCAGAACAAAACGAAGTAATCAATTTGGGCTCAAACCTAGCAATCAATTCAGAAATAAAATGGTTTTAAAAGTACCTCCTGTTGATGAGTCTCTATAAACTCCAATTGCCACTCCAAATTGGATTGTGTCTCGACTACCTTTGCCACTTCAATCTAAATTATAACATTATAAATAAGCTAGAGTGGTAATTGCCAAAATTTAACTTTTTTGAAGGTAAAAAATACTCACCTAGCAATGAGCGTGGTATTTGGCAAACGCCCCACACCAAAACAGCGACAACACGAGAATCCAACGACTGCCCCTACCAATCACATAATCACAATGAGAAATTTAGTGGAAGGACAAACAATAATAGAACTAGAGTGACCATTGCCGGTGAGACTTACCTGATGTGACCCCAACAAGCCCAAGCTCAAGTGCATCAACAAGCCCAAGCCCACATCAAGGCCCAATCACTAGAAACATGATGAGAAAGATTCACATGGGCCTTTCACAAGATGATCAAGTCAATCATGGGTTTTTTACATTATTCACATGGGCTAAAGAAATCTCTAAAATATGAGATGGCTTTTTACATTATTCACATGGGCTAAAGAAATCTCTAAAATATGAGATGATGCATGAAGGAAGTAGTATAGATTTAAATTGGGCCATTGTTTAGGCCTTGTTTTTCTAGAATAATAAGTCAAAC
>Ga0214543_1002123_pt1 | contig 39012 bp, 13 predicted proteins | sample CNSS2metaG_FD_160094 | JGI IMG/M metagenome (GOLD analysis project Ga0214543, IMG submission 160094) | Root nodule microbial communities from cowpea collected in UCLA plant growth center, Los Angeles, California, USA - CNSS2 | ecosystem: Host-associated > Plants > Roots > Nodule | place: USA...
GATAGTTTTTTTAATAATATATATATATATATATTTTTGTTATTTATATATATATATATATATATATATATATATATATATATATATATATATATATATATATATATATATATTATTTTAAAAACTCCTTGATTATGTTGATTTTTTGGGGCAATTAAATTTATTTAAATTATTTATTATAATTAGAAAAATAAGTTTGACTCCGTTCTTAATCAGATTTAATTTTCATATTTCAAAATCAATAACGCTTTTATTATAACTAGCGTATGTGTATAAATGATAGTATGTTAATAAGTGATAATAGTGTAATATTATTAAGTTAATATATAAAATAAATTTATATTTATTAAAAAAATTAATAGAAAAATTAACAGTTATATAAAAAATAGATAAAAATGACCGTTAATTTTAAAAAATTTAATAAATAATTATATCGTAAATGATAGAATTGATATTATAAAATATGGACAGAAAGAAAAAATCTCTTTATAATTTTTTATAAATTTGGCCAATGTAGTCATTATAATTTATTCTATATAAGTAATTGTACACATATTCAATATAATTGATAGTGATGTTTAGCGAGACTCCTACCTCTTCCATGTTTATTAAACTTAGTATAAAAATTAATTAAAACTATCATAAAATCAATATTAAAAAATAATCTAGTAAAGAAGTGACATATTAATATATATATATATATATATATAATAATAATAATAATAATAATAATAATTTTACTTGTCAGTGTTCTAAAATGATTTTAAAATTTTAATTACTTTTGAACTTTTTTTAATTTATTAAAATGCAGGAGTTTTCCGTCCATCTAATATAACAAATACAAATTGAAGTAATATATGTTATAATCTGTATCGATCACCAAAATGGAAGCAATTTAACTTGAAATTTTACCTAAATAAATTAATCAAGTTTTTAGATAAGTTGACGTTATAATTTTTAAATTGATGTAACCAACTATTCAAATTTTTTATTTTTATTCAATATAATTTAATCAATTTTGAGTTTAGAAGTAATTGCTCTCACTGAAAATTAAGTACATTTTCATAATTGAATGCAAATTAATTTCATTCCTAAATGCATACTATTATAAATGGAGGTAGATGATCTATTATGCCACACGATCCAATATGCAGCCCTTTATACTCACTCTAATGCAAGGTCCTCTTCAAGTTTTATTAGATTTTAAAAAATATACATATATACAAAAAAAATCATAAAATAATTTGAAAAAAAATCTAATAAAAACAGTTATAAAAAAATTAATACAAATAAAAAAGTGATACATACATATATATATATATATATATATATATAAATAATATTTTTAATCCATATAATATGATTGAGTGTTTGTAGATGAAAAAGAGAATTAAAAAGAAAAGTAATATGCTAATATTAGTAAACGTTAACCCAAGTGAGAAGGAGATTGATGTGATCGTGACGAAACATCTCGTTTTTTATTCATCATCCATTTTTCACACTCTTTCTTTCTCTTTTCATATTCTATTTTACTCTCAACTTCACTTTTCTCTTTTCTCTTATTCAACTTTTTATTCTACATCTTTCTTAATATTCCATCTCTAATTACTAAAATCTTTAAAATATATTCATTATATCACAACTTTTAAATTATTTTTATGGACTTTAAAACTACTCTCTTAGCGTATTCTATTTTTTTTCTACTAAGTAAGAATATTAATGTTTAATTTATATAGACAATGATTTAAGTTTTATAATAATTTTAAATATGCTATGAATCTAAGTCCGCTGCACCGCATCTTCCTTGACACTTGTTTATTCTAAAATAAAAATTTAATTATAAACACTCGTGATGAGAAATGTCGATAGTTTGCCTCATTTTTTTACGTAAATAACTATTTTTCTACTTAATTAAATTATAATTTTATTTTTCAGAAAAATATACCTGAGCAAAGACTTTTTCTTTTTCCTTCTTCCTCCTTTAAACTATTAAGTTTTGTTCGATAAAATAGTGATAAGCATTTGGGACATGGACACGCGGGTCTATTATAACCACAAATTTATTCTCAGTAACCATAGGTATGTGGTTGATGCCGATGCTACTAATTTATTACTATTTTTTACAGAAACTAAACAAATTAAATGACATTAAAAACCCTTAATGAATTCGAGTTTTGGCAAACAAGAATAATGACGAAAGTACTTTATTGGACGGCCAGTGACATAATCCATCTCGAGTTTAATTTCATTTTTATATTTGTGTTAATTTAACATCTAATGACTGAAGTCAAACTCTAAACATGTATGTTCGTAAATCTCATTAATTAATACAAATAGGGCAAAAAAGCAACATTGAGACGTAAGATTTGTTGCCTTTCACAGAGACTTTGAAACCTCTTTTCTCTTGAAAACTATCACTGATTGGGTACAACAAATTAATATAATGAGTTTGATCGATGAATAGATCATAGTTGGCTCTTTTAGGAAGCTCTCACAAATCGGCTTTTCGCGTTCTTCAAAAGATCCATTACCCGCTCAACGCAACACGTGGATCAATAATTCCATTTTAATAAGAAGCTACCATCAAATTATTTACACAACTTGTTTCCCTCGTCTCCTACAAATTACTAATATAATCATAAACAAACATCAAAATTAAACTAAAACGCATAATGGAAGAGAGAGGAGAACTTAATAAGTTGGTGACATACATGAGAAATCAATAAACAAGTTAACCTTATCGTCTTGTTTTTTTTTTTTTGGCAAGGAATTGTGCAATTGTTTTATTAGACTTAAGGGTGTCATTAGTACAAGTTTTCGTAATCATAGATTATATCACATTCAGAGAGAAACTACATTTTCTTTTTTCATTTGTTATTTTCATCGAAGTCTCGAGCTTGTAATTTCAAATTGCTCAAAATAATGAGTTTTCTCATAATTCTATGTACAGGAATATCATTGACAAGATAACACTAATGAGACTTGAGTCCAACCACATAAGGCATTGACATCACTCCCAACCCAAAACTTTAAAGTAGTGGATTTATGGGTCTTTATTCTTATGTAGTGTTTTACTTTCTCATTTCTAGTCAATGTGAGATTTAAACTCACACTTGAATTCCTAACGGTTATAGGGAGAAGCACATGTACGTCAATATACTTGTTTTCTTACTTTGACGATTGGCACATTAAGCTATGTGAACTTGTGAAGATTCCTCCACACACAGGATTCGTCTCTGTACACAAAAAATGTTCTTTACCACCATTGAAAGAATTAGTATTTTAAGTTCATGTACCTAATTAAAATGCATCTCCACATAAAATTTCCACGCTCCCAAAGAAAAAAATAGTACTTCTGACATGAAGAAGAAATGTATGCGCATTGAATCTGTATCTCTCACCTGGTCGTTCATATCTTTTTTCTTTTTGATGGATTAAAAAAATGATTTGACGAAATATATGTTAATGATTTTGGATAATGAAAGTGTTGACTATGCGATTGGGTATATTAATTATTAGTAATAATTGATTGTTATTGTGTATATAGTATATACTAGTATATCTGGGGCGAGATAAATAATGGGATGGTATTTGTTGATGCGCATGGTGAATGTGTTTGTTTGGCTCACAGGTTCATGAGCATGTGTCCATCACTTGCAATGTGATGTGTTTGAAGACGTGCTTACGGTGGTTCTGGATATGGTTAGCTTGACAAGGTGGCGTTGAAATGGATAATAAATAAGTACTTTATTTGGAATTATTGAAAAGTGATAAACATGGTAGTAGTCGGCATCATACAATATACAGGAATAACGTATAAAAAATTAGAGAAATTAACTATTAGTTATATGTTAAAACATAATTTTAAATCTAATTTAACTTTATGAAATCCACGTCTAAAATATACATTATATTTAATTTTTATTTTTAATCGATGTGAGACTTTCAAACCTCTCTCATATATGAGACATACACATCTCGAGTATCAAATTAGATATTAATAAAAAGTCTGAACGTGAATTAATAGCAAATGGAATAATAGACCCAACAAATAATAATAAATTTCGCTATGATAAACTATAATTCATAGTCTGATATTATACACTTAATTTAACCTTACAAAAGGTATTTATAAGATAATGTTTATTGGAAAGATACAACACCAATGAGACCTAAGTCCAACCACATAAGATATTAAGACTACTCTCAAACCAAAATCTTAAAGTAATGAATTTATGATTATTTATTCTTGTATAGTTTTCTACTTTTTTATTTTTATTTAATACAAAACTTAGATTCATACTTAGATTTCTAACAATTTTTTATAATTGTGGAAATCATGTCGGAAAATGTAATGGATTTGTTTACGGGTTAATTGGAATTTGAGAACAGTGGAAAGACAGAAATGGATGTGGCGTGGAAAGAGGGGAAAGTGGGAAATTTTGCGAGAATATGCAAATTGATACCTGTAAACATGTGGCAATACCCCAATTCAGATTCCCAACATATATGTGGGGAAGTCCTTAACTAGGGTGGGGACCTTTTGTAATCTTTCACTTTGACCAAAACAAAATCAAGATCCACTCAACTCTCTCCAACTATTTCACCATTTTCTTTTATTACTTTTTCTATGCTCAATGTATGTTTCTTTCACTTCAAAAATTTATACATTAAATCAACTATAATTTTAATCTTCTTAAACTTTTATGAGGAAAAAAAAAACAACATCTGTAGCTTCCTTTTAATGTTATTTAAATAAAATTTTAAAACTATTTTTCTATTTTTTATTTAGGAAGTAAGTTTTTTCTTTTTCATTGAATAATCTGAACCAAACATGAGACCTTAATAAAGTACAAAGGTTGAGAGAGTTTTAAATAATCACGATGTCTGCTTGAAGCAAAGTATTATAAAATCATAAGAATTTTCATTCACTCAATTTCAATTGTTTTTCATGATCATATAGACTATGAGATCTTAATAAAAGAAAATATCTATTGTAGTTTTCGTTTCAATTTTGTTATACCTACAAACAAGAGTTGATATTTAAGTAATTTAATGTTTTGTATTTCCTACCAATTTAGTTTTGTAGTGACAAAATATGTTTTCAATGTTTAATATTTTAATTTCTTACGTCTTTTATTTAATTATTTAAGCTCGTGTAGATAATTATTTTAATTACCATTAAAAATAATTTTAAATAAAAATATAGAAATGAAAAATGTATTCTTATGTCTCCTAAAATTAATTTATTTAAAATATATTTTACTATTAGAATAAGAGTATTAAATATTTGAAAGTTAGTCGATATTAAAAACAAAGTTAAGCACCCAATACTAGATTCTGTGATGGGAAATGTGTTGTGACTTAATATAGACGACCTTTTTGGAAGAGTGAAAGTGGCATGTGGGTGTTGGTTACATCAAATTAAAGGATAAACATGACCTAGGAATAGTTAGTCCCTGCATCGAGGGACTATCTTTATTTTATTTTATTTTTATTACAATATCCTTCTACTAATCCTTATACTTTATTTATATACTGTTTTCTGTTTCATAATACAAAAGTATCACAGTTTATGATTTATGGATGTAAGTTATAATTAATTAAGGACAATTACTTCCTGCATCGCACCCATAATTTCTGAAATTTATTTTTTTGGAACACAATAAATAATTCTGAATATTTTGTTTTTCGGAAACAAACATTCTTTCATTTTACGGAAAATATTTTCCGGAATTATTTTTTTTATGAGGTGGAGAAGAATTTTGATAGGTGCAGGGAGTAACGACCTTAATTAAGGTTAGCCTCGTATGTAGGGAAGTATCATCGTATATTAATTTCTCATATATAAACTATTTGGGCCCAATAATAACTCTTGGAATGTGCATATGATCAATACGATACAATGCAAACAATAATTGATTTAAACTGGCCCAGCCCTTTATTCTTTTTGTCATTTTTGTCTACAATAGCTTAATGGCAACTTCTTTCTGCACCTCCATACTTTTCAACTTACTTTTATAAAGTTGTGAATGATCCATTTTTCTTTGTCTTCTTTCCTCATCTTTTTCTTCCTACACATGCTTGATCTTCTTTTTACTAAGGATGGCAATTTGGACTGTCATATACGCAAGACAAAATGCAGAGGAGTAAGTATTTTAATTCGTTTAATATGAAATAAAAATTTAATATAACTTAAAAAGAAAAGAAAAATATTTTTTATTTGTTAAAAAATAAACTTTGTCGAATTCTGTTAAAAAAAATTTTGTAAAAGAATCATAGTCCGGAATTTAAAAACCATATGTAAATTTCATTGTTTCAGAAATTATAAAAAATCCTAATTAATTCATTGGCAACGCTAGTTTCGTCGGGACATGATAACCCCTGATAACACACCTAACAGGAGTTAAAATCCTTAAACACCAAATATATAACTCCAATAAAATTAACGTTTTTATATTGTGAAATTTATTTATCGATTTTAAATACGAAAATATAGTTACCACTATCAGATAAATAGAAAATATGCATTTCTATAAATTGCAACAAGCAACAAAGAAAAAAAAAACAAAAAGTACTTCTTAGAAGAAACAAAAATGTGGGAAAAAGGAAGAGGACAACATGAGTATCTAAGAAAGGATCAAATAGTCAACTGATTCTGAACTTGGAGGATTGTGGTGGCTGAGTTCATAAGTCTGTGTTTCTCTTCTTCAGTCAAATGCACATTGGTGACACCCAATACCCCTCCTCTCCCAAGTTGTGCAGGCAAGCTAAGAAACACTTCACCATCGATATCGTAAAAACCCTTTGCAAGAACCGACACAGGGTGGACCCTCCTTTGGTCCCTAAGAATGCTTCGTGCCAAGTTCGCCACAGAGTATCCTATCGCCCAAGAAGTGTACCCTTTCAGACTTATAACCTCGTAAGCACTCTCTGTAACTTCTTTGTGTATGTTTTCCAACATTTCCTTCTCGTACGTAATTTCCTGTTTCTCCAAAAAGCTCAGCACCGGAACACCCCCAACACTAATGCTAGACCACAAAGCCACTGAGCTGTCACCGTGTTCTCCCACTATAAAAGCCTATAACAAAACAACATTCGCGTAATAATCAAACTATTAAAGCAGTTAGTTTATAATGAAATGCTTGAAAAGGTAACTAACCTGGACGTCTTGAGCGTTAACATCAAGATGATCGGCGATGAGGAAACGGAAGCGTGAGGAGTCCAGGTTAGTGCCGGAACCGATGACACGGTTTGAAGGGAAACCGGAGAGTTTCCATGCCACGTAAGTGAGCACGTCCACGGGATTGGAAACGATAAGGAGAATGGTGTCGGGGGAGTAACGAACCAAAGGGGGTATGATTTTGTGAAAGAGGGTGACGTTCCTTTGTAGGAGGTTCAGCCTGGACTCGCCGTGGATTTGGCGGGCACCGGCGGTGACAATGCAGAGGTCGGAGCCCGCAGTGACGGAGTAGTCGGTGGAGGCCTGGATTCTGGTGCGGGGGAGGAAGGCGGCGGCGTGCTGGAGGTCGAGCATCTCGCCGCGGAGTTTATCAGGAATGGCATCGACGAGGACAAGCTCGTCGGTGAGATCCTGAGTGAGGATGGTTTGGGCTATGGCCATTCCGACGTTGCCGGCACCAACAATGGAGATTTTGGTGTGGCGCTTTGTGGGAGAAGAAGGTGCAGCGTTCATGACGGACTTAAAGAAGGCTTGAGTTAGGTCTAAGCCTCCTGGACCCAATGCTGAACCGGAACTGCTCTTGTGCATTGCCATTGTTTTGATTATCTAGAACAATGTGAATGAAGATTATAAGATGGATTTATTTGTTGTTGTTGTTGTAAGAGGCATACATATATATAGTGTATTTGTAGGAAGAGTGTGAAAGCGATGAGAAGATAAAACTTGGGACTAAAGTAAATGGTTTTGGAAGATGCAAATGCTTTTCAATGGTCAATTCTTAGCTTTCTCCGTTGATTGTAAATGAGATGTGGGTGGTTGGGATCTAAACCTTTGTGGGGCCATTCCACCATGTGTCTCTATTGTTCATCGTCTCTTCAAACTTTTACTACAAAAAGATCGATTTTTTTCTGCTGTAGAAATTTCTTGCTACAGTAGTTTGCCTTCAGAGGGGGATCCAGAATCAGAATGCCTTTTCAAATACGAAATTTTTGCGTGTACAAGAGGGAAAAGAAGAACATGTAGGTTTTGATGTCATTTTGCGTGGCTATTCGATGACTTTTATGAACTTGTTTCTACCAGAGCCTACGACAGTTAAATTTGTAGCCACCCAAAATTGCACCAATTTTTGCGTGTGGTATAATAAGTTAGTTATAAACTATTAACACATGAAAAAAATAAGAATGTAATAAAAAAGGTTCTATTTATACTTTTAATTATAGTTTGTTGACTAAATTCAACCGAATTAATTGCATAAAAATTTGGGAAAGTTCTTTTAGCGTACCATTTTTTCAAATACAACGTTTAGAGAGTAAAAAGTGATGAAGGAATATAGTTTACCAATTTATTGAACGTTTGAACGATGGGAACAGGAGAAGAATGTTATGTGGCGGAAGATTTAGGTTGCCACAATTCCATAGTTGAGTGAGATGAATCTGTTTTCTGTGGGCGGTGAGTTTGATTTTTCCTAGGTAATATTTTGAGCTTATAGGTATAATAACAACGTCCACTACGCCACTGGTGACAGTTTGTGTTTTAGCAGTTTCATGTTACTTATCATGATGCAAGAAACATGGAACTAATAGCACAACACAGAATCACACTACTACATTTTCATTTATTCAAATAATACAAAAACATATCTAGTATGATTAATTTAATTAATGTTTATTTATGAAGAACTTAATCATAACTCAAGGATAACTCAAGGAACATTTGTTACGTATCATGAAGATTAATAACAGCAGTCGTTTTATTAAAATTTAAAATAATAAATTATTAAAATTAAAATATGATGCAAAGTAAATCTCTAAAAGATTTATAAAAAAATCTTTAAGAACTTTACGATAAAAATCATGAAAAAAAAAAACATGATCACTTTATAACTAATCTAAACCCTAACCAGTTGATAGTTTGGGCTTGGCTCCCTGACTTGTTTTGAAAAATAAAAAAAAAATTATATATATAATTTGTAATCAAGTGATTTTATTAACTTTAACATTCACACTATATATTGATTTGTATATAATTTATAATTTTTTTTTAACTTTTACCAATTTTAGGCATGCTAATTATCATTGTTTAAGGAAGGTCAACTTGAAATTTAAACACTTTAATAAATACTATATTTTCTTAATATTTTTCAATATCTTGAAGTCTACAGCTTCATATACATTCGATAAATTTTAGAGAAGCAAAAGATGAAAATATGGTAAAAATTGCTTTCAGATAGATCATTATCATCATCACCTTATAGTTTAATTTGATTTAGTGATTTTTGGCAGTGACTAATTATAGCTTTTTCCTAAAAAATTATGATTAACATAAAATATTATAATCGCAAAGATTCTTAAGAACATATGACATTGATGATTGACATCTGTGATTTTATATTTTAAACATTGTTTAAGTTATCATATATATATATATATATATATATATATATATATATATATATATATATATATATATATATATTGTAGATGAATGAATATTACTATTTTAAAATATATAATTGTAAAAAGAATTATACTAATTTTACTTCTATAAATAATAATTAGATGAATTCCATTTTTTTTTAACCCTTCTATTTCTATTTTGGTCTTTGCCGTAATGATGATGAGGATTACGGTGTAGTGATGTAACTATTATTATAGTTGGTCTTTTAAAGAGTTTTTAATCTATTCTAGATATGGTGGCTATATAATATTTTAATTTGAAAAGAGGAGTGCGAATAACAACTCTCTCTCTTTCAAGGACCCAAACTCAATCTTTGTGCCCACAGTGCAATTATACTTTTTTTTTTTTTTCATTTGTACAAATTAAGTCATTTTGGTGGATCTGCTTCGTGGGCCTAATATTTTTGGGTCAGGTAAAGTAAACAGGGTCAATTCCATAAATTTAGTATTCCGAAATATACAATTTAAAAAATATAACATAAAAATATGTTTCATAGGTATAAAGGAATACAATTGTAAAACTCAATATAATATTTATATATTTTGAATTGTATATTCTAAAATACAAAATAGTTATATTTTAAATTATGCATTTCAAAATATAAAATAAAATATGCATTTCAGATTTATATTCTAGATTGTATAAAATCAATTTGAAAGATGAGGTTTTGTACCTCATTTACATACTATAAATTTTTTTTTATTTTTAATTGATATAAGACATTTAATACAAGTCGAAGTGTTCGGAACGTAGTTTAAATTCACATTCCTCTATCAGGTTTAAAATGTCTTTTAACAACAAAATCAATAACATAACTCCTAATTTAAAAGCGAACAATATCTAGAAACCTGATTGTTATTGAAAGAACTTGTTTTTGTGTGGAGTCTACACTAGGGTAGAGGCAGTGCTCTTATGGTGTTGGCAAATGGTCCATTTTTCTTTTGGAGTGTCTCCTCATTAAAAATCAGTGTACGCTGAGAAAGAAAGTGGTCCAACCTAGCTGTTCGATTGGTCCACAACTCTCATTTAGGTCTGTTTCAAATTTGGTCCCAAACTCATCGGGGGAACCCTAAAAACAATCATAACTTTCTTCAACAATATACAAGTTGCACCTTAAGAACGGAGACAGGTTAATTGGACTTTCCAACACAATATGTTATACAGGACTATGTTTCTCACTAGTATTTGGGAGGCGTGAATTTTGATGTTTACTTTAAAATTAAACATGATGATGTTATTTTCTTTTGGAGAGTGAAGTCATGGTAGATGAGTTTAAATGACTCAAGATTACCGTTTTGAATAAACTGAAACTGAATTACCATATTATTTTTTTCCAGATTTTAATTAAGACTCTTGCAAGTGTGGAAGAATTTAGGTTGCATATACAGAGCTTAATTTTGTAACATGTCCTCGTGATGTTTTGCTGGAGACATAAATTACAACGAGGATCATAGTTCACATTCGAAATATTTGGTGAAAATTTTACTTTCCATTTAGATTTTTCGAGTCATTTATTTATAGGTCATATGGATGAGAAATGTAACATTTCCCTGATGATACTGCTGTTTGAGTTAGATGCTTCAATTCGCAACCTGATAGAATGTCTGCACACACTGATATGGGTTTTTATCCAGTAAGTTAAAAGCGGTTGGAAGTTATCTGTAACTCTTGATATTAAAATTTTATTACTTTTAGTACAAAATATAAAGATTGTGAGTAGATAAGACTAAATCTAAGTTGTTCATTGATTATAGTAACGGCCAAGATATATACACATCGTACGGGAAACTAAAAAATAGATGATCTGTTAGTGGGTGAAATACAATGTTCAAGAAATCTTGCTAAGATAGACTTTTTATTTTTGCAAACAATAACTCTAATATTATGTTAAAAGTGGACTTTAAACCTAATTCAAATTCACAAAACCAACTTGTAAGATGAGATTTGAACCTTATTTATATATTATTGAAATTATCTTATTTCTAGTAAATACAATGACATAAGAGTAGCGATCAGAAGTTAGTTAAAAGCTAGAGATGTAGGCGGTGTTACACCACATGTGAGATATGCATTGTTTGGTTCCTGCATTAATTAATTTATTCGTTTCTTACATTAATTAATATATTCCCTTTATGTTTTTTCATAGTATTTGGGTGAGTCAGAATAGAGTTAACTCACTTGACAGTAAACTGAAGTTGGGTGCACAATTTAACTACCGACCAGCATTTAAGAGAAATACCAACTATTCTGATACACGCCTTAAAAGTTGGCAACTATTCCATTTCAATCCATGTCTACGTACCACTCCACACTTTTCACGTGAATCAAATTATTTTGATGCAAAAACTGGGAATTCTGACATTTCACCCCGCCATTGCATGTGCCTTGCTGTCTTTAGCCTGCAGATTTGACTAACGTAAATGCTAAATAAACGAATCTGGTTATTATTGTATTATTCATATTTATCCATTACTTGCTTGATGCCAAACATCGTCGTCAAAATATACACCATGTTTTTTTAAAACAGCACAACACATTACAACATGCCCGAAACTACATGTCATCAACGAATGTGGATTATGTGTTGGATTTTTCTATGTTAATCGTTTGTGTTTTCAAAATACAGAGAATAACATCAAAATAATCAACAGAGAATCATCGTAAACATTCTTGGAAAAATACAGATTGTAAATCACTAACTAAGCATGCATGGATTCAGGGCTTTTCATTATGAATGGGTGGTTTCCGATGAGGTTGAGCATAGTCCATTTCAACTATGTCCTCTGCAGAGTCACTAGCCTTTGTAAACACTGTTTCTTCAACGTGATGATGCTGAACAGTTCCCAGCATTGACCGTGCAGGCCCCCTCTCATCCTACACAACCCTATGTCTCATTCATTGCTTTCTATCATTCACAATCTATTCATAAATATTCACAAGCAAAACACATGTATCTCTCCCACAACGAATCTTTTTCGCACAAACGATGATCAAAGATTCGGGACAGATATGAACAACAGAAACAGAAATAAATGAAAGACATGAATTTATCATAACTAAGTTCTTTATCTATACTCATGGACGACACATCATATTTCAAACAGATTTTAAGAAACTTTTATCTATTATATAAACTTTCCCGACAGATTTTAAATAAAAAACCATTTCCATTATTACATGGCCCCTCCATTTGGGAAGCATATTCTTGGCACCAGAAATTGTGCATCAGTCGCTGACATTCATATGCATACCACACAAAGGTTTATTGTGAAACTGTTCATGCATAATTGATTTGTTTAAACCCGGTAAGAAGTAAAATAATTCTAGCTAAATTTTAGTATATTTTACCTCTGCTGCGAGAAAGGATGGCGAATCCATTTGAAAAGATGTCCCTGCATACCCATGCCACCACCGTCACTTAGTATTATTGTTATATAGGGTGCATAAGGCTATAGAGTAATTTATATAAGAAATTACACAACTATAAATATATATATTCTGAGAGAGAAGGTGATAAAATGACATTATGCATGCACCCATATATATATATATATAACTCAGTTACATGACACCTCACATGTAAGGTACACGTACTTTAGATAATTTTCCTGACTGAGATAAAGCCAAACTTTTGTATTAACAGAAAATGACTAAAATTCATTCTTTAAACTGCTGAGAGTAACCTTTTCAACCATGAACAGTAATAAACATTGGAAGTTTTGTTTGTGTATTGGTTGAGCTCGTGACTGCTGTGTGTGTTTGGGAAAGAAAAGATTTTCTAGAAAATTAAGCACCTGAAGCTGCTGCCTCTACGATCGGTTTCTGTTGTTGTTGTTGATTTTTCTGTAGCGTGTAATCCTTCAAACTACTAGATGTAGTTAACGTCTCCAATAATTTGACCTTGTCTAGTTCCTGTAGAGAATCACAAATCTTAGTCTCTATCTGTAAATAATTTCAAATGCTTCCAAATATGGTGAAGAAAATATCTTTTGTCCCGTATAATGCAATGTGATCTTATATACGGAAATGGAATAGTTGGTGTTAGGAACCCAACCTTGTGAAGGGTGTCTTTTTTAGAAAGACTAGGAAACCGGGCAGTGCATGCATGCAGAGAAACACTAAGGAGAAGGATGATGGGAAGAGAAAGAGAAGTCATGGTGAGATGAGTTTGCTGGGTCTAAGTTAGGAACAGAGGAAGAGTGAGGCTCTTATGAATGGACTTATAGGGTAAGGTTTTCACAAAATATGAAATGGTAGAATAGAGGGTGCATTAAATGCAGGTTTTGTATGGGATGGAGAACGTTCTTTAAGAGAACATGTGTATGTGTTTGGGAGATGAACCTTGAAAACGAAAATGAAGATATCAAGGGTCCACGTTTGTCCCCTTACCCCTATTCTGGGTCATTTTTAATCACTCCATTTGCAATCCCTACCACAAGAGTGAACTATTAGCTATTTGTTGGGGAATTAAGATTGTAATCAAAATAATTAAAGGGAGAGCTATTTATGCTGTAGAACTAGTAGTAGTAGTAGTAGTATGTTGCCAAAATTGCAATTGCATGAATGCGTTAACTACTTGCTTCTTATCGTTTTCTTGGACAAGGTTTTTCCATTATTTAAAGAAGTGGCGAGTGATAAATGTTGGACATTAGGCCGGTGAAGTTTGGTGGTTTTCTCATTGCATGAAAAGGATGCGATAACAAAACTGATTACAGACAAACCAAAACGAAGTTGGTTTAATGAAAGCGAGATCGAGTAGTTTCTGCTAATTCGGGCTCATAACTAGACTGGGATGAAATGCTTTAGATGCTAAATTAATAGGGGAAAAGCTAAAAGCATCATAATTACTTTACATAGCTATATACAAGATATTAACATATTTTTAATATCTATTCTTTCAGATAAACGTCTTCAAATTTCTGTCTTTCATGTTAAAAGTACTCTTAGTTTTTCTAATATCAGTTAAACTTGTTAAAAAAATTGTACTCTCGCGTGAATAAATCAAATTATTCTCAAACTTAAAAAAATATAGATTCCATCTCTTTTAATATTAAACAACACCATAAATCCCATAGAAATATAGATTTCATAGACTTTTTAAGTCGACATTAAATTCATCCATCATGAGAAAAATGTAAAGATTAAAAACAAGTTTTTCCCTTGAGTTTCATTCATTCCGGTTTTCAATAGAAAATTTGGACTCTTAAGGACCCCAGCAATTTAAGAAAAAGAATTATTGTTTAGAACTCTATCAATATAAAAACAACCATAAAACAATGTGAGAAATAAAAAACAAAACTTATTCTAATAATTTATGTACCAACTTATAAAAACAAATTTTTTAATGAAAACAAAAGAACACTTTTATAGTTGTTCGCAATAAAATAAAAGATAATTGAACACATTATCTTTAAGTTGAAGGCTACCAATAGCATATCCTATTTTTCTCGAAGTTGAAATTCTCTTGCATTATTTCAAAGCTCAAGTGGCATAAGCCAATGGCAACATATGGGACCTACAGGGGAGTGGGGAATGGGGACGAGGAGTTTTAGAGACAAGGGAGCATGGCTAAACCGTCACCTTCAACTCTCTTCCCAGCAGCCAAGGAGCATGCCACATGGAACGTACACCATCTGCCATCAAAAGCAACACATTGTCACAATAACCATTGCCTAACGACCAGATATCAAATTCTAGGTTCTGTGTAACAATGCAATGACACATCCTTCAGATTCTACTGTCTCCGACATGCATGCCTCTACATGTTTGTAAAACAACATGATTCTAATTATAAATGTAAATCATGTAAAGTAGTATGTTCAGTATAAGTAAATATTTCACAGGGGAAAATAAGTACGCAGTAGTGTTGTTATTATAGTTTCACTTTTTCTTGTGCTTATAACGACTAGCATATTCTAATTAACCATTTACCCAGATAGAAAGAAGGGGAAACAAGAGACAATGGGTGGACCCTCTTGAAGATATTTAAATCCAAGTTTTGTACTACTGATCCATTGTATCAATGAACATTCCAATATATGCATGATGTAAACCAAGAAAGGAGTTGAAAGACTGAATGGGAGAACCTTTAATATTAATCAAGTTCACGGAATTTATATACAACTGTACAAAACATTGAGAATAAGGTTCTTGACAGATGTACTATAACGAATTTATCTGACAGACCAGTGAGACCAAATCATATGCAGTTAATTTATAAGGGCTCCTGAATGGAAATGAAATCCCCAAAGGTGTTCTCGCCACTGTATGTAACATAGAGAAACCCATCCTCGTCCTTCTTCTCATCATATATGGCAGACATAATTGCTCCTGAAGAAATTGAATTATCAAGTCATGCAATAGGATAAGGCTTATTCTACATTAGAAATCTAGAGAATCATATATACTAAAAGAGAGAGAATGAGCATGTGTTTGCCTCAGTTCACCTGTAGGAGGAAGGACGTTGTCCACAAATATAAAGATTGCCTTTTCTGCACTTAGCTTGATCCTTTTGCGGATCACGTAGACAAATTGTCCAACAGTCAGGTCAGCAGGGACAAGGTACCTGCAATGTAGTCATTCAGATTCATAATATACAGTATACGGCTGCCAACCATGTTACAAATTTAATACGTTGTCTGGCGGAAGACAACGGCCAATGACATATTCATTACACCCCAAAAATCTAGTAGTTATTAGCTAACAAAAGCAAAGACACAACCATTACAACCAAGCTTTCAGAAATAGAAAAGTAATTCATAATTTTGTTTACCCATGTTAAAATTCAGGTCCGTTTACTGTTTGAAGCTACCAAAATCAGTCCATTTTTCTTAACTATTGCAGTGTTGCTAATAGTCACTCATGGCAAATTTGTAAGTCATCTTTATCAGTTTTTGGTATATCATCTGTTAAATTTATATAAGCTGGTTACACACAGTGGTTATGATCAATATAGCCTTACCATTGTGTATGTATCACATTTATGCAACACTTTACAATAGTTAAGTTAGAAATTACGAAACACTTTTAACAGGTTTGCTATATACAGTTAGTAATCCAACAATAATAAAAATGTATTCTTTTGTCCAAGCTACACTTGTAATTGCATACATCAGAACTTACTTAACGGTGTATGAGGCCATCAATTAAGATATCAATAAAGAGAAAGTAATTACGCCATCGGTTAAAATTTGTCTAATAATATGGTATTTTCCACATAAGAAGAAAAATATAGGCAACAGCTTACTTTTTCTTGTCAATACTTGGGATGTCACTTCTTTCTGCCTTCTCCACAATAACCTTCAGGCATATCCAGAAGAATTTAGCACAAAATTTCGGATATATCAATGACATGCACTTCCGAGAATGATAGTTAAGGTAAGCAAAATGCATAAGTTAAAACACCATACCTTAATACGTATAAAATGTATCTACCAGGAAAATTAAAATCGACCTATCTTTAAATATGAATATTGATTTTACTCTCTAATCAAATTTAACCTAGATGTCTGACTATGTTGTTAACATTAGAGTAAAATAAAATATTTATACAGACTCCTCGGAATTTTATCATCATTATTTGGGATAACTAGAACCAAGCAGCAAAATAATAGGAAAATAGGATGCTTCCTTCACAGTATCCAGCCTTTGAGAACGTTTACAAATGTACAGCTCATCCAATAATCTTTCTTAAGTTTGAATTCATTGTATCATTCAATGACTCTGTAATCAATCACTTAATCTCCAATATAGAATACTTCCATATTAGTCACTTATACACAATAGCAGTCCAAATTGGTTTTTCCTTAAAAGAAATCTAAAACACAATACAGATTTCCATGCTATAGAATTCAAGACCCTTCTCACGAGGAACACAACTACGTTTACAGAGATATTATATTCAGTAAAGGGAAAGGTAGGAATAGGAACACCTGGAAACAAAGCAAAACAAGGCAAGGGGAAATGACTGCACAAACAGGAACGGCAGGAAATTACGTTCATCAAACAGGACACACTGAGCAGGACAAAAATCTGAAAAACTAAGTACAAGGTAGCCAAATGCATTGATCATAGTTAAACACTTTTCTCCTCAATAAAGACTGTAATGAAGGTCAAGGACAACTTATCCTGTAAGGAATTTAGACAAAAATTAAGCCAGAATCCGTTATCATGCTGCCGCTCTGTGACTTCAAGGAGACATTAGAAAAAATAAATGCATTTGTTTATAGATAATAAACAAGGTTTCATCAATAATAATACAAAAAAATAAAGGCTACTCAAGCAGCAAAAAAAAGAACAACACATAAAAGAACAAGTCTTCTGCAAAAATGTATACTTCACCTATCACCAAAAATTGCATAAGTATTTAGACAGTAGCAAAGAAAAATGTAATTGCCAATTCTCACCGGGATCCTGTCTGGGTATTTTTCTCTAATCCTAGCAGCCTCAGCTCTTCTCTTCTCTGAAAAAAAAAAAAAACTATTTATCAATATAAATACCTACCTACATCTCAAGTACACAGCAAAAAGTTTCGAACAATTGGGGGAAAAAAGAGGAAGCAAAAGGTATACCAAGATCATGCTCTTGTTTGAAGTAGCTCCTTGCCATTCCTGCTGAAATTGGAATCAACAAAATTCAATTAAAGAAAAATTCGCCAATCAACAAAAATTCAAAATCATTTCCATTATCTAAAGATAATAAATAATGAAACATGTTAGAAACATCATAAAACGAAACAAAACCCAAAACTTGAGCAACGCTAAGTCAGACGATATTAACACAAACAAGAAACAGAAGGGGATGCAAGAAAAAATCATCCGAAAACAATTGTTTTTGCAAAGAGTGGAAAAGGAAACCCTAACAAGTTCTAAAAAAGATGATCATCTCCTACCTACAGTGTCTCTTTTGAAAACTTTAGAGAAATGGATATCAGAAAAGCAATTAAAAGTACCAAATTAGCAGATAATAGTAAAATATTGGTTAAACTACAGAGAAGTAATGGAGAAAAACGTGAAAGTGGAAGTTTGATTGATCGAATGAAGCAAACCTGATAGAATTGAAGATGATGAAAACCAACAGAGAAGTAACGTAGTTGATCACAAGTCCAAGAAACCCGTGAGTGGATTACTTCAAGATAGCAATAAACAAAACGATGACTTTAACTATTTATATTTATTTAGAAATAAAAAAAAAAACTTTTGCGAACATCTTAAGTTCCCCAATCATATTTAATGAGAATATACTGACGTATTTTTGTCTAATCACCCAAATCATTGTATTAAATTAAAAACCCACTTTTTGACTTTAAAATTATTATTTTAAAAATTACACTGAAAAGTAGTTCAATATTGACTGCTAATATAAATAACAATATATGATAACTGAATTCCTGCTTCTAATTAATCTATACGTAAAATTTTAAAAGAATTTTTTTTTTTTTTGTAATTTTAGAGGAAATTAATATAATAAACAATTATTTTCGTTAAATAAAATAAATCAAACACATTTAATCTTTAAAGACAGAAAAAGTAAAATACGGGACCCTGTTCTAATAACGTGATAACATAATTTGATACCGGGAAAAAAATGAATTCTCATTCAACTATAATTATAACATATAATTAGCTTTAAAATGTTATAAAAATAATAAGTTTTAAAATGTTATAATAATTATCTTAAAATTGTACTAAGAATAACTTGTTATTAAATAATATGAATTTTTCTATGTACTCTAATTAAATTCTTTAAATAATAATGTATAGGTATCTTTCACCTACGCCAATACCTAATTATCGCCAATTGAATTGAACATGAGGAACTATTCAGGTATCTTTTTTCTTTGAACATAATTTGTGAAGTTGTAAATCTAAACGCTTTCTTTATATTATTAGAAACCAGATCATTATTTATATATATATATATATATATATATATATATATATATATATATATATATATATAAGTTTTTTTGTCAGAAATAGAATATTTTTAAAGACAAGTATTGATTTAATTGTAAAAATATAAAATTAATCATTAATATTGAGTATTTTAAAAATAGTTTAGGAAATGTCTTCTGAAGTTTTTCTGAAGACAATACCATATGATCATATAATCAAATAAAATAAACCTTTTTGTTTTGGTACCGTTTCCAGATTATGTTTTTCGTATTCTACTTAGTACAACCATGTTTAAATATTCAACTATAATTTTGTTAAATATATGAGTCACGGATGGAACAAATTTTACACATTATATCTATAATCTAAAAATAGACGATTTGATAAGAATGTATAATATATAATATTCAATAAAACAAAAGAAAATATTTTGCAATATTTTTTTATTCAATTTAAGTTTTTATAAATTTATATTTTAAATTGAGTTTTTATTAATTTTTTTCAATTTGATGAGCATTTAAAAATTTTATATTCATAATTGAATTTTTGTTATTTAAATTTTATATTAATTGATTATATGACTATTACTTTAACTTCATTTTATTTATTTGTTTATATACATTAAAGAATTGCGAGACTTTATAATTAATTTAAAATAATATTATCATTAATGTAAAGTGACAATTATTTTTATTATTCTCATTAGAGACGCGTGAAATAACAAAGGTTACTCGGAAAGTAAAATATAACAATATTATTATTCAAAATACTTTTAATTAAAAGAATAAAAACCATATATCACTTAACCTTAATCACAATATTAATTTATACTAATCATAAAACTTCATATCTCTTAATACTTAAACAAATAATTAAAATAACATAATAAAAACTTAAAAGTTTAACCAAATCTTATTATTTATTGTCAGTTTTACTAAACCTAATCGGCACGGCGAATATACGGGTCCCACCGATGGTATTACTTGAAGAAGGGTTTTAGGTTAATTTGTTTGTTTGAAAAGAAAAATTGCTTGGAGAAGGGGTTAATGTTATGACCTAAGAAGGAATAAATATAGAAGTGACGCCATTCATACGCTACCAACAAGAAAACAATTAAAGATAGTTTTTCAATTTTTGGTTGTTCGTGTTCGTGTCGCTTGGTGTGGTTTAACAATGGGGATAATCAGAAGCAGTCTTTCGCACGTGATGGCCACAGCTTTGGGGCTGTATATTGCGCAGAACTACAAAGTCCCAGACATTAAGGCGCTTGCCTCCACCGCTTATTCCATGGCCACCCAGGTTGAACACACTTTCAGGAAGAAGTCAAACAAAAAAGATGATGATTGATTCATTCTTCATTCTTTCTTGCTCATACCTACACTTTCTTCTTCTTTTTTATCGTCGTTTCTTCTGTTATGCGCTTGCTTGTTGCGTCATTCTGCTGTCTAGCTGCAACTATTCGGGATTTTTGTAATGGGAACGATCTCATCCCTGTTTATTCAAAACTGCTACTTTTTTTGTAACACTCCTACTAAAATGCTATTTAACCTAAATAAAATATAGGATCTACTCATTCAACAAAATCATCGACTACTACTCCTTAGGCCTGAGCATGGTCTTGTTGGGTCCTGTTTAATTCTGTATGATTTAAATTTGATATTTTGAAATTCGTAATTTGTCATTTATTTTATCGGTGATTGTTTCAATAACGGATTTATTCGGATGAGTTATTCGCATTACAGATTTATATAAGTTAATTTTCTTAAAAATATATTTTTTATTTTATATAAATGAAGTAAATCTTTAAAAAAATATCGTACCAGAAATATAATTATAAATACTAAAAAAATACATTTAATTTGAATTAAATATTCATAAAATTCTAATTTGCTATTCGCATCCAATTATAATCATCCATTTTATTTATTTAATAATATTATGCGTTTACTCGATCCATTCGACACATAAATTCATTTTGGATTTTTTCGAATTCAGTCGAATATATATTTTTTACTCGGATTGAGTGTATTTAAAAGAAAAAGAAGTAAAGGTTGGACTTATTTAGTTAAGAGAAAGATGATAAGAAATAAAGGATAAGGGGATAAAATTATCATGTATCCTTAATCATACAAATAATTTAAATTGAATATAATTAGTTTAAATTATATTAAAATAAAATATAAGTTGTTGTTATTATTATTATATTAGTATTACTAATATTATATATTAATTATATTAATTATATTTACATAATAATTAATAATTAATTTTTTAATATACAAAGAAATCAAGAATCGATTCTTTATATAATAAGTAATCAGATAATTGAAGAAATAGAGAATCAGTTCTTTATATATATATATATATATATATATATATATATATATATATATATATATAAAATCAAATAATCAATTCTCTCATCTGTCATCATCCATTCTACAATTTTTTTTTCACGAGCCATGTAACCTCTCTGCAATCCAAAAGCAGAAGATTAATAACGTAATTAACGTGGAAATGAGCTATCTTCCTTCGTGGAAATGAGCTATCTTCCTTACTAAAACTCTTCAATATCACAAGGTCTGTATTTCACTGCCCACCCGTGAATTGGCAATTGGCACTTCCATTTCAATGAAAATAGTTAGATACAAACGCGCTCCACACTTCCTTTTCTATCTATCTTCGTATACAGTACTCAACTCAAGTGGATCCAAACTGAGACTTAGTTGAAGTATGATAATCAGAGACAGTCATTTTCAATCATAATTTCTAATAAAATACGAGTACCGTTAAGTTCCAAAGTTTACCTTATTTTAGGCAAATAATTTAACCCATTTTAGACAAACAGTAGCTAGTTTTTGCCAACTTTCAACTACATGCTTGGATTAGAGGTTTGATTGTATTGAAATTCTTTATTGTGCATCAAAATGCAAAAAAAATACTTTCAAAACATATCCTTAAAAACCATTTGAAAAAGAAAACGAAACTGATGACCCAGGGCAAGTAATGAGCCTTTTATCCAGCTTTCGGAAATCTAACGACTACAAAGTAATATTATTCTCATGAAAAATAAACAAAATATCCGATATTCATAATATGCATGCTACTAGTGGCCATTGTTGACATTTCCAGACAGTCACTGAATGAACCACATAAAACAACAAATTTTCCCTTGACTTAAAAAGAATGCATGTTAACAAAAGCATGAGTCAGTTCACAGTAATCTGCTCTTGAAAGAAATCATTGACCCACGCTTTCAACTAATGTTTCTATGTCCATATTGTTGTCGACCCCCAAAAAAACACCAACACCTACTGGATTTAATCTGTTTTGCCCTTCGTCTTCATTTCTTGAATAGCCAGGAACAACAGGAAAACTAAGATCAAACATATGGTGAAGGATTGAATCTCAAAAAGACTTAGGTCTTCTTCATGAGATACCCAATAATTATGCCAAGTAAGCCAATTAATATGACAATGACCATCGAGACACCCCCACGACTTTTGCTGCTTTCCCGTCTCAGCATGTCCTGCAGATAATAAGATCATCAATTAAGTGTTCCCCCACAGTTCAAACGTCATATATACTAAGTTTGGTTGGTTAAAAAACACTTGCTTATTTTCTTTAATACAAATAGATCATACCAGTTTGTCTGTCATCATATACTTGTCTATATCATAAAAAAAAACCTATCATCGTATGCATGACTAGACAATGTTTGACTTGTGTCCACTTTGAAACTCGACATAAATAGGTGAGAAAGCATTTTACAGGAAAAATGTGTTCCTAACAGATCTAACGAAAGCACAAGTGCACAAATTGAACAATATAACCGAAGGGGTAAGCTGAGGAACTAATACCAAACAACAGGATGCAAAAATAACCACTACCTCCTGAACATATTTTCCGTAAAACAAAAACTCCTGCTAATGCTCAAAATCCCTGTTCCCCACTCCCAATTCCAAACAATTAACAGTCACGAACAATACAGAAAATTAACAGGAAAATATTGACTCAACATAAAATGCATTTTTAGGAAGAAAATAAAAAATCATGGGCCCCCTATATTCAAGTGAAGACCCTCCTAAATTAAGTAGACATAATTCCAAGTTTCCCATCTAATCACAGACCATCTTTTCTACTTTTCAGTTCAAATTAAGTTTTCAAATAAAAAGTCAGCTTGGTTATGTGATGAAAAGTCAGATAATTAGTTGGTAATTTAACATAATATTTAAGGTAAATTCTTCCACAATAATACAAAATGCATTTTAATTTTATTAAGCAAAAGCCCAAGGACAAGGGGCGAAAATAAGCCAAAAACAGAACCACCTTTACCCAGTTAATTATATAAGAGTTCATTTTATCATGTTAAGAAACGGAAAGAAGCAATTCCTTCAGAAGAAAACCAGCACATCCACCAGACTCAGTTGTGAACCAGTGATCAAACTTTTCACAGTTCTCTTTCTAATTTATGGTGCTTTCCTTTCGGTGGTAGAACCGTACTACCGACTTATACAGGGGTAACAATACTCTTTGGTATTCCCCTCTCCATTCAGGAGAAATACAGGTCAGTCAGATGGAGAGACACAAGTTATCTATCAGAAAATATTTTGTAAATCCTCACCAGTTCCTGACGAAGCTTGTTATTTTGTTGGATTGCATTATTCTTTTCATCTGTCAGCCTTGAGATAAGAGCTTTTGCCTGCAAAATAAGCTGACTACAATCAAAATAATGTCCCCAAACATTAAAAAAAAAAAAAACAGAAGTTACAAGCTTTTAAAATCATTACAGCCTGGAACCAAAAAAGAAATTGTTTTTCGTCCTGTTAATTCATGATTGATAGGTAATACTCGAGATGCTGATCCTGAAAATATGAACTTAGCCTGTTTGGCTGAGAGAAAGGGGAGGAATGGAAATAATAAAAGGTGCTTGGTGGGGGGAAGATTCGTGAAAAAATAATTTTAAAAAATGGTAGATCTGCCGTACTTCTTTTCATCTACTTCTACTTATTTCTTGATCCCTCTCCTCATTTTTTTTTTGTTTCTCTTTAGACAAAGACCTTTACTTACTACTCTGTTTTTTCTCTATTCTCTACCAACTTATTTTCATAAAAGGTTCTGTTGAAGAAACGCCCCCTTAGAGTTTGAAGCAGAAACAATCTGCAAAAGTTATTTGAAATGACTCCGAAATCACACCAAGGACCTCACTACGCAAGAAAGATACTTCCCCAACCAAGCCACCGTTTTATACAAATGATATGCTCTAATACTTATATGATCATATGTATTTAATTAGATGCCATGTTTTGCAAATATATGAGCAATTTAGAGAATTCTACAACAAAACTGGTGGATGCCTTCCAAAGGAGGAGGGAGTGTGAAAGAAACATGATAAATGGGCATAGAAAAGGTGAATAAAAATAAGTGAGAAATGAACAGGAAATTAGAAGTATTTTTCTAAAGAGAAGTAGAAAAAAGGTAGGAAATATAGTGAAAATGAATATTGGATCCCACCTTTATTTCAAGTATCTCCACTCTATATCTAACCCCACAAAACAACAAATTATTTCCATCATTCCTATTTTCATCCTCTCCCTTCTATCTGTTAGCAGCCAACCAGGGGATTAAAAATGGTAGAGCAAGAAGTCCCCACCTTTAAAACCATTATCTTTAATTATTATACTCTTGCTTAAACTACTAATTTTACTTGATCATAGTTAAAGAGCCCACATCAATTAAAGATAAGATCAAATTATAATATGTAAGAGGATACAAACATCACCTTATAAGCTAGCTTTAAGGTTGAATTAAACTTAAATTTCACTCTCCTATGATGATACCAAAGCCACTCAAAATCTATCCTAACAAGGCATTGGACCTTGTATTACCCACTATCGAGTACCCCTCTAGTCCCTTGCCTGGGATGTATAGTTCTCAGTGTGAGAGGATATGTCAAAGAGCCTACATCAACTAAAACCAAAGTCAAATTAATATATATATATATGAGTGCAATCTTTAACTTGAAAGTCGATTTTGTGAAGTTGAGTTAAACTTAAACTCACTACTTTAAGATGGTATAAAAGTCATTTAGAATCTATCCTAGCAAGGTGTTGGGTCTCATGTCACCTACTATTGAGTCCCCCTAATCCCAAGGGTCCACATCTTACAAACTAGTTTTGTAAGGTTAAATTAGGCATAAAATCCATTTTCTAATAAGCACTCAGTTAAGAAATTTCCTTCCAATCAATATTACTCCCAAGAATTGCGACTCTATCTAAAGTATTCAATTGTAAATTTGAACACCAGTTTGGCACACAGTGAATGACAGTTCAAATATCCAAAGTTGCTAAACGATGCAAACTAAGCAAGTGACATGTTCAGAAGTTCAGTTTCCATTCGCAGTATACTGATTGCATAAAAATGCAAATTGAAAAAGTGACGCCTGTTCAAACAAGAAAGTTCAGTTCTAATTTGTATTTTTTCCTGGTAAGTATCAATACTGAATCACGACCTACTAGCGTCGGTTAATTAACACGGCCACTGTCCTCAGACCAAAACGCGTGTTCAGTAACAGCGTATAAACTCCAAAATTTTATCACTTAGATTTACCTCAACAGACTTTTCTGGACCATCATGTCGTTCAGCAAATGCTCTTGTTACCTAACAAGCCCAAAGAGAAAAACGTCCCAGTTAATATCTTAAATCTTCTGTTGAGAAAAAAAAAAGATTCACCTAAACCACAAGTTAAGAACTCACTGCAGCGGAGTCAGCGCCACTGATATTTCCATTGTCGGAAACAGAACCTCTAGGTGATGATCCTTCCTCGGAACCTTCCGGGACTGGAGACGGAGGTTGAGGCGGAGAGACATACAACACTCTCAATTTGCACTCCTCAACCACATGCCCCGCTTCCTTGTTGAACTACAAAAATCCCAATGGCAGGGGTCTCAGTCATTTCACCCAATAAACAGTTAAAAAAAGAATCAAGAAAATTGCAACGGGTAGCAATAGCATGACGTCTTATTATACCATTTCTGCAGTGATATCCTTTGCGGCGATTCCATCCTCTACTCTTACGCTTTGAAGAAGAAATTTATCCTTGCATTGCATGTCAGCCGGAGCTTCCTTTTGCGCTTGCATGGTAACTGTAAAATAAACAAAAATGTGACAAAAACATCGATTAACAGTCATAAATTAGAAAATGAAATTAGATATGGAGAGTAGTATTGTATTCCCGATAGGTACCGATAACATCGCATGTAGATCGTGGCAAGACAATTCCAGTGTTTGGACGAACACAGTATTTCTTTGGATTGGTCGTTTTCACCTATCAGAATAACAAAATTAAACATGCAAATCGAGCAAGATGCTGGGAAGAAAAGGTTTCTCAAAATCATAATGACGATAAGAAAGTTGTTCCTAAAAATTGAAGAGAAAGAGAGAAAGAGAGGGAGAGAGTTGAAATGAAAGGTTGGTTACCTTGAAAGCTACATAGCTATCGGTCTTATTTGACAATTGAAGAGAACACGAGATCTGCTTCTTGAGCTCAACTGAAAAAAGGGAATGAAAATGAAACCCTAGAAGAATAGAAAAAAGGGAAAGAGAAAGAAAGAAAGAGAGAGAAAAAGAACGCACATATGAACTTCAGTTCAAGAGGTTCGATGCTGAGAAGGTCACCGGTGCTCATCTCGGAATGCGATTGAGGAGAGTGAATGGATTGGATGGATCTGGTGCGTAAAGAATGTGGATCGGAGAGATCGAGAAGATGGAAGAAAAGGAAAGGAAAAGAAAGAGAATTGAAACCCAAATGGGAATTCAATTGCAATTACAATTACAATTACAACAGAGAGGAGGGATTCTCATTCAACTTCCTTTTCTTTTCTATTTTCTCTGTGGTGGAGAACGTGGTCATTTTAATGCGCCTCCCTACTAATTAATACTTTAATAATTACTCCTTCTACATTTTAATATAAAAAGACAAACCAATTAATTCAATTCACTTTTTTATTCACAAAACAATTACCGATACCTATGGGTTAATTACCAGTTTCGTTGGTAGCTCATAAATTTTATGTCATAAATTTCTAACTTGATAAAAAAAAGTGTTAAATATAAAATGAAACAATATATATATATATATATATAATTACATAAATTTCCTTATGTAATAAAATGTATGTTGTTTGTAAAAGAATATGTTATCATGTAATTGTAATTTTATATTTTCAAAAATTAATTAAATTTTGTAGTATTTTCATTTTTTTAAAATATATACATATTATTTGAATAAATCATGCATTTAAAATAATTGAACTAATGGATATTAATTTTATTTAGTTACATAGTTTGTGATTAGATGAAATGGGAAGGAAGTTCATGTTTTGTTACTTGTCTTTATTCAGTTTTTAAGTTTCACATAGTTGAAAGTTATTTGAAATTTTTTTAATTAACTTGAATAAAACTAATACTTTGGCATCTTAACAACTTTGAAAGATGTAATATGATGATGAAGTGTTTGCTTATGCATCCAAAAGTGTTCTTATTTATTCTACATGTGATTTTACTTTGAAGTAATTTTATGTTTTAGTTGTAAATTTTATTTTAACCACATTCCCAATTACATACGAAATACCCTTGAGAGAGAGGTAGTTAACTAATAACGTAATGTTTAACCACCTCTCTCGCGACCTACTTGTCCAATTTATTTTTTCTTTCATATTAGTTAATTTTAATCTAAATTATCTACTCATTTCTTATTATTTTTCACTTTTTATTCTAATTTAAATAGTTTCACTCTTTTTTGTTTTTGTCATTTTCAGAGTAAAAAGAATGAAAAAAAAATGAGGGAGAAGAAGATTGTTTAATAAGGAGAAAATGTGGGAAAAAAAAATTAGTGGAACCAAGCAAAAAATTTTCTTCTTAAATGTGTGCTGAAAGTTTTGGAAAGTGTGTTTGCAATGTGATTGATCATGTTGTCTATTTAATACCTCGTTTAGAGTGTTAAAGTTAATAGGTTGACACGCTTTTGACATATTTATTTGTAATGAAAAAGTGAAAAAATAATGTGTCAAATTAGGGTAAAAGTGTCAAAAGTAATTGTTTTCCTAATCAATATGTATTTATTATAATTATTTATATTCTAAATTTTTTTATTTATATTATAATAATAAATAATAAAGTAATTTTAACGAACAAATGTAATAATCGAAATTACTAACAATAAATTGAATTATTAATCATAAATAAATACGTTCCTTTTTCTTTTCTTTTTAATCTTGAAATTCCGCTCGTAATTCATTTCTTACCCCTCTCTCTCCTCTACAGAATATCTTTATTTCTTTTGTCTATACCAAAGAACATTAATATTTTCTAAACATGATTTAAATACAAAACAAAAATACCCTTAATTAACAATACACATGATTTAATTCATAAATAAATTGACAATAGTTTATGGGAAATAATTGATTTTCCCAAAATATAATTTATCTGAGGAAGTTGAGAACTTTAAATACTCAACACTTATTGTTCTTAAAATTGTCTCAAATATCAAACTTCCTAAACAAGTTTCACTCTTAACAGAAAAAAATTATAATGTATCATCAGCGGGGTTTAAAAATAGAAATAATAGAGATCCAGTTCTCCCAATACTACCTGACTATTCTATCTAAATCAAGTTGATCAATCAAGATAAAGTACAAAAAAAAAAAAACTTTGAATTTAAAATAAATAAAAATAGCAATTATTTAAAGTGAAATATTAATAATGATTATAATAACAAATAGTTCCTTAAAATCAAATAACCTTTATGACAATAATTTTCTGTTTATTTCTTATTATTTTTTTAATTAAAAACATATATTATTTATCTTCATTTTTCATTTTTCCTCTTCAACTAAATTATCTTTATTTTCATGTGATTTTTCTCCAATTCTTTTTATTTTCTCTACCCACCATCAACATCAACGATTTCTATTTTCCCTTCTTGTCTGAATTTCTATTTTCTTTTTTCACTTCCATTACTTATATCAATAACGATAAAGTATAAAGTTTATTTCGTTTTTCTTAATAAAACTTATTTTATACACCTAATTAGTAACTGTATATTAACAAAGTAAATTGAATAAACCGTCTTTCCAATCCTAAAAAAGTTATCATTCTTTTCTTTTCTACAATTTCTTACACTTAATATCATCTCAATAGTGTCTTACCAAGAAATACATTACTGTGTAAAATTATTTTATTTTTCCTTTCTATACGACAAGTATTGGTAGAGTTTTGTACAACAAGCATGTTAGGATATTAACAAAGCAGAGTCCTGTAAACTTTAATATTACAATAATGGGAATTGGGAAAAATTCAATAGACTCACTGCAACGGCATTTCTTTTAACTACTGCTGCAATAGTGCTAACACTACCCACTTTTATACTGCTGGTTGTCCCGAATGCTGTGCTTGTTCTTTCGATGCCTGAAAGAGAAAAAAAGTAAAGGTAAAAATACACGGCCACTTCACATTGCCAGAGGAATTAATTCATCAAAGTTTTTTAATCTCACCACCACAATGGTGTTTTGAAGTGCATCTTCCAGCGTCTTGATTTTCTGCCAACATTACAAGTATCATAAAAAATTCCTATTGCTTTGGTTTAACCTTAACATGGAAATTGAATCATTAACAATATGAAAACTCACATTCTGTATGTCTCCAAGAGTAGCTTCAAGACAATCAATTTTTTGCATTGCTAACCTACAAGTACATGCAGAGTCTGACCCCACGCACGCTGTCTCCTCAAGCAGACTCAAAGTGTTATCGCCATCTTTGGTCTGCATCTCAACCTGCATATGTCATTATCTTAAGCAACAAAGTTCATATCATTGTACAACAATTAACACTACCTCACCTTTTTAGGCATCGAGGAATCTTCTGTAGCCACCTCAACATCCTCGCATTTACCATCGATCTCTTCTCTCAAGTTAACAGCCTGAACATGTATAGCCAATGAGATAAACATGTCCCTCTCAACTATTTCTAGATCACAAATTCACAGCTAAAAAATCAAGAGCAGTAATCTCATTCACAACACTGTCAAACCTGAATCATTTCCAACACTTCTGGATTTTTCCAGGGCCCTCGATCACTCATCAGACAACCTCCGTAATCGGAACATGTGCAGTTACCACCCAGAAAAGTTGGCAAATTACTGCAATCAGACAATCAATTTTATAAATTTATCATGTTTTGTATATAGTCATATTCATGCAGAAGTCACATTACCTCGGTTCGATAGCCTCAAGCAGCACACTGAGATAATTAGAGCCCAACACCTGTAGCAGCAAGCTTTCATGTTCAACATGGATAGAGGCCAGAAAACAATAATATGTGCAAATTCATGGCATCTGATCATGAAATAATATATATAGTTTCAATTATTAATCATACCTGAATTTTTGCTACTGTGCGTTCATCTAGAAATGTCTTCACTGCTTTCCACAGCATCCTAAACCCAGATCCGGCATTAATAATAAATAGCTTATTTAGAGTCTGCAAGAATAAATTGCTTATTAATAATACTAGTTAACTACGCACTGATCTTATAAAACACAACATTTAAGCATATCTTCTCCATCTCGATTGATTAACAAATCTTAACAATCAGTTTTTCAGTACAAATTTCAGACATGTCTTCATATTAAGTGCAATCAATATGTTTAAGTATTCAACCTTGCAACAAAAAGGAATATCAATATCTCAACGTAATTAGCCATAGAAATGCAAGTAGCTGAGGTTTACAACTCTATTTTTTGTTTCCTCTCTCTCTCTCTCTGTGTTTCATTCCCCAACTTCATATAAAGTCGTTAGTGATAAATTGCACCATGAGTGTATCAGAAATTATACTGTGTATAGATTATAATTGTTTTGTGTTATGTTGAATCACTGTCAACATCTTGAAAGCAAGTCTTATGATCAGATATAGTGACTCCAGTGTCACACATTTATCAGAAGCATATCCAAATCTTAGCATGTGAGCTATAATCAAAAAAAAATACCTCAGGATAGTAACAGCTATCGATCTTCTGAATTTCCGTAAAGAGGTACCTTGCGGGCTTTGAGAAATTAGACATTCCCTGGAATGTAAGAATACAGCCAAATAACTGTATCAGTATTTAGATACCTTATAATATAGATATGTATATATGTACCACTACAAAGTGAAGTGAACCCAAATAGATCATAACAAGGTCACATTTTGGATAGTTTTTGAAAAGGCTATTTTCTTCACTGAAAACTTAGCAACTCCTTTCTCCCATGGCTACCTAGTTGAGTTAAAAAGGAAAAAAATGTTCAGAAAAATGTGCTTACTACTCCGTTGACATCCAAGATACTTGTAGTGGATGCTATGTGCCTTTTAGCCGCTAGAGAACATGCAGGGTATCTTAGTTTGAGAGTTTTCTCTTGCTCTGACACATGATGTTTGATAAACCTTTCAAATGTGGTAACTTGCCCCAGTTTGTTAAGGTCTACCATCCCTATTCTCTCAATATACAAGGGTCTTCCGAATCTATCAACTCCGTGGTATCCATGAGGATAACAGTTCTTCACTTCATTGTACTCCGTGAAATTGAATTCCTGATTATTAGGCCAATATGTGAAACTCCCATATAATATTAATTCAGCAATTTCATTATATTCAAGTTTAAAGTTGTTCGTTCACCTTCGGAAGCTGGTCTACTCGAAATTCCTTGCGCCAATTCAGATAATTTTGGAACATTCCTTTGGATTTTGACATGTCGAAATCCCTCATGCGCAGAAACCTTGCATCATTGAAAAGTTGTGAAGTTAGAAAGCTAACTCTGCAATTAAGAGATACATGTTTATGTGTATATATATATATACCTCAGAAGAGTGTGATAATCATCGTGCTTAGGTGGCAGGAGAGATTCTTGTAAAAGCATTTCGCGAAAAGACTCGACAATTTGTTTATCCTTAGGATCACGAGCTCCTTCTAGAATCATTACAAGGCTTTTACTCCTCCTAAATTTCATGAACGGGAATGACAATGACAAGAGTGACTTTATAGGTGACGAATTAGACTTTTTCCCTGACGCTGATGAATGCAGATCCCAATGCGTTTCAATCGGGGGGTGAATACTTTTTTTTTTCTTACCACTACCAGTTCCACTGTCAAACTTCAGTCCCTGAAAACCAGAACGCAATTCATCTTCTCCTTCTTCACCTCTTGCTATAGTCACGTCCCTGTCTTCGGACAAAGCCTTCGGACTTCTCATTTGTAAACAGCACAATGCTACTGAAAAAGTGCATTCATATATACAAAATATGTTCAATATATCTGATAACCTGCAATTGCATGCCTTCAAATTAAACTGTCTGCATGCCAGAAATAAATTGAATTTCTCACTGCAATTCTTTTACAACAAAATCGGAATTAAAGAATCAAAATCCATGCTTAAAACCCTATACCTCTCACGATTGAAAACCGTAATCGATGACCATTTTTTTTAACCGTAAAAACTTTACCATTACTTGAGGGTGGCCTACGATGCTCAAAATGAATCATTATTTTATACGAACCGTGTGCTAGGATGCACGACCAAAAAAGTTCATTGAACAAGGGTTGAATTCTACATGAGAATTGGAATCAGATATAGGGAAAAAATGTAACTAACAGAAGGAAGGAATTGTAAAACAGTAGAAAGAGGTTGATGTAATATAACTACATTAAGAGAAAAGCAAAAGAGAAGAATACTCACGAGAAGGAATTGAGGTGGGATGAAGAATGAATAGGAAGAGGAAAGGGTGTTTTTCTGAGAAGAAAAGAGTGATAATTGACGTAGGAAGAAGAAACACACGCTGGGAAGAATGGTATTGGAATTGTGTGTGTTCAAAGGAACCGCGAAAACAAACCACCCAAGTTCGGTATCTCATTGTTTGAACTACATCGGAGTACACCTTAACCTTTACGTGTGACTACTAATAATATTTCCATCAGAAATTAATTAGATAAAGAATATTTTTACTAATTCCACAGTGACGAAAATATTTATAAATTAATATTTGATAAATTTATTACCTTTTTGAGTTCTTTTATATGACTGCTTTCGAAAGCAATGCATTGCTGCCTGTGATTTTTTTCATCAACGTTTTTTTTTTTTTTTTTAAAATTTGAAACTTTGGAAATTTATCATTTCCACCTCAATAACCGATTAATGTTTGACGTTAATATTTTTGTGGTGACTAAAATTATTCGTGAATTTCTTTTTTGGAAGAAATTTCTTGAGTTCCTTGAAGCTACTTTATCTCTCTAACTTTGAAGCTATTTTTAACCCTGACTTCTAAAATATATTCTTTTTAATCAAATTTATGCCAATTTATTGATCCTGACGTTATTAATTTACGGGAATTAACTGAATGTGTGATTTTAATGTTTTCATTTTCTTTTTCTTTTTTTATAGTTCGCGAATGCTAACACGGCCTATCTTAAGGGGATAGCAAGCCTATTTGACCTCTCCATTTGGGCTTTTCAGATACATGGCCCAATAAACAGTTTTGCCATATTTGGGCTCATAGCCCAATCAGAGAGCATCCTATAGTTTTTCTCTTCGAGACTTTCTTTCAGCACCCCAAGTTTCCTTATGCACTTTGTGTCACATACTCACAAAATTTATCTCCTTTTAGAAACATTTTATAAAATGCCATATGAGATTTACCATTACGAAGTAACTGAAATAGTTTAGAATTGTGTTTTATAATAATCCTTCAAAGAAATAGGTTCAATTCATTGTGGAATGTCTCACCTACCCATTCTCAAAATATAATTTTAGGATAAGTTTTAGACTCTCTAAAAAAAAGTCGTTTGGTAATAACAAATTTCATTTACAAAATGTTCCAAACTGATTTTACGAATCATATGTTTTTGAATTTTTAATAAATTACTTAAGAGTGTTTAGTTTGTTCCATAATTATCTTTCTGGAAATGATAATTTTTTTTTGCGAGAACTACAACGTTAATAACATATGTTATTGAGTAATTTTTTTATTTCATATTTTTAGAGTTATAAGTCAAAATTCATACGAGTAAAAAAAAATAGTCCAAGGAGACATCAAACAGAAAAAAAAATATTTAATTGTTATTCATTATATGTAACAAATTAATTTTTTATTATTTTAAATGTGTTCATTACATAATTTTTTTTAAAAAAAATGTTACTAAAATGAGTAAATAATACAGCTAACTAGAATGTTGTTATTTTAAGGTATTTATAAGTATATTCCTAAATTAAATTTAAATTCAATTTTTTTAAACTTTGTGATGTACGGTTAAATTTTTTAATTCTTACTTATAATGCTTAGATGGAATAATTTTATTTTATAAATATATATTAAAAAATTAAGCAATCAAAATATTCTAATTAAGTTATATTAATAGAGATAACCTATGCAATTTAGAAAATATAAAAAATAAATATGCATTCATACGAGTTTTCTATCTATCTTTTTTTAATTTTTAGTCTCATTTTCTTTTACGTGGTCCAAATTGGTTAATAATAATAACGACGAAAACCTTTTTTATTAACATTGTTCAGGTTTGGAGTATGAATGAGGTGGATCCAATGTTGTCTAGAAGCACACGTGCGCGCGTGTGGAGAATTGACACAACAAAGCACGTGGAAGAGGTTCTTGGAACTTCAACCGCAGTACTTATAACTTCATATGTGCATGCATGTATATAACTATATATGACTCCGTTTTTTTTTTCAGTTTTTCATGTATTTTTTTTATTGATTTTAACTTAAATTTTTTAAAACTTAAAAAATATGAACACACATATAAATATTAATTTAAAATAACAAGTCATTATATAGAAAACTAATAAATATTTACCAATATTCATTTGCTTGGGTAACATTTTCTAACAAAAAACTTCACATTAAAGAACTTGATTTTAAAATCTATACAACCTCATCAAAACCTCAGTATAATATGTTTTGTAGCATTTAAATTTGTTTTACCTCCTCCCCTAGGTATCATCCACAATATATTTCATGTCTCACGACTTTGCGTGTATGATTCAAAGCTTATTTTGTAATTGGATACAATTTATGTGAGTAATAAGATTTAAAGATGAGTTAGATTCTTAAATAAAATAGTTGTGTGCCATAAAAATATCGATAAAATTACAATATTTTAGAATCTCAGGTATCATTATTCTACCTAGTGTATAGAAAAAAACATAAAAATATTATCCTAATATTTTTCATGGTGAGAGAACTTTTGATAATGATAAATTTTGTAGATAAAGATAATGCAAAATCCAATGGATCAAACCTAGTAACCTTTTTTTTTTCTTTATTTTCTTCATACTCTTTTCTTTCTATTTATTAAAAGTAAAACTTGTCTCTTTTCCTGTTTCATCTTCTTAAGCTTATCATTCAAATTCTCATATTTTTTCAATACCGGATGCTCCCTTAATAGTTGTTATGTAAAAAACTCAAATCTATTTGAATATTTTTCAGTTTAAAATATTTTTTTTACTTTAAAAACATTTCAATTATTATTTTATTAGTTTTTGAACTAGACATTAGTCAGGTAGTTGAAAAAAAGTTATTCTTTCAACTAATTTCATTATTGAGTAGAATTGTTTATAAACTTAGGTTGCTTATGAAAACCCAAAATAGGTTACCCTTCCACCCACTCCCAAAATATTTAGTAGATGGAATGTCAGAAACAAACATCTCTCATATGCAAAACTTAAAAATAAATAAATGAAACTAAGGTTTGTGATATCTAAAGCCCCCAATTAAATCTAAACTAAAGCCTAATGTTGACATGTTATGAAAAGTTGAGTTTAAAACAAGTGGATATTTTAAGAGAATATTACATAAATTGATTTTTTATTTAAGTTAAAAGTTAGTGAAATTATACATATACATATACATATAACATATATATATATATATACATATATATATATATATATATATATATAAGTTAAATAAATTAACTAAACATTAAATACTCATAATGTTTTAATGAAACACAGCAAACATATTTGTTTAGATCGAATATAAAGCCCGAGCACAAAAAAATCTGTAATATATAGAACACAATTTCAAACAAAAAATTAATTATTAAAAAAAAAAAAAAAAAAAAAAAACTTGTAAGCATATGTACTTCACTTCTTAATTTCCATATGATATACACTTGGAAAAGGGAGTCTGAACCCGAACCCGCCACCTTATTTTTTATTTACAAAAGATCAGACCCGACCCGCTTTCAGAAAGCAGTAAGTGGTAAACAGAACGCAGTAAAACTAGCTTTTGTGACGGTTGAGGCTATCCCAAAGCGAAGCGCATTGCCTCTTAGCGAAACCCACGCGCTGGTTTTCCAAGTCATACACCACCTCAAACCCTTGCTGCTGATAGTTCCCAAGTGTGGCCCCAGGTCCACCGCTCAACTCACTCTCATCACCACCGTTCATCAACATCAAGCACCCCACCTTCCTCCTAATCCCATAACTACCGTCCAAAAACTCATAAAAATAGTTCTCCCTAGGCAGCACCACATTTGAATCATTCCCCACAAAGTGCCACGTCACCGTAGGCACCTCCACCAACCCTTCCAAAAAATAACACGGCCCAAGGCCCGTTTTCTCCTCCACCATACTCGCGCGTTTCTGAACTCGCCCCACTCGCCGGTCAAACTCACTCACCACCGAGTTATACAAACTCGCCGGCAACATCGTGAACGTGGTTCCGCTGTCAACAACCACGCCGCCGTCCCCTCTGCGGTTCACCCTCCGCAGCATCTCCGGAGCCGGAATAGTCCTCTTCCCGACGGAGATTCCGGCGAGTCCGACGCAGTAGAAATAAGGATGCTTCGGGTTCCGAAGCATGGACGTGTAAACAAACTCACTACCCTCGCCAGAATCGTCGTAGCGGCCGAGAATGAGTGGACTCGGTTTGCGAACTCGTTGTTGATCGAAAGAGTGAGAAACCAGACAGTAAGAAAAACGGTTACCGAGGTTTGGGGAGAGGGTAGCAAGTTGCGCAGGGAGGGACAACAAGCCCCGACCGAAACCTGCGACGCCGGTGGGTTCGGCGAGTGCGGTGTGGGCGCAACCGAAGGTGAAGTTTTTAAGAAAAAGAGAGGACATGGATAGAGAATCGCGGTAAAGGCGCGCGATGAAGCTTCCGTCGCCGTAAGCGTAGTAGAAAGGTGGACAGGTGGCAGAAGAGCAATCAGAGGTTTCGATATTGTCGAGAGGACAACGTGCGATTGCGCAGAGGTCAGGGGAGGACATGGAGGAGTGTGCTGCGGAGCATGCAGGGGATTGGCAAGAGACGCGGTGGGAGCGCGTGACGTTGAGGGGTGTCGTAGCGTTGAATTTGCCTTCACAGAGAATGCACTCGAAGGGAGCGCATGGGAACCAGACGAGGTCGCTGCCTGTGTCCATGTAAAGGGTTATGGATTGAGAAGGGTTTGAAGCTAAGCTGAAGGAAAGGGTGTAGTCGCTTCCTGATGACAGTGGCAGAGAGATTGAGTTCTGGTTGTGCCGCTGCCGGTGGAAGCGCGAGGCTGAGCGAGTGGAGGTGGCTTTGAGGAGGTGATGGGTACTGTTGAATTGGGTTTTCGAAATTGAGTTTGTTAAGGGTAACAGAATGATTTGGTGTGTGTGGGAAATGCAGAGCATGAAACAGAGGAGGAACAGAGGAGGAGGCATGTTTTGAGTGACTTACAGAGGTTTTGAATAGTTGGAGAAGGAGACAGAGTATTATAGTATGTTTAGTAAGTTGTTGGTGGTGGGGGTTATACGAGGCAGGTGTTATTATCTATTCATGATTACTCAATATTGAAGTAAAGAAGACTTTAATCATTCGGAAATTCAGCAGCTTTGGAACAATAATTGGGATTTGTTAGCTTAAGCAAAGTATATGAAAAGAGAAGGTTGTTTTGTTTGTGATGAGTGACTCTGTTCTCTGTTCTGCGGCTTTTGCTGCTCTACCTTTCTCTGTTGGTTGGGTGGCGAGGGCAGGGTAAAGACAGCACCAACACTCGTGTCTGAACAAAAACCTCTTTAATTTGTTTTGTTTTTTTATAGTTGTTTCTCTCTGAAAATATTGTGATAAAATTATGATCTGTTACTGAATTCCTGAGTTACCTTTTTGGGTGTTAAGAAGTATGAAGTGGGCATCAATCTTTTTCCAACATATTAATGGGATTGGACCCCTTCCTAATAATACTCTACCTAGTCTTCCTCATCCTTAAGCTTAGCTTTGCTATGGAATCTTAAATTCCAAAATCACATATTTTTACATCATTTAATTTACCTTTCATATTATGAAAATAATATATATCCTTAATTATTGGGCATATCTGTCACGAATCCACCGAATTCAAAATTGAATCGGAAAATATCCCTCTTTAATAGATATGAATTTCGAAATATATATATATATA
>Ga0214543_1002125_pt1 | contig 38982 bp, 23 predicted proteins | sample CNSS2metaG_FD_160094 | JGI IMG/M metagenome (GOLD analysis project Ga0214543, IMG submission 160094) | Root nodule microbial communities from cowpea collected in UCLA plant growth center, Los Angeles, California, USA - CNSS2 | ecosystem: Host-associated > Plants > Roots > Nodule | place: USA...
CATTAACACAGAACTGCGAAATTGATTAATTGGGTTATAAGACTTAAAGATTCTTTCAAGATTCAACTCAACCAAGTGAAAGACTCATTAACCAATTCAGATTCCCTTCTTGGTTAAGATTTTTAGAGAGATCTATTTCAACAAGTTATACATTTTGATTTTAAAATTTTCATTTATTTTTAAATTACATGGGTAACCAAATTTGTTAACTTTATATTTTTTAAACTACTGAAATATTTTTTAGTTGTAGACATTTTGTTATTAATATTTAAAATTGAACTTGTATCTTATTTTAATTTATTGTAATCATTATTTAAAAATTTAATTTAAAGAAATATTGAATAATAATTAATAAATGTAAAAAATCACTGAAATCTATTTTTATTATAGTGGTTAATATTAAAGAAAGAAGTATTTAAAAGGATAAATAAAAGTTTGTTAATAAATTAAATTAACAGAAACGTGATTATTGAATTTATTTAAATATATATTTACATTTGTTAGGTGATTAGATTTATTTGTTAGTTTGTTACTATAATGAATGTAACAAAAATAATAATATAAAAACTGAATTCGAATGAAATCAGTTTTGTTTCAGATTTTTCGCCTGAAATAAGGATTTATGGTGCTGCAGTACTCAGTTACGAATTTTGAGCGTTTGAAGACGTGTCCGTGTATCATTGAAAATTACACTCTTCTTAATTTCAATAAATATTTTTTTATATAACTTTAATAAAATAATTTTCATAATGTTATACTTTTTTTTTAAAATAGGTATATATCTTTATTATACTTTTAATAAATGATGATTATCTAACACTCACTCATTTTATTATCTTTACTATAAATAAAGCCTTTATTTTGTATTTTGAAATGTGGCTTTTATTTCGTTTTGTTATTATAGCATTTTTAAATAAAATAAATAAATGATTTTTTTTTATCAATAAACGAATAATATGTATATTTGTTTCAATATATTAGTGAGAGAAAAAAAAAAGCATTTCATACGTAGTTTAAAGTTATAATGTGTTCACATTCTTATTCTTTTATACTTTATTTATAAATATTTAAAAATTTTTTACTCAAATATATATATATATATATATATATATATATATTATTATTATGAGTCTTCTTTGAATATGTTAAAACAATTCATTAATCCTCGTAAGTTAAAAATTCAACTTTTTCTTTCTTTTTTCTGTTTGGAAGATTTGTTTTGCTTGAATTATGATAAGAATATCATTCTTTTTGTGTTTTGGACTTCTTTAGGTTATGTTTCTTCATGGACAATATTAGGTTATATTATGAGACTCAAACTTTATTTTACCACAGTCTTGGGATTTCTCAAGTTGATGATCCACAATCTTGTCTGTCAAGTGTCTATTATATGTTGCCCTATGTAGGTCATGGAACATGATGGTACCCGCAAAAAAGGACTCCAACGATTAAGTTAGTAAAGACTCTCAAAAGTTAAATATCATACTCGTTTTTCGTGGACCCAAGCTTTGGGCCTTCAATCATGTTTAATTGGGTTTGACCAGATCTTACAAATTTTGACTAGGTTTAATTGGGCTTGACTGGGTGTAATTGGGCTTGTGTTGTAGGCCCAATCCCTTTTGGTCATGCTATACTTGATTATGTATTTGTCTACGTTAGGGGAGGTTCGCAAACATACTAGCACACCGTTTTGCCACTCACTATCCAATTACTTGTCGTCTGCTAATGTAACTGGAATGACATTCGTGTCCCCTTTCCTTTTGGTTGATGGTTCCAAGTGGTTGGCCGAATTTTTCGTGACGTAGGCGGCCGATGGTATATACGGAATACTCAATGAGTGTCTTGTCCTTCTAATAATCTGAGAAGTTCCTAGCTCTATTAGTTTCCTGAGCATTTATTTTTAATATATCGGTATGTATCTGGCGTGTTATGTTTGTGGGGGTTAGGTTGGTGGCCTGCTCGACCCCTATAGTACACCTACCATATGCCTCGGTTTTCAATCTTTCATTTTTCTCTCTACTTGTAGCCTTCATGGTTCTTTCTCCACCCTTAAACAAACCCTATTTGCTTATGTAGGATACTCTAACAATTGTCCCCTTCAACTATTTACTCTCCGATTCAGTTGAAATTCTCTTCACAAAATAAAATCATGTTTATCTTTTCAATATTTGTGGCAACGACATTCAAAAGTGGTGAATAAAAATGGAATAAACATTACATGACCGAAATTTAAGAGAGAAAAACTAAATGAAAAAGAGAGAAAGTTAAAGAATTTGTGTGGGCTTCAGAAGAAAATAAAAGAAGAAAGAGAACAAAAGAAAAAAAATATTAAATCTAGTCTATCCCTAGGATGGCCAAGAATTGGACCCTTGTCCACTCACACACCAAACACATGTACCAACTACTAAGCCACATGCTTTCTCATAATAATATGCACATCATTTATTTAAAAACACTCATTTTTAGGGATGGCAATTAGGGCCTGGCCCGCGAGCCCGACACGCAGGCCCGTAAAAAAATGCGGGGTAGGCCAGGATAGTGAGCTCGCAGGCCCGCACGGGCTCGGCCCGCATAGGCCCGCGGCCCACGCGGGCCGCCCCGCAAGCTCGCATAAAATTAAAAAAAAAAACTTGCACTTGTGTATATTAATTACTTCTTTTATGGACTCTTGCATTAACGTTTCAAATTCTTGTATAACTGGAAAAGAAAAGTATTATGTAATTTTTAATGTGCTAAAATTTAAAGAATACATTGTGTATGTCATAGTATGAATATGATGAAAATGTTGAATTATCAATTTATCATCTAATTCCCTAAAGTCTTTACTTAATTTTGTGAACTTCTTAAAGTTTCCCAATTTTTAAACATTGAAAGTTTTATCATAAAAATTAAAAAAAAAATAAAAAAAAAATAAAAAAGCGGGCCGGCCCACGGGCCCGCGGGCCAAGAAGTATGCGGGGCGGGCCAGTGTTTTCAGCCCGCATAAAGTATGCGGGGCGGAGCGGGCCAGCCCGCATTGTCACCCCTACTCATTTTCCACAAATATTAATTAAATTAAACAAACAACAACTTAAATTACTTAAATAATTAATTTTTTTTCCACGTGTTTCTCTTTATTAAACCATGTGACCATCACTCTAACAAAATTTCTTATAAAACATTAACCACTTTCTCACTTCACCTACATACTCTAAGATTTTCTCAAGTCTTACACACACAAGCTCACAATACTAAATTTTTTTTAAAAGTCTGGTCTCACTCTCGTGTTAAAAAAAGACTATATTTATATAATTATACCAAGCTATCTCTCACTCAAAGTATGCCACAAAATATTCTAATTGTATGTACAATCAAGAAAGTCAATGCTCAAATATATTTTAGTTTAGTTGATCCTTACATCAGTTAAAATGCACATTGAGAACATGATTGGCATAGATGAGGCTTAAGATAATGGTAGACACAACTCAAACAAACTACAATGCAAAAACACGCTACAATAAGGAAAATGACTCAAAGTAACAAAGACACAATAAGAAAACACCATGTTCGAAGTCTTGCCTCTAGCCAGTATTCTACTCCTGGACTTTAGATTTTGGTTCCCACCACCACCACATAACTCAGAATATGGCACTTTTGGCCAAGGTACAGTTACTTCAAACATTTTCCAGCTCATTGGCTCCCTAGGAGGTTGCAAGTATAAGTCAGGCAACCCTTCAATAATGTTCAATTGCTCTTGCCTGTTGGCTTCTTCTTTAGCAGTCCTCAATGTTATAATTGCATTAAATGTCTCCTCAATTTGGTGTGGTGAAGCAGATGATGAGGATGGCGGTAGTGCCCTCTAAGATAATCTTCTTGGACGCCTTGAAGTTCCTTCATTAGGAATTGGAGAGTTTGGTGCAACCCTTGGTTGTTGCCCTTCTCTTGGAAAGTAGTGTGTCCTGATGAAGGTCTTGTGAATGTCCAATTGGAGATGATGCAACATCACAATGATGGAGTCAAGCCCTCTTGCTCTATATAAAGTAGTAATCAGAGCAGAAAACCCTAAATTGCCCTTTGAATTGGAGGCTATGGTGGCAATCTCCAGGCATATGTATGCCTCAAAATCAATCTACATGCCAATCACTATCCCATAGATGAGATAAGCTCTATCCAGATTTGCATCAAAGGTGTGGATGTTTGGCTTTAAATTGCTGATGGAAAACACACTCCACATCTTTGCCGAAGGATTCAAATTCGTTCTTGTAATCCGTATAGGTTGACCATTTTCTCCCAATTCAAATCCTACCATAGGAATGCACAAAACAATAGTTATTTCATCATAATTCTTCTGTTCACTAAAAAATGTGCTGAAGGCGGTTGACTTTGCTAGAGTTGGCAATCGTAGACATTCATTGATGACACGCCTTTCAAAGTGCTCATGAACCTTTGCTTGTTGAGGAAATCACCCCTACGATTTTGGATCATAGACACTGGCATATAATTCTTGGACCAACACTTCATCAATATCATCAGGAAAATTTACCAAGACACGATGCTACTCGCGCCTTTCCAATTCCATTCTGAAATCATCACACTCTTCGGGATAAAACTTGACGTTTCTTTCTACAATGAGGGGCCTCCTTCTGTTCAACTCAAACTTGTCTAAAGCCTCTTTAGAAGCAAATTGATATTGATCAAACAACACTATGAAGCTTGACACTTCATTGGTCGGGGCTTGAAAGGAAGAATCTTCAATAGTTCTCCTTTTCCTTAAAGATCTTTGTGTAATACGTGGAGGAGCCATACTCTTGCAAAATGGAAAGAGAAAAAATGAAAATGCACAGGTGAATAGTACCTCACGAGATGATGACAAGTGAAGCAAACAAACAACAAGCGAGAAGGTAGCAGCGAGATAATGGCTAGCAAGAGAGAGCTTCGTGAGGTGCAATAGTTTTTCAAAAAGATAAAACTAGGAAAGTGAAAAATCACAATTGATCTTTTGAAAACATTTTCGAGCACTCGTTGGGTGAGCAAACATCACTCACTAGGCCAGCCAACTTGAGTCTTTTAAAAACCATAATAGCTTTCTGACACTTGTCCTTCGTTGGGCGAGTAAACACTAATCGTTGTGGAAGTTGTCACAAATCTTTCCAAAGCAGAAAATATCTACACCAAGTGTTCGTCGTTGGGTGAGTTCATGTCATTCGCTAGACGAGCTGTTCAAAATTTCATGCCTAAAACTCTTGACTTCCTTTGTTGGACGAGTCTATGTCTATTCGCTGGGCGAATAAATTGCAAGGCCAACTTCTCGCTGGGCGAGCTGACTCGCCTAATGAGTGGAAATTGCAAGAGCAAGTGTATGCTAGGTGAAACTGGTCACTGCGCAAATTGAAATTTACGCGAGCAGCTGCTCGTTGGACGACTTCCTTCATTGGAGGAGTGAAAATTGTGAGGCTTCATGGTCGTTTGGTGAGCGTTCTTCATTGGACGAGTGAAAAATGTGAGGACCAGTGGTCGTTAGGTGAATGTACTCGCCTAGCAAGTAAGGATGCATTTTTTTTTTCAAACTCAAAAATTAAATGTTGGGTTGCCTCCCAGTAAGCGCTAATTTAATGTTTGATACCTCGACACCTGATATTCACAACTTATGATTATTTCTTCTGGTGTGATTCTTCCATTCACACCTATATGGTTTAAGATTTTTACGGATCACTATCTTTGTCATTCCATAATATGACTTTTCAATATCTACTTTCCCATTCGCTTTGATCTCTTTGATAACGCATAGACTTGGCCACTTTTTCTTCATTTTTGTAGAAAAAAAATTTCCACTTAAATTTCCTTAACATAATAGACTAGCCTAGTTTGAGTTCATTCCCTTCCAACAAAGTGTTGTTATTAACTAGAACTTCTTTTTCTTATTTGGAGTAGGATACTTTTCTTTTTTCTTTTGCCCTTTGTGGAGAAAAACAACTAGAAATTTTTTTTAGCATCCTTGAAACATGCCCTAGTTTACTTGTAAAAAATAGGACTTCATTTATAGCACTAATATCCTTTGGTTCGATTTGTGATTGTGTATTGCTTTAAACGCATCGAAGTTTACGTCCTTGTCTTGATCTCTAATTTTTAGCTTGTTGTCATTAACATCTATGATGACTTTGGCAATTTTCAAGAATGGTATTTCAAGGATGAGAGGAACCTCCATATCTTTCTCCATATCAAGTATGACAAAATTCACTAGAAAAGTGAACTTCTTCACCTTCACAAGTACATCCTCCATGGCTCCATAAGGGCATTTCATTTATGAATCCACTAGTTGTAAATTCATCCTTGTTAGTTTGACTTCAAGACCCTCAATTTTCTTGAGCATAGTTAAGGACGTCTAATTGATGTTAGCTCCCAAGTCAATCAACACCTTCCCTATAGAAAAATTTCTAATTGTGCAAGGAATAGTAAAACTACCACGATCTTTGAACTTTGGAAGGAGAGTCTTCTGAATGATTGCACTACAATTACCTTAGACCTCACTGATGTCTTCCTCTATGTACTTTCTCTTCTTGTTAAGCAATCTTTCAAGAACTTTGCATACACAGACTTGTTGTATTGCTTCAAAGAAAGGAATATTGATTTTCAACTTTTTTGAAAATCTTCATGAGTCGAGCAAACTACTTCTGCTTACCTTTCTTGGATGGTACTAAAGGATATGGAAGAATTTTCTCCACATTTTCTTGTTTTCTTTTCTTCTCTCGATTTTCTCCTCCTTTTTTATTTTGTATTTTTTTGCTTTCTATCCTCATTTTCTCCATTATCCTTCTCTTCCTTTGTTTTTTCTCTCTTTCTTCATACACTTTCCTACTCTAAGTTATAATAACATTACAATGCTCTTTTGGGTTTACCTCTCAGTATTGGTTATAAATTTCTTTTTCGAATTTCTCCTTCACCTTCTTCACCAATTGACCCAATTGGGTTTCCAAATTGCGAATAAAGGCTTTTATGCTCTTGTGATTTGAAATAGACACTTGCATGAATTATTGAAATGTCTCTTCAAGTTTTGTTTTCCTTTCGTGCAAGAAGGGTTGTTGTTGTTGCTGCCTATTTGATGGTCCAACATGTCCCATGCTTGGATGAGACTTCCATCCTTGATTAAAATTCCCGTAGTTGCCTTGGTGGTCTTGATTTCCCATACAGTTCACTTCCTCCTACGACTAACTTTACACAGCACATTGCCCATTAGCATCATCTTCTCCGCACAACACACAACTTTGCACTTGTTCTTGGTGTTGTACTTAAGAAGCATTATGGATTTCCTGTGGTAATGATGACAACTTCTTCATGAGCAACTCCATTTGTTGTGTCATTAGCTTATTTTGAGCTAACAACACATCGTGAGTTTGAACTTCTAGCACTCCCTTCTTCTGAAGTTAGGTAAGCTTATTCTACACTTCGTAATCATTTGAAGCCATGTTCTCTATCAATGCTTTACTTCAACTGGTGTCTTGGATTTGATCATGCCTCCAATTGAGGCATCCAACATCAACTTGACAATTATAGGTGGTAAAAAGGACTAGTTAGTCTCATTTTGGTTGTCTTGTTGTTAGTTCGTTAAAAATTGGTGGGGTGTGCTGATTCGCTGAAAGAGAGCAGGTTGATCCACTAAAGAAGAGTGGGTTGAAAATCCTATCCCAACCCGCCATTTTTTCTTAATTTTTAATTTTTTATATATGTATATATATATATATATATATTAAAAGTAAATTGTAAGAATTTTTTTAGTTTTTAATAATTAATTAATGTTTTAATGAAATTTATTAAAATAATTATTATATTTACATGTTAAATGATTCCATTATAATTAATAATTGAAACTTAATTTGCAAGTGTTTATGATTTAAGTTACGATATTATTATATGTTTGCATCATTCAAGTAATACAATATAATTATTTTTTATTTTAATTTTTGTTTAGGAACAAATGGCTAGCGGGCGGCATGCACAACTCCACCTCTACTCTAATTTAACAAATTAAGCGAGATGGGATAAAATAGATTGACGAGTTGAAAACTTCAACCGAACTCATCAGATTTTAACGAAATGACAAATTAACTTATTCACATAGAACATTTGATAAATACTAAAATACATCAAATACTTGACACATTTAAAAGAATCTCAAACTTCCTAATTTGTTTATAGTCAATTAACATTAAAACTCTTTTTTATGTGTTCATATATAAACTGAGTAAAGATATCATGATTTTCTGATGCTATGGAATCAAAGGCTACTTATTTGAAAAAGTGCATTACAAAAGGTAAGTTTATGATAATTAATGGTTAACCATGTGTACACCTTAAAACCTAAAAAAAACAGAAGTCACAATATACATAAAAAAAAAATAAACATTAACTATGGTGAAACTTAACCCTACTTGTAAATTCATAGTAACCACACCACGTCAACACATATTGCCAAAAATTTCCGAGCAACAATTTTAAAAGGAAGATGAAAAATTAGCTTACATTAACATGTAGTTGTCAAACAATTTCTTCTTATCTCAACATCGTGGACACAATTCAAAATGATTTAAAATTTTCATGTCATTTTCAAAATCTATTATCACAAAATTTATTCTTCACTTAAAAATTAAAGTCCCCAAGAGGCTAACTAATATACATGAATACCAGCAATTAGAGTGAACTAAAATATTTTTAAGAGCCAACAAAATAAATGTGTAATTAAATTTGAATGGGAAATCAAAATTCCACATCCACGAAATTACCATGAATAAAAAGTAAATTTAAACTTAAAATTTTAAAAATGAAAGAGTGGACATAAATAATATAGAAGAATATAAATTTAATTAAATTTCAAGTCTCTTATAATTTTGCATATTTTTAATTGAATTTTTATTTTAAAAAATAACTGTATTAATTTTTTTTAATTTTTAATTAAATTTTTGGGGTTTAACTTTTTCGTTAGTTAATGACGTGGATTATTATGTTCTAATTCTATGATCTTGTTGTTTTTCTCTGCGTGTTAATGTTTTTTAATTTATATAAAATAATTTTATTTTGTAATTAACCACAAAATAACAGAATTAAATGACATAATCTCATTAAGAATTTCAAACTTAATTAAAAAAAAAAATGCAATTCGTAAAATTGTTCCTATGTGGATGGGGTTTTAAATGAAAGTATTTTCGGTTCAATCTTACACCCAGAAACCTACGGCTGAGGGTAGTGACGCACGGTGTATGACTCATACTCTGTTTTGTGTTCCACTTTGGGTTCTTAGCATTTCTTGAATCTTTATTTATTTAAGATGGTTCGGTGATTCAACGCGACCCTCTTCGACCCTTTTCGTTGCTTCCTTCATTCGCATGTTATCATGGCAAATGCCAAGTTCGGTTCTTCCTTTTCTTGTTCCGCGGCTTCTCTTTCTTCTTCTCCTTTACAACGCACGAGAAGTGCTCAGGTACTTATGCCAATGAATTTATGGAATCCTTTATCAATTTATTCCGTTTCCCAATTTCACAATGATTTTTCTTTTCAATTTTAGTTTCGTTGGTTTTAATAGTTTATTTTTAGTACTTGTCTACATGGGTTGACCTAGATTGACCAGTTGTTATGTGTTTCATCGGTGGCGTTAGGCTCGTGTTTTTGAATTTTGTGGAACTGGGATGATAGAACTTCATTTGTTAAACCTTAAGAATTGAAAGTTCATTTTGTTTCATTTTTTTTGTGAGTTTGGGAGAATGTATATCCTACTATTAAACTTAGCTAAGGTAGGGTTTGCTGCTGAATTTTACTTCATCGGTAGGGTTTGACTGGAAATAGTCATTAGTGGAAATGCTGACACTTGATTCCTTCACGGTGTTATTTGGAAAAGGTAGCTTAATGAAGAAGCCGTGTGAAGAAAATCCTTGGCATTCTGTTCACACTTTGGCACTGTGAAGATTGATGTTAATTCTTCATTTAGTGAATTTTATTTGAACAATGACGCCAGCTTTATATTTCAGAGGCGTTTGAATTGGAAAAGTAAGAGGATTATTAAGGAGACTGTTGAATATACAGTTGGAAGTTGGATCTTTCCTCAAATAAGATAAATCGACACCATGAACTTGGTTACCGATTGTTATGTAATTGCCCACTGAAAATTATCAATAACCAGCTGACAGGTGAAATATAATAACCAATGGCGTGCTCTGCTAGAAGATATGCGAGGCATAGACATTAGTTTTAAGGTGGTTATAAGAGGTAGAACTAAATGGTATTGATTTGGTGACAACTGAAAGTTCAGTAGTTAGTTAAATCATTGCTAACTTAGCAATTGGTTTGGTGAGTTTCCTAGCTGAAATTGGCTTGTAAAACTGCTGCTTTCTTGTCTTTTTTCTTTCTCTGTCTTCCTTGCTCATTCTGTCAAGTTTCTTAAGGTGGTTAATGGTTTAAGTTTCGTGTTAGATACAAGTTGTGCAACAAATTGCTTCAATATGTGTCAAATGGGTGTTTGCTAATTTTAATTACTGGAAACATGATCAAATGGATATGTACATTCTAATACTTTTTTGTCTATTAATTTGATTAATGAATAATGTTTAATATGAATGTCGAGTGAAGAAAAAATAATTAAGAATTCATTTTATAGTCACTTACTCAAATCCATAAATAAATGTCTTGGACCTATATTGCAAACTCCGTTCTGTTTGGGATTCACAAGTCTTGTTCCATGTAAATTAATGTATCGTATGGTTTATGCATTTAATTATTATTAGTCAATTAATTTTCACATATAAATAATTCATGCTATAGATTAATGACTATAGAGATAGTTTTTTATGGAAATTAATGATGACAGGGTCATGAGACGTGACTTTACACTTTCCATTTTCTGCTTAATATTTAAACTATCAACTGAGCAATTCTTTGATATGATATTTGAGTAATTCTCTCTTTTGGATTAAATCCGTTTCATTATAATGCTAATTCGAAATTGATAACTGCTATTTCTTTGAGTATTGCTTTATTTATTCTTACCTAGTTTCTTTTCATTTAATATTTAGTTGAGCTTATCACAAGGGTTGTTTGTCAACCAGCTAACTGGTGCTCAGCTACAAATGTACACTAAAGGTAGCTTTTTTCTTTATTGGTTGATTCCTGAATTTCTACATTCTGCTTAAAGTGTCCAACTCAATTGCCTTTTCATCCTTTAAAGATTACAAGCATATTTCTTGAATACATTTGTTGTAGAAATGTGTAACTGTAGTGTAGATTGCAGCCAATCCTTGAACTAAGGTTCATGTGTGGATTAGACCTTAGGATTCTGTAAAGGTGCAAATAATCACTGAATCTCACACTAAGGAAAACCCTCTATCAAGACATCCATTAATTATGATATATCTTGAATTTGAAAGTTGTTTAACTCAACTCTGGAAGCTAGCTCATGAGGTAAGGATTGTCCAACTAACCTCTACTTCTTCCATATCTATATTCTGGAGTCAAAGTAAGATCTCAATATTACATTTTAAGATTGAGAAATGGAAAGGATACTTCATTAGGACCGTGTTGCAGTTTTTCCAACATAGTTTTTTTTTTGTCATGTAATAGTTCCATGAGATGGTTAACAGTTTGTTTAATGAAGGCTAATTTTTGCACGAACTGTGATGTTCCAAAGTGTCACTTGTGCAATTCTAACGTTTAGGTCTAATCTACACATGGACCAAAGTTGAAGGATGTGAGCTGCAATTTATAATTTATTTTGTATGAACTACTTTAAATATATATCCGTTAACATTCTTTTTGTTTTTGTATTTGTATCATGACTAGAAAAATCATGCCAGCTTAAGTTTATGCATGGAATGCTGAACTTTAAGGGAAGGTTACAGAAACAGCATAATGCTCTTTTTGTTGTCTCTGAGGATCGTGAGCTTGAAACAACTACTTTAGTGCCAGAAAACAATGATATTGTTGTAGAAGGCGTCTCTCCTGCAAGCAACTTGTATTTTCATTTATCAGGGAGTGATGGAAAGTCAGGTTTAATATCATTTTATAACCGGCCTTACAGAAGAGATAGTAAGATACTTTTATCAAATCCAGAGAGAAGTCAAAACAGCATATTGTGGTTTCTGGGCCCTGCAGTTCTTGTTGCTTCCTTCATTTTTCCTTCACTCTATTTACGCAAAGTGCTTTCCATCGTTTTTGAGGACTCTTTGTTGACAGGTAACTTCTGCTTTTAAGAAAGACTCTGTTGTGCTATATTGGTTTGTCTGCAGTATTTTGCATAGCTTACTATTTTTATGTAGAGCATTTTCTATAATTTGGTTGTAATTCACAGTAGGCTAGTAAAATCTCCTTGAGTCAATCAATATGGATAACTATCTGGTAATGAAAACTGTAGAGAAAGGAGTAATTACTTGTATTTTGGTTTGTTGATGCTAGGGAAAACATTATGGATGTTCGTAAATTGGATGTGGTGCTCATTGCTTGACTTGGAATTATTTGTTTCTTAATAAAATAAATGACATCATTCATTGGATGATTGGACCGAAGGGGAGAGTAAACTATACGGACACATGGATGAAAAAAAATTTGAATCTTTGATATCAATGATCAATAAATCATTCCTAAACTTGGAATTGGTTTAGAAATCCAAAATGTTTGTGACTGGGAAAAGTAGAGTTACAGGTTGTAATTCTTGTGTATTATGTGCTGCAACTATGGTAGATGGTCTCAAACTTTACATCGTTAAATTGCTTGTTTTAATTCTTCTTTTCTATTTCTTTTTTATTTTCTTCTTTGCTTTGAATGGTTCTTTTTTCTTCAAATTCTAAACTCTGAAATATCTTCTTTCTTCATCTCCAGATTTCCTCATCTTATTCTTCACAGAGGCAATTTTCTACTGTGGTGTTGCGGTATTTCTTTTCCTACTGGACCATTTAAGAAGACCCATGCTACTGGATACTGCTACAAACAATAGTGATACTCCACCCCCACAGTTGGGACAGAGAGTCTCTTCTGTTGCTACTCTTGTGCTTAGTCTAGTAATTCCAATGGTAACTATGGGTTTTGTCTGGCCATGGACTGGCCCTGCAGCCTCTGCAACTCTTGCTCCATACCTTGTTGGTATAGTTGTCCAATTTGCATTTGAGCAGTATGCCAGATATCGAAAGTCACCGTCACGTTCTGCCATTCCATTAATCTTTCAAGTAAGGACAATCCATTTCCCTGTTAATTTACTTTCTATATTTTGTGATGCTAGCTTGTGTCAAGTACATTTCTTTGCTTTTGCCTGATTGATGCTTCCATAGTGTAATTTATATTTTGGTTTTCTGGGTCCTATAAATGATTAGATTTTGATTTAGCTTTGCTCTCCTTAGTGGATTGAATCAACTTAAAAATTTCTTATATTCTTATAACCAACTTTCTCAATTGATTTGTTATTCATAATACTAATGAAGTGTTATTAACAGGTGTACAGGCTTCACCAACTAAATAGAGCAGCACAACTGGTGACAGCTTTATCATTTACAGTTAGAGGAGCTGAAATGACCTCACACAACATGGCTATAAACAGCTCTTTGGGTACCCTTCTAAATGTCCTACAATTCCTTGGTGTGATTTGCATTTGGTCCTTGTCTAGCTTCCTCATGAGATTTATCCCTTATGCTTCAACAACTATGCAGTAAAGAATCTCTTGTAAAGTTTGTTAAATGTCATCTCATGCATCAAAAACACACACCCCAGTTCATCTTCATGCAGAATATGTAGATACACTTGGGTTTATTTTTTGGCGGTGTAAAACTGTTCAGTCTAATTGAAGATTTGGATACTAATCCTCTGACTCTGTCTAGAATAAAAAATGGTTACAGGAATTTGTAATTGAGGATTTTGATACAGATGAAGCAGAGACATAGTCACAGCTCTACTTTAGTAAAGTTTGAAACGAAGTATTTCTGTTAGAGAAAGGGTAACTGCACAAAGTGAAGAAAAAAATTGGCAATTGTACTAAATTAAGATAGAAAATAACATTATTTTGCTCTGCATTCGGTTTTTTACTCAAATCTGACAATAAAATTAATGACAGATATGATTGATTCATACATAATCAAATAAGTTCTAAATAAAAGAAATAACAAATTAAACATGTAGGTTGATTATGAATAAAAGAAGGAAAGAGTTAAAATACTATCATTTTTAGTTATTTTCTTGTAAATTTTGAAGTTGTATAAACTTACACAAACCTCACTTTTTTTAATCTAACAACTTTTTAATTGTTTGAAAAGTATCACAATAACATTTTTTTTATCTCTTTTTTTTTTATGTTAAAAAGTTTGTAGTGAATACTTAAACAGGGAAGATTTTTATAAATGTTGAAATAATTTCAAATACGAATTTTTGAGTATAATTATATTAAGCAGTTAAGAAAACCTTGTCAAAATTATGTGAAAAACAAAAATTCTCAAATTTGAAGATCCCGATTTTTGTGTTTTAGAGTCGCGTTGTACAAAAAGAAGGAAGAGGATGGATTTGCAAAGATATTTGTGTGAAACTATAAAAAAAAAAAACATAACGAAATTTGCATGGTTCAAATTCTTTGGAAAATATATTAAATTTGTAAAGAAGGTCAACCAGATGAAGTATATCGACATGTTTACCTTTGTAAAGACATCAGATTTAATCGTATTTCATGTTTAACATGAAATACATTTTGTAAATTACAAAATTAATATACCTTATTTTATTTTATTAATTAAATTATTCATAAGCATTTTCACTCGTCTATGCAAAAAAAACTCTTGGATATGTTATAAAATATCAAATATTAGCTAATTTTTTTAATGTAAATAATAAATATATATACTTTTATCTTTATGTAAAAGATATTTTTTAAAATTTGAAAGATTTCTTAAAAGTTAATTTAAGTAAAAAAAAAATATAAGGAAGTCCATGTTTCACAATGGTGACCCCACCCTCAAATTCACTAGGTAAACCTTTAAAGGATGGTTTATGACTTACATCCTTACAAAAATTGTCATTGAGTTTATTAAAAAGTATTTTACAAAATTATTATTGTCTCAATTTATAGTACATCTCGCTATAGGAATGAGACGTAAAATTTAATCAAATTAGTTGGTGTACTTTAGTCAACAACAACCCATTGAACTTCATTCTATGAGATTGTCATTCATGTGGAGATGAGTGTCCATTGTTGCAACTAATTTATGGGTTATAGTCTCATTCTGCCCAAGGACTCAAGTACTTATTGATGCATCAATTCTTTGGTCAGCGAATCCGCAATTTTTTTCTGACCTAACAAAGTCAAGAAGATTAATACCATGGGTGATAACTTTCTACTAAATTAATGTCTCACTCTCTTATGCATTTTTTTTTTCAATAAAATTTTTGCTATAAGTTTTATATATAGCAACTCAAGTGTCACAATGCAATGTAATTGGATGTATATGTTTATTTAATAATGATAAAAATAATCTAGATAATAAATATTTGCTTGAGCAACACTATTATTTACAACAAGAATCTTTGCTTCCATGGTATATCATGAAAAAACATTTTGTTTAGTAGATTTTCATGATATTGCACCTCCATTTTGTGTCACCAAAATAAAAATCCGATTTGCATTAATATATCTTTCAATAATCTCAAGAAATTGCACATATTGAATGCTATAACTAGAAGAAACACAAATAATATTATCACTATATGGTAAAATAATACTAGAGGTATCATAGACACATTTAGTCAATCTATCATTTGAAGAAAACATCTCTAGAAAGTTATCAATCTAAATAACTAAGGATTTTTTCTATTCTCAATAAGAGGTATATTAACATTTGCAAAACATACTCACAATTTGAAATATTTTAAATGTGGTTCTATTTTTTTTCATAACTCAAGGAATTTTGTCACAATATTTACAAATAATTCTATTTAGAATATAACAAACAAAATATAAAATTTTACCATATAAAAATAATATTATTTGAGTGTCATCACGAAAACAATACAACTCAAATGTCAACCTGTTTTAAGTTATGTCATTGTCAGCCTTTGCTACAAAATTTCTTTCTGTGCCAAAACATTGTAAACCACAATATGAGTAATTGTAGGATTTTTATTTTAATTATTTATTTTTTAAATTATATTAAATATTTCCAACGTATAAAATATCAAAAATTAATTTGACATTTGTATAAATTTTAATTGCAACTGATCATGAAATTATTCTTCATTCCCGATTCTTAATTTAGAAATGTCATATTTGTTGATATCTTTGGAAAAATTTCTATGTTTTTCTTAAGGTTATAACAAAATCATTCAGTAAAATGACATAATTTACATGAGCTTTTGGTTTTTACCATTAAAGTGTGGTCACTCAACATCAAAACAAGAAGAACCAAAACAAAAGTTTCTCTTCCTCCTATAAATGTCATCCACATTGTAGAATTTCACCAATATGCCAAAATGTTCATCCAAGAACCACAAACTAAATTTTCCCTTCTCTTCTTCATCATCATAAAAGTGCAAGTGTTTCCCTTTTTGGGTTGGCAACCTTTTCAAACACAATATGTTAGGTCTTAAAACCATTCTAAAGGAGTGACTAAAGCCAAGCTAGAAATATTCCGAGTTTGAGACACATCACGGGCATGGGTAGAAGACGTTTTGAGGTTTCAAGCGTGAATTTGGTAACCTCAAATTCCTCTTCAACTTTAAGTAAAAGGGTTCTTGAAAGTGGCAAAGTTGGTACTCTTCCTGTGGATAATGGGGTCTCCATTCAAAACCGAATTGAAAATAATAACCTAATACTAATAATGCTTTGCACAAAAAAAGTACTAATAAATTGCATTGTTGAGAGCAAAAGGTTTATAAGAAAACATAATTGAATTGGGTTTTTGTCAACTTTGCATTGCTTTGTATTGCTGCTAGATTGAATTTAACCCAATCATAAATAAAACCTAATTTAATCTAATTGAATTAGATTAAATCAAATTGAATCATCGCATGACCCAATGAACACATTAAGAATTCTATTTTCTAAACTAATTTTAACTTCAATACTGAAGGTGAACCTCTCTATTATGAAATTGTGAAGGTGACCATAGTTTGGCATAGGTTTCCGCTTTCATTTTCGCACCATCTATAACATGAAACTAGATAAAAGGAACACACATGCATCCTGCTTTGGCAACTTGATTGCTCAATAAAAATGTGTATAACTTATGGTTGTAATGTGTTTCATACAAGGACAAAGCAAATGACACTAAACATTAGAGTAAATAATTCCCATATAGATTCAACCCTATTGAATTATAAGCATATTCTCTACAACCTTAAATGTTTTTTTTCATATGTAATTCAAAATTTTCACCTCTATTAGGGTGCTCCAACCCTTATACAAAAGATATTTACATTGTTCCCTACTTTATGTCTTCATAAGCATGATTAGAACTTCTACATTTTTATCAAAATATCCCTATCCTATACCTATCTAGTCAATTCTTGATACATACATGAAAACAAAGATGAGTGTGATAGCTTTAAAAAATGTGAATCCCATTAAGAGCTCTCTTGTTGTGCACTACAACAACCTATTGTCAGTTGTAGCTAGATTTTGATGCAACATTAGAACTTGAAGATATTTCCTTTGATTCTATTTTATACCAGTAGCCAACAACTTTACTTTCCCAGGATCCTCTCCTTATCACTTTTTCCTCGCACTTAGTTTTCATCTACAGAAACAAATAAACCTCTAGGCTAAATAGCCCAAGTTGGGGGTTAGTTTTTTTATCACCTTGTCTTCTATTCAATGGCTTTATCTTACATTTGATGTTCCTGTTATTGTAGCAAAGATGAAGATAGAGTATTCGTCCGAAAACCATATACAACTATATATGTGTAATGTTTTTCTCTTTGTGGCCACTATAATTTTGCACTTCACATTAGTGTTTTGATCCATTATATGAGGTCAAAGTACCAATCGGAGTATGAGAATATAACTTTTTGAATTTTACTCCTTATCCATGCCCAAAAACTGATATGGCCTATACATAATATTTCCTCTACGTCAGCCCTCCCATTTCTAAATATAATGCCATTTCTTTGATTCCATATACACCATAAAATGGCTATCCACATCCCCCTCCAAATCATGTTCCCTTTCTAACTTAATTTTGTTAGGTAGAATTGTTTGAAGTGAATCCTCACCTAATTATGGTATATATTACTGACTCCTACCTAAACATCACACATATTCCATACTGTCCTAGCTATCTTACACTCAAAAAATAAGTGATTAGTTTTTTCCACACTTTCCCCATACATAAGATATAGATCATTTTCCAAATTACAACCTCTCTTTTTTAGATTTTCTTTAGTGGCCACTCTATTAAGCATTACTTTCCAAGCAAAGTGTTGTGCAAATGTTAATACCTTCTCACTCCATAATGTTGCAAACAAAACAATATCTTCCCTACTACAACTATCGTTCAACTTCCTATAGGAATATTTAATCATGTATACTTCTTCCTTTTCACCTCCCCACACCCAAATGTCTTCCATTTCTAAATTTAGAGTAATTCTTGAGATTTGTTACATGAATGTAAACACTTATGGTTTTTCCCGCTTAAACCATTGTCGCATCAAAGTCATGTGCCACTCCCACTTGTTTTTCCTCCATTATGCTACCTCCCATAAGTTGACATGTTTGCTATTTAAGTTGGCGTATAGTCTAGGGTATGAATACATGAGTGACATATCATCAAGCCATTTATCTTAGTTCCTGAACCAATTTTCCATTGCACATTATTATCAAACCATGTTTCTTCTCTAGAGTTGCAACTTTTTCTTAGATCTTTCCACCACCAAGATTCATTATTATGATTTTTGATACCATTTAAACTTTTCCAAGACCATACTTTGACTCTAATATATCCTTTCACAACCTTATTTTTTTGTTCCTAATCTCCACTTCCATTTACCTAATAGAGTAGTATTAAACATATTTATATCTTTATTCCCCAATGCACCTTCTTCCTTATTTTTGATATAATTTTTCCCATTGCCCAAGCTATTTTTCTGCCCTTCGCTCCCCATCTTCACAATAATTTGCTTTGTAGTTTCCTAATCTTTTCACACACAGGATGACATCTTGAACATAGACATGTAGTACAAGAGCAACGCTGTTAAAACTGATTTAATTGGACAGACTCTCCCAAAATAGGATAAGTGTTAGAAATATTTTAATATAATTTAAAAAATAAATAATTAAAATAAAAATTCTACTATTACTCATGTTTTTATAGACCTTTAATTTATGGGTTAATGTGTTTTATGGCTAACGGCTATATTCTTATTAAACTTTACTGCTTTGTCTCCTTTTGCTACCTATAAATACCACCTAGGTGCATGGGAAAAAACAACAAAAAAGACAACAAACATTAGAGTTTTTCTCTGAAATGTTCTTCTTTTCTTCTCTATATTATCTTTAAGACAATGATGTTCATAAGGTTCGGAGATCCTTCGCTGCACTCGATCGATCTGACGGGTTGTTGTATCTTGGGAGAGAAACGCATATGATTTGAAACACATATGATTGTATATTTGTTTAGCCTTGTGCAGTAGGGGCGTTTTCTCTCTAAGATAGCGCTATGCGTGCCTCAACCCAGGATATTTCTACTTTTTACCTTTTATCTTTTATTTATTATTGTTATTATAATTGTTGATCTCTGATTAATATTCATTGTTTTATATATTGTCCTAGTATTATTATTTATTTAATAATAATTATTATATTATTTCATATTTATATTATTATTAGTATTATTTGAGTCATCATTTTTTAACAATAAGTGCGTACCTTTCCATTTTGTTAGTCTTCTTTTGATTTTGTTTACCACTGGTTGCCAAAAAGGTTGTTTCCTTGGGTTTCCTCCCACATTCAAACGGTATGATCATAACTCCACATTTTAAGATTGTGATAACCTTGTTATTTCACTATTATCCATCCCTATTCCACAAATTTTACTCTTGTGGAAATTTACTCTCAATCCTGATGTTAATTCAAAATTTATGAGGATACTTTTAATTACCATTATATTTATAGTATTTGGTTTCTAAGTGAATAAGGTATCATCTGCAAACTGTAGCATATTCATAGTAATATCTTGTTTCCCTACTTGTATTCCATCTAGCAATTGTTTTTTCACTACTTGTGTAACTATCGCAGCTAGACCTTTTACAACTATGATGAATAGGGAGGGTGTCAATGGGTCTCCTTGTCTAAGTCCTCTTGTTGGTCTAAATTCTTGAGTGGGGCCACATGATTATCAATTTTAGGTATTAGAGCTATAAAAGATGCATTGCATCCCTTTGGTATACATTCCTATTTTTGGAAATCACTAACAACATGTATAATGTTGTTTTTAATGAGCTTCTAATGTTGTTTAATGAATCCAAAATTAAAACCGTTCGGTTCGGGACTCTTTGTGCTTTCACATTGCCATACAACCCCTTTTATTTCATCCTTTGTAATACTACATGTCAAAATCATTTTATCCTCTAAAGATATACTTGGAAATCAATATTATCTACCCTAACATCCTTGTTTGTTGTTTCTGTCAGTCTTCCCTAAAAAAACTTCCTAACTACTTCTTTAACAACCTTTGGTTCCTCACACAATTGCCCTAAAGTTTTCACTCCATTAATGTCTAAGGCCACAAGATTATCAATTTTAGGTATTAGAGTTATAAAAGATGCATTACATCCCTTTGTAAGGATGGCAAAGCGGGCCAGCCCGACCCGTTTTGGTCCGCCCCGCAGTTTAATATCAGGTTCACTTTTTTGGCTCGCCCCGTCTCGTAGGTTGACCCACATTTGTGATGAGAGAAATATCTTTTTCTTGTGTTGAGCAAATAAATTTTTTTTTTATTTTTTCATAATAATTGATATTAATTTTCTATCGAAATAATTTCAATTAGTTTACTTTATCAAAGATAAGAAAAAGAACAACGAAGATTATAGCTAAAGTACAATAGTAACATGTCACCTTACAAGACATGTACCTAAAAATGCATAAAAAGATATTTTATATTCAATAACTAAAATCATTATCTTATATACAATGATTATACATAAATGTAATAATAACAATAATAAAAAATAAAATAAAAGGAAATTAAAGAAACAACGTGATGAATGATGTGAGAACTAAAAAAATTAGAACACATAATTTTGTAAGCAGGCCAGCGGGCCAGCCCGCCCTGCCTCGCCTTTAGCCCACTCGGGCTGTGAACCTATGTGGGGCGGGCCATTGCGGGCTAGCGGGTTCAATATCTTAGTCCGACCCGTATTTTTTTGTGTGGACCTACGAGCCAGCTTGCCTGGCTTGCCCCGAATTGCCATCCCTATCCCTTTGGTCTAAATTCCTATTTTTGGAAATCATTAACAACATGTATAATGTCGTTTATAATGAGCTCCTAATGTTGTTTAATGAATCAAAATTATAACCGTTTGGTTTAAGACTCTTTGTGCTTTCACATTGACATACAACCTTTTTTATTTTATCCTTTGTAATAATACATGTCAAAATCATATTATCCTCTAAAGATGTAGTTGGAAATCAATATAATCGATCATAACATCCTTGTTTGTTGTTTCTGTCAGTCTTCTCTAAAATAGCTCCCTAACTACTTCTTTAACAACCTTTGGTTCCTCACACAACTGCCCTAAAGTTTTCACCCCATTTTCCAATTTGTTATTAATCCATTCTATGTCTCTATCCCCCTATATTGCATAACACTTGTCTTTATTTACCAATTATAATTTTGTTTCTTGTAGGCACACCATTTCTATTCCTTCATTAGTTATTTCTTGTTGTAGGTACCTCTACTTCACTAGTCCTCATAATCCCCTTATATTTAGACTTAGGATTTTCATATATGGTTATTCAGGCCCTCCCCCTATCTTTTTTTTTTCAGTACAACATCCCTTTGCTCTAAGTCTTGTATTTTTTTTTCATTATTATGTTATCTTCATCACCGGAAAAAAGTAATTCCTATTTGTTCACTAATTTCCTATATTTTACATGCCCCTGTATTTCTATTCATTAGCTAGTATATTCTATTAAAATTCTTAATCGTAGTATCAAACATTGTTTTGCTTAAAGCATGTATGGCTAACCTAGTTTTTCGATATTGTAGTGCTTCGTTCCCCTTTTCTATTTGCATTGTCGAGTTCCCTTTTGGTTTGGTGCTTGTTTCTCCTACCCAAAATTGCCTTCTTTTTTGGAATGATTTCGTGTTCAAAGATGTTTCCTTAAAGAGCACCATAGGATTTAAGTTTCCTCGATCACATATAGCTTATTTTTGCTTGCCTCGGTTAAAGCCATTTTCGGATTCTTTTTCCTTACTTTGTATTGTTGCCTTCTTCCTTTGATTTGCGTTGTGAATTTGTGTGATTGCTTGTTGCAAATCGGAGTCCTCATTCTTGTGCCCTAACTCCATTTTCGCTTCTAACTATGCCACCAAAGGCTTATTTATGTTATTTGTATTGTCCATGTGAATATAAGAAAAAAAAACAACAGTTAGACAAACAAAAACTTCACCTGCAACAAATAAACACATTCATCAACATGGAAGTGACTTGTACTTCCTTCATTCTTCAATGACATTGAACCATTGCACAAGCTACCCACCAAATATTCATAAACTAATCCACCCCAATTATATTTTCCTATATTGTGTAAATCATCAACAATGCGAAAAATAATGGGGAAGACAGTTCCATTTCTATTTGGAAACAAGAACTCAAAGATTCCTAACAATAGGTAAAGCCTACAAAAGTCTTCTATACCACCCACATCTTCATCAAATTTCAAAACAATGTCATATATCATTTTAAGAATAACTTTTCCATGGGGAAAAAACTTTCTACACGAACTGTCTACCACCTCATCATACAAATTAAATTTTAATACCATTACTCTTAGCCCTAATCCTAAACAGACATCTAATAAATTAAATTCAACTACCTCTTTGCCAGATCAAATCCACCTCTCCTTTCAACCCATTTACCACATAGCAACGCTAAGAGGTTCCTACTTATCTTCACTAAATCCTTTAACACCGTAAACCACCAAAAGGGTGTACCTTTAATACACCGCCGTTGTTCCTCACTTAGTCTTTCATTCACAGCACCAATAAATCTCAACTTGTAGGAATGACGAAAACATATATGCAAATACAATAACAAAGTAAGGAGATCAAATGAGACAAATTAAATCCAGATACAAAAACGTTTATACCTTGTTATCCTCGTTGCATTAACCAATTTCTCCTACTTTACTTCCCATTTTGCACTCCTATGCCCAAGGAAAGTAAATAAATTCACAAAATACACAAAAAAGTACGCCAACACATGAAACAACCAAACACAAACACTATACTTACATGCAGAACAAAACCAAATCTGGTCCTACCACAATGAAACCAAGTCGAGACCTTTTCTACATCAACCTTCTCCTTCTTTCAGCCAAAGGAAACAAACTCAAGCTACCAACACGAAACCTTTTTTACATCATATCACCGAACAGAGGAAGGGTCACAAATTTCTGTTTTTCGTACCTTCTCATTTTGCTCTGTGACAAAGGCAACCCACTTGTCGAACACTGCTTTGGTGGTGATGGTGGCCACTCTCTCTAGAATGGTGAAGTTTTTTTAATCAACCTTGCACTTTTCTCTAACGAATGAAAAAGGAGCATGCTATGGTGATGGAAGCTTCAAGTGTGTTTGGATTTGGGAAACCAATTTTCTCTCTTTTAATTTTTGGCTCAAACCACATGTGCGTCAAGTTCTCCTTTTGGTTTTAATTAAATTTTCAATTAAAGTTTAAATGCCACGTGGGCCGGTGTAAAAAATGAGTAAACTTTTGGTGTTCAAATATCATTTCGTATATTAAAAGTGTCAAAATCTTTATATAAATGTATACATTTTTTTAAGTATATCAAGTATATAAAAAAAATTGGGGTCAAGATACATCATAACGTGGTTATCGAAAATTCAACTCTTCACCATGTGCACGAAAAATATGTTTTCTGTGAGAGACAAATGTAAGACCCGCAGAATTTAATTAATTAATTAAATAATTAATTAATAAATACAGGTGGGAAGATCATTTGACATTAATTTTGATTGGTATGACGTGGAAAAGTACTAGCTCAAGTGGTTGAGAGTACTTTATTGTATGAGAGGACTTGGGTTCAAGTCTTATGTATGCCAATATGTGTTATTTAATTGTTATTGTTTTGATAATATGTTTAACCATGTTTCTTATGAGATAATGATTGAATTGTATTAGTTGGCAAGAAACATGAATTGGTATGATGGTTTGGCATTGGCTTAGCATGTGCATTGGATAACTGTACTCTGTTAATTGATGAACTTCTGCGTTTCTGGAATTTTTCCCGAAACTGCTTAGCGGGTGATGAATCACCGCCAGGCAAGACGTTGATTTTGTGCTGGTTTTGGGTTCTGAAGAAGAACCGCCTGACGGTACATTCCCGACCGCCAGGCGACGCATGAATTGTGCCCAGTTTTGGATTTTCTGTTTGAACTGCCTGGCGGGGATGCATTTTTGTCAGGCGACACGAATCATTTTGGCTCTATTTTGATTATTTTGGGGTTTCTGGGGAGATTTTGTCGGGGGAAAACCAGGGTAATTCGTTGGAGGATGGTTTCATGTTGAATTGCCTTCGGATTTCATGTTATGGATAGTTAATTCGAATGAAACAGTGTTAAGTTGGGAAACATTGAGGGTTTTGCTAATAAATGATTTAGGGACGAAATTTTAAGGAAAATTGTGGGGATTACTTGAACGAATACGTTGAGACGAGATTCGCATGTTGGGGGACTGTGTAATGGAACAAAAACCATAGTTATGTATAAGACTTAAGGGTCGCAGAGCTTACGAGAATGGGAGTTCCTGGAGATTTCAAGAACCATCTTGCGGTTCGTAGGATGTCGCCAGGCATCGTATCAGAGGGGTAAGATTGAGTGTTTGATGAGTGGTGGGAGTCATGTGAGGTCTGATGTGAAAAAATGGTATGATCGAGAATTGAGTGGAAGTGGCCTAAGCCAGAAAATCGTGGTTAAAAGTTTATACAGTTTAGAATATTGCATATGAGTGATTAGGAGATAAGTGATGGTAAAATAGTATTGTGGAAGGATAGTTAAATATATAGTATTAGACACTAAATTGTAAAGGATTGTTGAGATGGGTATTAGGTATTTCAGCGCATGTTTATGTGCAAGTTACTAAGGCAAATTTGGGTTGTTAGTTATGGAAAATAACAAGGCATTGAGACACATGATTAGTAATGTTAGTACTAGACTATGAAGAGGACTCTATAATAGTGGTAATAGGCTTGGCAACAACTTACTGATAAGGAATCAAAGAGCAATCATAAGATGAGAAGGAAGAAGCTTAATTTTGCAATTGATTAGGTACGGTTGTAAAGTTAGGGAGTGATGATTGAGCCTCACTATTGTTGGTAGCCACGAAGTATAAGATGATGGGAAGATAATCAGATTAATGTGATGTAAGCAAATGTGCCTGGACTGTAGTAGAAACCAGAATTTTCGCAAACACTGTCATGGTGCCTGGAGGTGATGTGCGAACCACCAAGCGATAGCGTTGATCCAATGGGGTGATTAGACTTAAGGTGCCTAGCGATAGAGAGTGTCCGCCAGGCGATATCCGCTACAACAGTGACATCTGGAACTCGTGCGCCTGGCGGTAGGGGTAGTCCGCCAGGAAAGTAACTGCAGTATTGGTATTTTTTTGAGGCGTTTGGCGCCTGGCGGTACGTGTCCCCCGCCAGGCAGCCTGGAAGCTGATAGTGCCTAGCGGTACGTGTCGCCCGCTAGGCGATTTGGCTGCTGTGAGTCCTGGTGGTTAGGATCTGCAGGCGTGATCTACAAGGCTTGTAGTGATGCTTCAAAGGTAAGATTGTTGGGTTCCTTGAGTTGAGCTCGGGATAGGGTTTAAGCACATAGCATTCCTCAAGTTGATCTTAGAATGGCATCCCTCGAGTTGAGCTCGGGATGGCGGATGAACACGAGGAACCCTTGAGTTGAGCTCGGGTTGGCGAATGTTGTTGGTGTGAGTGTGCTGGTTGTGGCCAGTACGGATGGGTCCAAGTAGATTGCCCTCCTCAGTAAATAACTGACGAGTTTGGTAGTCTTGGGACAATACGACTTATGTTGTATTTAGGAACTCCACCTGGCGTTGCAGTGTATGATCCGTAGCAATGGTTTCCCGCACGTGCTCTGTCGGTTGTGGCCGATAGGTTTGGCAGCAAATTACCTTTGGGTAATCTCTAAAAGAGGTAGAACACGAATGATCTAGTAGTAGCCAGGTGATGAGAATTAAAAGAATGGAAACTCTCTGGGATGATTGTGTTGTTTATATATATATATATATATATATATATATATATATATATATATATTTGTTATATATGTGTGTACAAATTTTGTATGTTTTAATTGTTAAGCTCACCCTATCTACTTGTGTTTGACGATGATCGTGTACACGATACACGTGAGCAGATGTTGTGGATGCAGGTGGTGATGGTGAGGCCTAGCCGCGGAGCGGGGATATCATGGGATTTTTATGTTTATGTTTCTATCTTCGATTTGAAATAAGTTGTAAAGGCTCATGGCCTATTTTGACTAAACTTTTAGTTTTGTAATTATGGATATTTAGTAAATTAATAAAGTTTTAAATTTCCTGTTTCGGGAAATGAGAATTTTTCATGCGAGATATTATAAATTTTATATTTCTTTATTATATTAAAAATCTGTAATATCCTGACGGGATGTTACAACAAAACTTAGTCCATTGATTTTTCCACTTTGAAGGGAATTAATTACCCATAATTCATTGAGATTTCCCAAATAAAAAAATTATTAATTATCGATATATATATATATATATATATATAAATTAATTCTAGCAATGAATTTTAGAATATATATATATATATATATATATATATATATATATATATAAAAATAATATAAATAAAAAATATAATATATATATATATATATATATATATATATATATATATATATATATATATATTTATATTATTTGATGTTTCAAAGTCAGAACTTGAATAATTTTATTATGAAACTTTGGGGTATAAATTACTCTTTCATGATAATATTCAAAGCTAAACTTAACTACATGATGGTTTTAATAAATATCAATTTATATAATTGTACAGTTTCTGAATAAATAAACCATTCTTTCATAGATTGTTTAATGCCAAACTTTGAATATGGTATGGACTTGTTTAAAGTTAAACAGATAAACTTTCTTTTGCCTGATGCTGGGCGTTCGCTCAGCCGTTTCCAAGTGTTTGATCTTTTGTCTCTGAGAGACTCTTTCCTTTGTAAAGGTTCCTCTTTTGAGTTTTTTTCGATTTCTTAGCTTTTCTTCTCCCTCCACTCCTTTTAGAATGTGTGTGTATATATATAACTTCTTCTCTATTTTCTCAGTGACATGTTTTTCATTCTTACTTTTGGCTTCCACATACAACCTTTTGTATTCTTGTTTCTCTCAAATAATATACAATTTTCTCTCATCTTATCTTTGACATAAAGTTTATTATAAACTTCGAATATGGTATTTTGAATGATATTGATTTCGTTGGGGGTAGAAAAAGAGGTAAATCTATTATCTTTATCTATGAAATACCGATACTTCAATTTATGTTACGTATCCGTATCAGACACGTGTCTGTATTTGTTACTTTAATATATTTTACCGATACTTATCAGTAAAGTATCTAATTTATAAAGGAACAATAATTTTATGATGACAATAATTTATAATTTTTTATATTGACAACTTTAATACCTATGATTTTGATTTTGATGCACGCGATAACAATAACATTTTTATCATGTTTTTAAAAATTATTGTACACTTTTCAATATGCAAATATCACGTATCATATCCTATTATTTTTAAAATAAATGTATCTGGACATCGAATACTTGTCATATCCGATACTCGTATGTGTATGATAGATCTTCGTATTTAATGTTAAAACTGATGTCAAACTATTGAATTCAAATTTCATTGTTCTTTGTATTTATTTAGTAGATTTTTTTCTCGAAGCATTCATCAAATCTTTATAAAAGTGAAATTATATATTAATTTGTTGAAAATAATATAAGTGAGTTGAATAAGGTAAAAATAACAAAGTTAAACGATAAAATAAAACTCATAAATTTTTTTATTAAAAATAATATCAGGTTCAAGTCTAGGATATATAATCACTCTGTATTTTAACCTTTATAGAAAAAAAAAAAAACATGATAGCTCTTACGTGTGGATATCATTGCATTGCTGGTCAACTTTCTCGCGTATCATGATGAATAACTCACTTTCTCAGATATCATAATGCAGATTTGGAAGCATAAGGTTGTTCTTGTCCTTTCCTGAGATAACTTGAACCATTTTGTCACTCTTGGCAGACAGTAATGGCCAGCCATGCCAGTGCGCGTGTGTGAAGCCAGAAGATCATCTGTTTTCTCATGTCAAAATGGCTTTATACCCGTTTCGTTGACAAATTTTGAACTTCAATTCACCACACTCTTGCAAAGTCAAATCATACTATGTTTCTTTTTCTCTCTGATCTCAGTGAATATTCGATGAATTTGCATAGTGGCAGTGTGAATATAAATTCAGGATAGACAAAAGGTTACAGAAAGTGACCCACTTCTTCTGTCACCTTTTTATCTATGGGATTAGTGGATATCTTTATTAGCTTATTGCCCTTTAACTCTAACACCAAAAAAAAACACAAGAAAAAACCATCATTACCCTTATCTCTGCATAACTAGTTTCCAATTATACCAACTACAAAAGAATTCTAAAATACTATAGGAAAAGGTAGTTCACTTGCTCAAGATGAAACTTGCATCTTATAAAAAACTCAGTTCAAATTTTATAATTGTTAAGAAAATTTTGCTGATAGATATTCTGTAAGCATTCTCTTATGCTATGAAGTTTGTTTTGACTTTGCTAAAAGTTAGAACTCAAACAAGTTAATAATTTCTTTTAAAAGAATCATAAAATACTCTTTCTGTTGCTGAGAGTTGGTGAAGAAGCACCATTGTTACCAAATCTCTGGTAAAACTGAGAAAAGTAGAAAGGTGTGCTTACCCAATATCTGTTTAAACAAACCCACAAAAAATTCTATTATCATCACACTTTCCATGTTTGAGAAAAATATTAATAAACAAGAGTATGTGTTTTCCTGTGGTGTTGTCCAAAAAGTAAATGTTGCCGAATATTTTCTTCTGATGCGAAATTCTTAATTTTCCACGTGTAACTGCACGATTGTCGTCTGACATTTTGAACAGAGTAGCTTATTGGAACAATTTATAGTCGGATTTTATATCTCAGCACTTGAACTTGTACAATTGTTGTTCATCATTTCTTCCACCACTTCCTAGTTCTTGTATTTATACCCTGCAAAACTTGGCCTCTCTCAGCATTTTTCTGCATTCTTTTATATGGAATTAGCCTCCCAAAGCATACATACCCTTTGGACCATTTTATCTGGTGTCTAGTTATTTATGATGAAGTTCATGATCAAACGTTCAGCCATGGGTTCCATTTGCATGTGCCATTTTATTCTACCACTCACCATTGCTGTTGTTGCAACTCTAGGAGACAACACAGCAGAATCCTACTGGCTTCTGAAAATCAAATCAGAACTGGTTGATCCATTAGGAGCTCTGAGAAACTGGTCTCCAACAACTCATTTTTGTAGCTGGAATGGAATAACATGTGAAGTTGATCAGGCACATGTGGTAGGCCTTAATTTGTCTGGCTCAGGAATATCAGGTTCCATTCCAGGTGAGTTCAGTCACCTAATTTATCTTCAAGCACTTGATTTGTCTTCAAATAACCTCACAGGCTCAATCCCTTCTGAACTTGGACAGCTTCAAAGTCTAAGAACACTGCTTCTGTACTCAAATTATCTCTCCAGCAATATTCCTGGAGAGATAGGTAGTTTGAGTAAGTTGCAGATTCTTAGACTAGGAGATAACAGTTTGGCAGGTGAAATTCCACCTAGCATTGGCAACTTGAATGATTTGACAGTGCTAGGTGTAGCCAACTGCAACTTAAGTGGCAGCATACCTGTTGAGGTTGGCAACTTGAAGAATCTTGTGTCTCTTGATCTACAAATGAACAATCTAAGTGGATTCATACCTAAAGAGATTCAAGGCTGTCAAGAGCTGCAGAATTTTGCAGCATCAAACAACATGCTTGAAGGAGAAATACCCTCCTCAATGGGGTCTCTGATATCATTGAGAATTTTGAACCTGGCTAATAACACTCTATCTGGATCAATTCCTACCTCTTTGAGTCTTCTCTCCAATCTGACATACCTTAATTTGCTTGGAAACAAACTAAATGGTGAAATTCCTTCAGAGCTTAACAGTTTGAGCCAGCTACAGAAGCTTGACTTATCCAGAAACAACCTTTCTGGATCACTGACCCTCCTCAGTGTCAACTTACAGAATCTTGAAACTATGGTTCTGTCTGATAATGCTTTAACAGGTATTCCATATAACTTCTGCCTCAGAGGTTCTAAACTTCAGCAACTGTTCTTGGCTAGGAATAAGCTTTCTGGAAGATTTCCCCTGGGGATACTCAACTGTTCCTCAATCCAACAGGTTGACCTTTCTGACAACAGTTTTGAAGGTGAACTTCCATCCAACCTGGACAAACTGCAGAATCTCACAGATCTCATGCTCAACAACAACAGCTTCATTGGATCTTTACCTTCATCAATTGGAAATATCAGTAGCTTGAGAAGTCTTTTCTTGTTTGGAAACTCTTTCACAGGAAAAATCCCAGTTGAGATTGGAAGGCTAAAGAGGTTGAACACCATTTACCTCTATGATAACCAGATGTCTGGACCTATTCCAAGAGAGTTAACAAACTGCACAAGCTTAACTGGAATTGACTTCTTTGGAAACCATTTTTATGGCCCCATTCCAGAGACTATAGGTAAGCTAAAGGACTTAACTGTTCTCCATTTAAGGCAAAATGATCTTTCAGGTCCAATCCCACCAAGCATGGGGTACTGCAAAAGGCTTCAGTTATTGGCTTTAGCAGATAACAAGTTGTCAGGTTCCATACCCCCCACATTCAGTTACCTTTCACAACTTAGAACCATTACCCTTTACAACAACTCCTTTCAAGGACCACTACCTGATTCCCTCTCTCTTCTTAGAAACCTTAAAATCATAAACTTTTCCAATAACAAGTTCAGTGGTAATATCTTCCCTTTGACCGGTTCAAATTCTCTCACTGTTTTGGACCTGACAAACAACAGCTTCTCAGGTTCCATCCCTTCTATTCTAGCCAACTCTGGAGATCTCACCCGTCTCAGACTTGCAAACAATTATCTCACAGGAACCATTCCTTCTGAACTTGGCCTCCTCACTAAGCTGAACTTCCTTGATTTATCATTCAACAACTTATCAGGGCATGTGCCACCTCAACTCTCCAACTGCAAGAAAATTGAACACCTTCTCCTGAACAATAACAGATTGAGTGGCCAAATGTTGCCATGGCTAGGAAGCTTGCAAGAACTTGGTGAGTTGGATCTCTCATTCAACAACTTCCATGGAAGAGTTCCTGCTGAGCTTGGAGGATGCTCAAAGTTGCTCAAGCTTTCTCTCCATCACAACAATCTCTCTGGAGAAATCCCTCTTGAGATTGGAAACCTCACTTCACTCAATGTCTTCAACTTGCAAAGGAATAGTCTTTCTGGCCACATTCCATCAACAATTCAGCAATGCTCTAAGCTGTATGAGCTAAGGCTCTCAGAGAACTTCCTCTCAGGTATTATACCAGTTGGACTAGGAGCAGTGACTGAGTTGCAAGTCATATTGGACCTCAGTAGAAACCTCTTTTCTGGTGAGATTCCTTCATCTCTGGGAAATCTCATGAAGCTAGAAAGACTTGATCTTTCTTTTAACCATCTTCAAGGACAAGTTCCTCCTTCACTTGGTCAACTTACCAGCCTTCATGTGCTAAATCTCTCAAATAACCATCTTCATGGCCTCATTCCATCAACCTTTTCCGGGTTCCCACCAAGCTCTTTCCTGAATAACGACCACTTGTGTGGCCCTCCACTAGCATTGTGCTCGGAAGCTACGCGAATGAAGCTCTCAAACTCACAAGTAGCAGCAATCATAGTTGCCATTGTCCTTACTTCAACTGTGATATGCTTAGTATTATTGTATATAATGTTGAGAATCTGGTGTAACTGGAAAAAGGTAGCCGTTTCAAGTGAAGATAGTGGCATGGTGGAACAGAAGACAAGAAATGGAGAGTACTGGAACATGAATTCCCCCGAGCTGTTTTCTTCACCAGATATACAAATTTCAGCTGCACCTTGCATTTGTAATCTCAAAATTGATGCATCAGCCAGGGACAATACCTTGGTTAGATAAAACCTACTTCTGATAGTAGTTTTGTTTTTTCTTAGTTCTCGTATAGTTTTCTCTTTTTTCATTTGAAAGATGTAATAGATGGCTATATGCTGCTGTTTTCATAATGTATAGCACCCAATCATGCATAGTTTCAAATTTTATACATTTACAAAATAATGTTGACAAATCACTTTGGAACAGTATCTTACTATGTAGTCTCATTATCTTCAACCAAAAAAATTAAACTCAAATTTGGATTCCTAACATTCGCTAACATAAGAAAATTTGTATGTGAATATTTGATGTGTCTTCGAAAGAATTGAATAAACACAGTTGAGTGCATAGGAAAGGTGTTGTCGTTATGCTGTCCTTCAACAAAGTCCTTCATCTCATCTGTCAACTTCAAAGGAAGTAGTTAGGCACAAAAGATGTTGAACAAAAACTATGTCATTTCATTGTTGTGCTCTCATTCAGCAAGACTTGGTATGCTTATCTCATTCTTGTTTTCACCACCACTTGTCACTCAATTTGACAATGAGTTGATCAAGTTTGAGTGATTGGTTTTTCTCATCCACCTTTGAAATTGCATGCACTGTGCTGTAACAGTGAGATAGATACTTGTTACCCATTCACACGTTTTCTCCTAAGAAAATATTTTTTAATAATTAAATTTTGATAATTTTCTATTACAATATAAAAATACATATTTTAAATAATTTTTTCATTTTCTTATTTTTTATTTTTTTATATTCTAAAACTACTTGATAAATGACACGTTAGATCGAAAGTGAAAGTTATCATAATTTAATTGTCAAAATATCTATGTTCTACAAATAAAAATACGTGTAGAAGTAGAAACCGTGCGTATAATAATATTTTTTATTAGTTGTCAAAATTTAGTTATGAAATATATGATTAAAGTTGAAGTCTATTACTATCAAAATAATATAAGAATTGAAGGGTCACTACAAGAAAATTGCAATTTTGCTCTCTCTCTATGCATGGGTTGCATTTTTATATCATATAATTGCATTTTTATAGTTGCATAGGAGAAGTGGTTTTGGTCCTCGAATGCGAAAACTATCATGATGGATGGATTCTTAATAAGATGGAAGAATATAAATATAAATATATATATATATATATATATATATATATATATATATATATAATTTTATGTCTTTGTATGATTCAAATCCAGATACTTGAAAAACAATAACATTAAATAAAAGAATTGATTGAAATAGTTCGATTTATATAAGTTATATATCGATATTTGCTAAAATTTGTGTGATTTTCATAAATTAGTTTTCATAAAGATTTATAAGATGTTTATAATTTTTGAGTTTATATATTTTGTATTATTTGTATGTTGAAGACAATCTTCCAAAAGAATAATATATTTTTTTAGTTAAGAAATAATTCTAAACATCATGTTTGTAAATAAGTTTAGTTTTAATTTTGATAGATTTATGCTTATTATTATGACTTTTAAGATAATTTTTTTATCATGTAGTTTGAAATATACTATTGAAATATATATTTAAGAATATTATTTGTTATGCATTCAATCATATTTCCTTTTTTCCATTAATATTTATTTGATTTTAATTCTATTGTAATTGAGTTAATGGAATATAAAAAAATTCTTATAAACACATATTACATACGAATTTATTTCGTGAATAATGTTTTTATCAATTATATACGGATGTATTCCGTATGTAACATTACACACAAAAATATTTTTGTACGTAAATTTATCGATGTTTGTTTTATATATGGATTTTTGTTCGTATGTAATCTGTCAAAATTATTTAATTACATACACATTTAAAGCTTTACGTATGGATTTTGTCCGTACTGTAGTGTGTCGTAATAATACGTGTAATAATTCTTTTTATTAGAAGTGGACGTAAAACCGAACATTTAATCTCTCATCAATTACAGCACTACATATAAGCAACTTTATCCAAGTATTATTCATAAAACAACTCAAAGCTTCATTTATTTATATCTTTCATAAAAATCTGCTAAATTAACCCCTATCCTGTATTAAGAATATCCAAGTGGACGTTGGCTTATTAAGAAGAACCAAACTCTTAAACACTTGATTGAACGTCTTCTATTCTTGAAGTCTGAACATCCTATAATATTAAAATTATTGATCACATATTAATAATTAAAGTTATCGATTAAATATCTATCGATAATAAAAATTCTGAAATTCATTTGTAATTTCGTCAATAAATTTATTTTATTAATGGATTTTTACCTATCAATAAAATTTATCGGTAAATATAATTTTTTTTGTAGTGATTTAGTATATAATATTGGAATTATGAGATTTTTTATTTAAATTTTAAATAATTTCTAGATAGTGATAGTTGTAAAGTCCATTTATTTTCTGTCCTAATAATTAAGGGGCTGCTCCAATCTGTTGGGCCTAAGGCCGGCCCATGAGGTGCCCAAAACCACCTAAACCAACCCTTACACCCTATTCTGCCAATTTTTAGAGAAAATTGTTCCCCTACACTCTTGCAGTTGGAAACGTAGAGCTCTGCTAGGGCACCACCAGAGCAACCGCTGCTTCACTCTAAAGTCTCATCCGGGTAAGTTGAACTTAGACTTTACCCTTCCCTTTTCATTCCAGGGCGTTAGTCTTTGTTTAGAGTCGAATCTAAAACCTTATACTTTAGTAGTGTGCGTTTGTTTTCCAGTTTTACTGCACTGGTTTGTGTTGCCGTACTCCCCTATTCTCAGTGGACTTCTGTGCTAGCATTTTTAACTCCACTCGAGGTAAGGGAAGCTAGGATTCATGTTTTTAATTCACTTTTTGCATGCCTTGGTTCTGCTTCGTGTTTCTGGTGATAGTATGTTGCTCATGATAGTGTGAAAATGCTTTGGGTGTTGTTGTGAATGAGTTCCTGGTTGAATATGCGTGGAACAGTGGGGGAGAACTGATATTCTCGCCTAAGCGAGCTCATCTCGCCTAGGCGAGAATAGCAAGAACTCGCCTAGTTTTCTGCTCGAGTGCTCGCCCAGGCGAGGGGCTGTATTTTTGAGCGACGAACTGTCTCGCTCAGGCGAGACAGCCTTGCCTAAGCGAGAGCTTGCAAAATCTTCCAGGGGCACTGTCGCAGTCTCGCCTAAGCGAGAGTCTGCAGCTTGAGTGAGAGCACTCCTCTCGCCTAAGCGAGGGCTCCCAGCTTGAACGAGACCTAGCTTGAGTTCTTGTTGTTCTTCATTTCATGAATGTTGTTGGTTATTTGATTGGCTGATTCACTGATTTATTATATAAAGGGAATGGATATGCATGTACTATGTATGTTATGGATGGGAACTAATGAGTTGGTAATGAACTTGGCATGAGATATGATTGATGGTTGGTTAATTATACGAAATGAAATGTTAATGGTATGCATAGGAACTTCATGATTGGTTGATAAGGTATGAGTAAGGTTTGAGTAGGACGTAATCCCATGACCCTTGTAGCGGGGGCTCGTGGTGGTGCCTCATCATATGGACATAATTTCGTGGGCCCTTCTAGGGGGAGTTAATTCCATGAACCTCGAGGTGAGAGTTCATGGTGGTGCCTCAACATCAGGACGTAATTCCACGAGGGTAATGTTGTGGTGCCTCAAGACTAAGATGTAATTCCACGAAGGCCTCGTGGTGGTGCCTCATGTAAGGATGTAATTCCATGAAGGCCTCGTGGTGATGCCTCACTGCCAGGACATAATTCCACGGTCTCGTGGTGGTGCCTCAATACGCGTATCCGGATAGTCTAGCCTTGGAGTCTTAAATGGTTCGGTATCCCTTGTGTGGTTTCCCGTTATTTATGCTTGACTATGTGATTGAATATTGAGTGCTATGATATAAGAATCTTTTACACTAGCTTACCCTTCTATTTGCTTGTATGTTTATGTGTGGGTGTTTCTCCTTTGCGATGATCATCAATTCTATTGATGTGAGCAGATGTGAGAGCCCGTGGCAGTGGTAATGACAATAAGGATGCTGCAGCTTGATGGTTATGGACTGATTTTGGGCTCTCTATGGAGCCCTTCGTTGAAGAAATGTTATTAGTTAGATTTCTCTTGTCCTGGACAAGAGCTTGTGCTACTTTTAATTTATTATACGTACGTTAGGCAGTGTGATGCCTTTTTTCTTTTGTTATGAGTATGTTTGGGGTACTGTCTACCTTCATATCCCAATTTTCGCACTCTTTGGATATTTATGTATGGGGCGTTTTATTAAATTGGATTTATCTATTTAATTGGGACGTTACATTTATGGTAATAGAGAGGTCGTTCCTTAGGATCTATGGTCTAGTGTGCCTGCTTAGCTACCATTGTGGCTTGTGTGTTGCTAGCTAAGTTCTCATCTAACCAAGTTTAACTCCTGTTTTTCTTGTGTGCCAGTGACATGGCACCTCCGTGTAAGACCCGGGAAAAATTAAATAGTTATTTAATTAATTATTTAATTAGGACGGGTAATGAGAATATTCAAAGTAATAAATGTGGAGAACTATGACATGGAAAAGTACCAGCTCAAGTGGTTGAAAGTACTTTATTGTGTGTGAGGACTTGGGTTCAAGTCCTATGTGTGCCACTTGGGTGTTATTTAAATTATGCATTTTTGTGTGTTTATATATTGAATGCGTATGGATGATGATAAATCCTTAAAATTGTGGGAGTCATCATGAAATTTCGATTGGTTGAATGGTTTTGCCTTGGTTTGGTATGTGCATGAGAGTGGGTTCAAACCTTGGTGAGAACTAAATGATTTCTTTTTGCCAAATTGTATTTCTGCATGGAATTTGAAAGGGGCAGCGTAACCTAGTCGTTTAAGGGGCTGAAAAATCAGATTGAATGATCTACCCAATGGTTATTAAACCCTTTTTAAATAATTTTCGTTTTGGAAAGTGAATGAGTGAATAGGTTACCCATAAGCCAAGAGAGAGAGGGAATTAGTGAAAGGAGAGGTGCTGTGGTACATGGGGGGACTTTGGACAGAAGTTTTGGTGGGTTTAGGATTGAAAACAAAGGGAAAGTAAGGAGAAGAACTAACGTGGGAGTGTGAGTAAGGGCAAGGAAATTTCGATTGGAGCGCACACACATTGATTCGTAAAGTGAAGCAAATTCCAGGTTAGGGGAGTTGTTTTCTTGCCTTTTTGATTGTAATTGAATAACTGCGCGATGCTTTGACTCATAGCATGATCACTGCGTCATTTCTGCACTGTTGTATTGAGGTTTCTGGATTTTTCCAGAAATCGCCTGGCGGTTCATTCCCTACCGCCAGGCGGCACATCAGGTTTGCTGTGTTATTCTTGTTTTGGTATGATCCGCCTGGCGGCTATGAATTTCTGCCAGGCGACGCGACACTGTTCGCGTTCTATTTTCGTGATTTTGTGAATGTATGTATGAGAACCATTATGGATTCTGAAATTGATTTGTATAACTTTTATTGGAGAACTTGTGGGTCTGAAATTGATTGAAATCGTTATATCTCAGAGAATGTAAGTGACGGGAATGAGTACTAGAAAGAGGGTGGACGCTGTAGCAGGTATGAACAAGCCTGGTTTGTGCAGGTACTGATGCTCCGCCTGGCGGCAAGCAAAACGCCGCCAGGCGATAGCGTGGTCAGGGGCAGTGCTGCGAGCTTTTTGGAAATAGAAACTGAGGGAGGATTTGGAGTGTGTGAGGTTTACGATAATTCGAAAAGGGACGAAGTACTATGATAATCAACTGTGAGGAGAGTAGTTTATGATGTTGGATGGGTTATCAAAGGTAGAAAGGGAGAAGGGAAAATTGTAGTAAGAGATCCTGTAGGGAAAGCATAGTATTTGTTTACGTGTGACTGGATAGGTACCGGATATGACTTACTGATATTAGGTAATAATTGAGGATATATGCACTATGGGATGAAAATTAGTCATGTTGTAAATTGTTTGGGATTAATGTTATAGGTACTGGAGGAAATATGGATGGATATGATTATGCATGAGAAAGTATGGGGGAAGTACTCTAAGAGTAATGGCAGCAGAGTTTTGGTTATGACAGTGTAGGATGCTTGATAGCGTGAGTGAAGATATTGAACTGTTGACTGTGTTCGTAGATATGAATGAAGTTGTTTAAGAGGTTAATGCTCCGGTATTGTGAAGACTTGAATCGATGGTTTGGACAGGGTACGGTTGGGTGCTAGATACTTGTGATAGTGGTAGACTAACCATAAAGAGTATTCTATAGAGGGGTCTTTATTTGGGTACTTGGAATCGAGTCACGTAGTAAATTAGATTGATTGAGACTTTAAAAACCAGAGGGGTTCTGCTACTGATACGGCGCCTGGCGGCACGGGTAGGTGCGCCAGGCGGTGAGACTAGCGTCAGGGGTCTCTGTATTGTTGGGCGCCTGGCGGCACGGTGTGCTCCGCCAGGCGGTAACGAGAAAACAGTGGGTCTGGG
>Ga0214543_1002126_pt1 | contig 38973 bp, 20 predicted proteins | sample CNSS2metaG_FD_160094 | JGI IMG/M metagenome (GOLD analysis project Ga0214543, IMG submission 160094) | Root nodule microbial communities from cowpea collected in UCLA plant growth center, Los Angeles, California, USA - CNSS2 | ecosystem: Host-associated > Plants > Roots > Nodule | place: USA...
AAATATCATTATATATATATATATATATATATATATATATATATATATATATAAATATAAACAAACATATATAAAGGGTTAGGCTAACCACAAATGCAGGACACTAAAATTGAGTTAAGTGAATGCAATTTATTTTTTCCTAGTCACAAACACTGTTACTTATGCTTCTAAATAGAGTATCGTTAGGCATTATCGGTGAAGTAAGCTCCAAGAATACATTGGATCAGTAACCTACACGAATCTGTGGTCACCGTAGATAAAAGGATACAGCTCGGTCACTTCTATGAAATCTTATCTAAATTCTGAATTTATGATCTCGTAATTATAAAATCATGAATTTAGCCTAATTTTGCATGAAAGTAAAACTAAAGCAGAGTGGCTTTAGAGCTGACCTGAGGCACTTTCATAAAAGTAGCTCGTGCAACATCCAAGTATAGCGGAAACTGAGCCAACGAAAAAAGTGTGGTGGGCACGCATATCACACCGTTTTTTCAGTTTTTCCCTAAGCACAAACGGGTGCCCAGCGCAGAAGAAAAGCAACATGGAAGTAATCGACAGGAACAAAGATGTCAAACCGAAGAGCAGCTTCAGAGGAAGATCTTTGCTAAAATCTTGGTCCTTGAGCCGGGACGTGAGTACGGAGAGGAACAACACCAGCGAGGAGACAGAACAGCAAAGAGTAACCAGTGATGACATCGCGATGTCTTCATCAGCAATTATAATATGACGAACCTTAGTAGACCAATAAAGCAATTCCTCTTCTTAACTCAATTATGAATTTTACCAAAGTCAAGTTTCTTTTCTTTGCTTGATTTCATGTCAAGCGTAACTTTTTGAAGTTGATTTAATATATCTATGCCACTAAATTCGTGGATCCAAAAGCATACGTAGGATCAGTTAAGTTAAATTTTTTTCTAAGCCTTTGCACCGGCCGATGTGTCATCATTGATTCATGATGATGTACTATCTGCGTGTCATCACATATAGTTTCAAGTATTAATAGATATAAAAAGGTATTGAAATCTTGAAATAATGGGAAAATATCTAATACTTAGTTAGGACCTTGCATGGCTGGATAGAAGTGTTATTTTCCATCATACCATTATTTTTCTCATTTTTTTGAAAATTATTACATAATCATCTAGAATAATATTTCTTTTTTCTCTCATGAATTTTTGCAAAGATACCGACTCATATCTTATAGAGGTTTTAAACTTGTTTCATCAAAAATAATTGTATGAACTAGATCTGAAAATTTCAATGACTCTTCCTTTAAAGCAAAGTCTCTAACTTTATTCTTTTTCCAAATTCAATATCCTCAAAAAATGAGTCATTTATAGTAAAAAAAAAATTATCTTTAATGTGGGATCATAGAATTCATAGCTTCAGATCTCATTATTTTGGTTTGTTTATCTTTGACGAATTCAAAACAAAAGCGAATAAAATTCAAGATCCGATTAAACACAAATTGTTCGACTCTATTTCTATACGAGACCTAAACGCATGTGACATAGCACTTGTGCTATAGTGTAAAGAAAGAATTAACATTACGTAAACAAATACTGAAATATCCATTTTATGTGTAGTCTATAGATACAAGGTCTATATTAAGCTCCATCTATCGAAAATTAGATTACATGCAGCATTATTTTAGCTCTGCTGTAATACTGATTATAAAGCTAATGTAGAGAGGTCTTGTAGCCACGCTGTGGTACTTTCTTAAAAGTAGCCCATATGAGATCGATGTAGAGTGGAAATTGAGCCAAGGCAAATAGTGTCACTGGCAGGCATGTGACGGCATAAACAGGGAATGCAACTGATTTGAGTTTGTCCTTTAGGATAAAGAAATGACCAGCACAGAAACAGACCATCATAGAGGTAATGGACATGAACAACGATGTCAAACCAACGATGAGCTTCCTGGGAAGATTTTTACCGAAATCACGCTCTTGATACCGAGATGTGAGTATAGAGAGGAACATCACCAGTGAGGTAACAGAACAGCAAAGAGCAATGAGAGATGCGATTGCAAAGGCTTTAAATTCTGGTTTGTTTTCAAGAGTTGGGGAGCCGGTGTCGTCTTTGAAGTCACCGGGGACAGTGGTGGATGTGGAAAAGGCCACTGTCGCTATCAGTGCTGCTACCAAGGAGCAAGATTCAGAGGTTTTTTTCAGCCATTCTCCACCACTCTTGAGAAGCTCCCTGTGAGTCTCGCTGAAGACATCTCTAGGTGTCTTGTTTTTATCGTTGTATCGACTAAAGAAATGAGGTCGCATCGATTCCTTAACAAACTGCATCACATAATGAGTGACAGTAACCAGAAAATTTAAATCATTTTACGGGGATAATAATGAATATGTAAACTTACGAGGTACCACTTGATTTCCCAATGCATTTGCAGCGCTTCGCCAGGAATGAGCCAGGGTTTATACTCTCCAAGCTTCGCTGCCAAGTGCAAAGCACTGTTTCCCTCGTTATCCACTTTATCGAATATACTCTCCTTCAGATTTTTCTTCTTCAGCAATAAGTCATATAAGTAGGTTTGCCTGTTCTCCACTGCCAATAGCACTATATTTTTCTTACTCGCATCCATATCATGAACAGCTACAGGAAATGAGTCCATGATTTTCTCCACCATTTCTGTCACTCCGTTCTTTGCAGCTATTAATATTGGTGTCTCACACGTCTTCTTTTCTTTGCCGTTAGCCTTCTCCTCCCCTGCACGTAAAAGTAAACCTGTAATAATAATAAATAATATTCAACTCAGCCTGTTTGATTCTGCATTGGAAGAGGCTATACATATATGGGTGAATCATGTGAAAAATTGAAAAAGTAAATACATTTTGATGCAGAACCAAACACAGTAATAATGTTATACCACTGTTTTGTTGCTTGGGTTCTCCTTTGGTGGTAAGATGTTGTTCCACTTCTGTGATACCAGCCAAAGTAACATTACCCACTTCATCAAAACTATAAGGGTCTGTGCGTTGATCTTTATTCTCCAATATATTCACGGGTACGCTGCCATCGTCATCGTACTCATACATGCAAGCTCGCTTCAGAAGTTCATCCATTATTTGAACTGACCACTCGTGCTTTTCCTTCTTCCGACGTATCTTATTTATGTTCGCTGACCCTTTTGTAGTTTCATTACCACAAACATTGTCAAGTTATTAACAGAAAAAAGGTGCTATATAAATCTCATTTTAGCAACTAGTTTTGTTATAGTTATTTATCGTATCATCACTATTGACTATTTATTTAGTTGGGTACTAACAAGATTTTATAAACAGAGATCGTTAAAGAATTAAATTAAACGTCAAATTTATTTTTTTTAAGGAAAGAATATTAATGTTCATTTTGATCGCTCTCATTTTCGACGAGAAAAGTATTCGTGTTAGTCAAAAGTTTTTTCCCCAAATGCCCGCCTCCTCCACTCAAATTAAAGTTCGTGTATATAAAATATCACGAGTGTAGTTAAAGCACAAACTTGCCAAATAAAGTGCAAACTTATAACAGGTATGCTCATCATATATAACTGATATGCAATATATATAAACGACTCTATAGCTAAATATGTTCATGGAGACATACCTGTTCCAAAGATAATCGACAGCATCATAAATACGAACTTGAATAAATCTACACAGCTTTGGTAATTCACAGGAAATAATGGATGTGACCAAGTGCTGCTTTCAGATCCTAAACAAATCATATTGCGGTTAATTTGCTGTATAAAATTAAGTTTTTCTTTTGGGTCCAAATATGGTGCGTGGAAAGCGCGAGTATAAGAATTTCAGTAACAATTTAGTCCTCACCTGGAGATTTTGTTTCCGCTCCATTATTTGTAGCAATATCTTTCAATGCTTCAAGGTCTCTTTCTGTTCCAATTTGATCATTATGCGGTGACTTTTTATGAAATTGTCTCAATGGCTCGGTCACTGGATACATGGAAAACGAATCAAATCACGATTATAGTAGAAAGTTCAGGTTATTAAATGATGTTCACAAGTTGAAGTTTTGAGTAATAATTTTCTCGAAAATTACCATATGTATTGCAAAAATACTTCTAAACACAGGGATTGATTTATACGTTTTGTAAGAAGAGAGAATATATATATCTTTTACATACCCACTAAGGCGAATTTTTTTGCCACCCTCCAGAGCCCCACACATGTCTCGTAATTTTCCGGATAACTGGATTTTTCTTTGTCGGTTGTTGGAAGTTGCTGCTGACTATTGGGTGCTACTTCGAGCTTCTTCACCATTATAGCTTCCAAATAAATTACACATACATTTTGATTATCAATAATAATAATAATAATAATAACGTCCTACTATATATGTATAAAGTGAAATTTGGAATGAGTATCTTACCATTATAAACAATTCGTTCAAACCGTCCCAAGCGGCCACCACTCTTGAAAACAGAAGGCTTATTTGCCAGGAGATGAAGAGGAGTTAGCCCACTCTCGTTCACTGAGTTTACAAGATCTCCGTATAAATGAATTATTTGGAATGCCAAATCTGTAAATAAATGAATGATCACCTAAAATTAATTATTAGATCGGAAAGTTGAATTTATTAGATTGAAAAAAGGTTTAGAAGGAGTTACCAAAATAATCTCCGGCAATGGCAGAATGAAGAATGGTGTCACCATCAGTTCTTCTACAGTTGCTGTAGTAGTGGAGAGGCTCTGGGTAGGTGTTGATGGAGAAATAGTGAAGGAAAAGGAAAGCTTCTTTTCTGCCATGGAAAGCAGCAAGAAAGAGAGGGGTCTCGCCATCAACGTTGCGCATACTCAGCAGCGAAGCCTCAGCGGAAGCAATGTACTCGCACATCTGCACGCTCCCCATCGAAGCCGCCAAGTGCAAGGCCGTGTTTTTTCTGTTGTTCTGAATTCCCAGTGCCTCTTTACGCTTACCCTCTTCCCTCTCCGAGCAAATAAGCTTCACCAGTTTTCCCACGACGTCGTTTTGGCCGTCGGTGACGGCGACATGCAATGCAGTGTCACCTGTCTTGGTTATTTTGGCCGTGTGAGCCTTCTTGTCCTTCTCGTACGTTCCCACCACTTCTCCCCACTCACCCTTCATACAAAGTTTGAACAAACGCTTGCTTGTTTTTTGTGTGTGCTCCCTCCCTCTACCATCTTCCCTTTCCGCCATCATCACATCACCTATTATCACTGTCTCTCTTCTTGAACCTAGACATTTTCCTATTCATGTCAGCCACAACTACATATATGTGTCTGGAATGTAGGCTGCTGCTACTTTTTTTGGCTTTCCTATCAAGTTATTCCAACAGAAAGTTACAGCACCATGAATATTTTTATTTCTGGAATTCCTCACTGGCAAATGTCAACAAACTTTCCTTCATTTTCTCCCACTTGGAAAATACAGACAGAATATGGCGAGTTAGAATAATCACTTTGGACTACATATATTTTTTTTTTTTGGAAGAGTGGGAGAGAGAGAGAGGTGAATTATTTTTCTTGCTGTTACAGATTATATTCTTAATTTTCATTCAAATTAAATAATGAAAAACATGATAATTCTAAAAATCTTTAGAAGTAGTGAGTTGGTTGTGCATTTTTTTGTTCTGACTACTAAAAGAATGCTAACATATTGTTTTGTTTTGGAATTTTGATTGAACTTACTTTGGAAGCGGATTGGATGATTGTGGTGAGTATCGGTGCTGTGTTTCCTCTTGAAGCAAAGTGATAAATTTCCTTTGTGCAACGTGTTACACGGACACTGACTTTTCTCTTTCTTTACCCCTCCTGTGAGTTTGGAGAACTGTTCCTTAGTTGCGCTGGTGGTATTTGTGGCTTCTGTGGAAGGAAAAGGACAAAGGAGGGGTAATTCCAAAGAGAGTAGTGATAGGTTGACACAACCACAAACATCATTTGATACTCTAAACTTATAATATTTTAATTATATTTATATTATTTTTAATTTCAAATTATAACATACATTATTATAGTATTGAAAATAGTGTTAAATGTCCTTATTGACGTAATCCCTAAAATATTTTACACAAATATGTTTTTTATCATATGAATATGTCTAAAATTCAATAAAATATTAATGTGTATTTGTTTGGAAGGATATTCGGTCCATCGAAATACATTGTGTTTTAAACAAAAATACATATCAACATTATTCTACTAAAAGAATTATTATGTTAATAAATTATATACTTTAAAATATTTGAATGAATTACATATTTTGAAGAATTAAGACGTTTAATATATAAAATATGTGAATGAATTAAATAATTTGAAGAATTAACACCTTTAACATATAAACTGTGAGTATTAAAATATATGAAGGAGTTAAATAATTTGAACGAAATTGTTTAATAAAGAGGTAACTAATATTTTAGTTAAATACTTTATTATTACTTACTTATATCAGACATATTGAAAAATATTCTTAATAGTCTTACCGGAGAGCGAAAAGAAATTTTACATTATTTATAGATAGGATAAATATAATTAGTATTGCTACCAATTTCTTTTACGTTGGTTTTTGTTATTTTATTTTAGCTCCTCTTAAATCTTAAATATTATTCTCGTTCTTGTCTCTATAATATAGAGGTTATTTTCTAACTTAAATTATTATGAAGAATTCGAATAAGTTTTTGACTTTTATTTTTTCATACCAAATGTATAATGATGGGACAAAATCTCCTACCTTAATCGAGGTTCAGAATCTGAATGGACCGGCCAAGTTCGATCAATCACGACGGCGACGTTTTCATAGATGCGTTTCAAAACTTTCCCGCCGAGGGCCCGCCGGAGCCTTCCGATTCGGCTTCCAGGCTTCCGGATCCTCCACCCGAACCTAAGTCATACTATCCAGCTGCCACAATCCGGCGCCGACCAGTTCGTCGGGGTTTTTCGAGTACTCAATCGTCAGGTTCTAGCTTGGGGAGCGATTTGGTGAATGGCGATTCGAAGAGTTTTCAACACCGCACGAGGCATCGAAATCTCAAGAAAGACGAGAATACGGAGAAACCCGATTTGGATGACCGGCAACAAGTTAATGCCTCGACGGAGGAGAACAACGAGGGCTCCACCGTAACTTCAGCTGCGAACGATGATGCAGCTTTCGACTCCGTTGACTCGGCGCCGCGACAAGGTGACTCGTCTTCGAGTTTCCTCGACCTCCCCGCGGGGTTGGCGATTAACTTATTAGGGTTTCAGATTAAGTTAATGTTCATGTTCATAACTTACCCGCTGTTGTTCGTGTTTTACTCATGCATGTTTTTCGTGGATCCTCTGGGGACAACGAAGAGGGGCAAGGTTTTCCTTGTAGGGATTTGGAACAGAGGGTGGCGTGTTTTGTTTCGGTGCATTAGGCCTTATGTTAGTAGATGGTTCAAGGAGGACGAATCGATTTGGAGCGTGGCTTTTCGGTGGGGTTGGGGGTTTTTGTGCTCAGTCTATGTTGGATGCGTTTTGTTTGGTCTTCTAATTTCGTCGTTTGTGTTTAGTATGTTGTTGATGAAGTATTTGGTGGAGAAGCCGATTCAGATGAGGGAGGTTTTGAACTTCGATTATAGCAAACATAGTCCTGTCGCGTATGTGCCGATAATGTCGTGTGCTGGTGTTATTGGTGGTGTAGGTTCCGAGTATAAGGATGCTGATCGGAAGTGGGTGGGTGAACGGTTTATACCTTCTAAGCATAAGGTGCAAGTCAATGTTGAGTTAAGTGTGCCAGAGTCAGGATACAACAGAAACCTTGGGATCTTTCAGGTGCTTATCTATTCCCTTGATTAAAGTGTTTTACATTTAGATTAAGGGTTGGTTTAGATAAAATTATTTGTAAGACTTTACGGGAAAAGAAAATAATAAAGTAAAATAGATTGAATATTTTTTTTCATTGGTTAAAATGAACTTATTTATACACTACAGTTTTTTTTTGCGTATTTGAAGTGGTTATTCACCGATTAATTTTGGCATTTATCCGTATGGAATTTTTGTTTATTAACTAGAAGGGAAGATGTTGATTCTTTGTTTATTAACTTGAAGGGAAGATGTTGATTCTGTAATGAGACATTATACACTACAATGATAGAATATAGACCTCTCTGGGAATATGCTAATTGGGTCATTGTGGTCATTAGTCTTGACTTTTAAAGCAACCCGGTGGTAAGATTTGTTAGACACCCAAAAATAATTTAGTAGGACTTCGTATAATAGTTCTAGCTTTTGGGTTATGTGGTTTCTGGCAATTTATTTCTGTTCCGTTTGTGGTTACCATCAGTGTGGCGTAGGTGTTCTAAAATAATTGTGACAAATATCAGGCAAAGAATGGAATTAGTTGTACTTGTTCAATGACAGTTGATTATGATTTCGTGAAGCATCTTAGTGCATGCTATCAAATTGTCATTGCTCTGTATGTTAGACAAGTAGAATTTTTGATGATGATATGTGATTACAGATGTGGCAGTTTATAGTTTCCTGCAGCTTGCTTTTGAGTTTCTTCATTAATTTCTATTGTTTTGTAGATCAGGGTAGATTTCCTATTGCCTAATGGTAAAGCTATTGCAACCTCAAGTCAACCTTGCATGTTAAGATTCAGAAGTCAGCTTATCCGCCTAATCACTACTTTCCTCAAGATTGTTCCTCTTGTTACTGGGTATACATCCGAAACTCAGACTCTGAATGTGAAGATGAGAGGTTTCGAAGAAGGAGAACTACCTACTTCGTGCTTGAAAGTGACCCTTGAGCAACGAGCAGAATATCAACCAGGTGCAGGCATTCCTGAAATATATGATGCATCTGTGATTGTTGAATCGGAACTTCCATTGTTCAAGAGGATTATTTGGCTTTGGAAGATGAGCATTTTTATATGGATCGCAATGATGGCATTCTTCACAGAGTTACTCTTTGCTCTTGTGTGTTGCACGCCTTTCATCATTCCGAAAACAAGGCAAAGGGTGGCTTCAGCTAACCGTTCTGCAACCTTAAACCGTCCTCAGGCATTAGATTGAGATTGCTTTTTTCTACAGTCATTGTTAACCGTGATGGAAGTAAGGTTTTTGTCTAACAAGTTAGCCTAGCATGTATTAATTTGTGTTAGTGTTCTAACATCTAATTGTTATTTTTTCTGTTGAATTTCTTTCGCAAATGCTTAAGAACACGTCATGTACAAAATGTAATTTTTGTCAACACATCAGAAGGGGAATGTTTTTAGCTAACCTGATGCTGCAGTGGTAATGAAGAAACTATACCTAAACTAGGATTTATGACAAACTGATTAATAAAGGCCTTTGTTGGATTACTTCGATATCGATTCGATACTAATTAGATGTTAAACTAATTAAGAAAAGCTTACCCAATTCTATACTCTAAATTAATGTTTTACAGACTCATTTGGGTTGAAATTCACAAAGGAATGGTGAAGGGAGTTTAGGTTAGTGCTTGGATAAAAGAAAGAAAGAGTGGGCTTGTTTTGAGAGACTGAAAGGAAAATCCCTGATTTACTATTTGAACCTCTCACATTTACTTTATTCAATTGCCTCCACCTCATCAAATTTCTTCTCTCAAAGCTTCCGGAAAATGCTTTTTCCGTAAAAGAGGAAAATGTTTAACTTCCGGAAAAAAAAATCCTAAATTATTTATTCTGTTTCGGAAAATAAATTTAAAAAATATGAGGTGCAGGAAGTAATTGGCTTACTTTATGACTTTTATTTCATTTTTGCTACAACCTAGCCCAAACTAATTAATGTATATGCCATCCAAAATTTTCTATTATCACCCCTCTTATCTTAAGTAGAACTATTACTCTTCGCAAAAGAAGTAAAACTAATCCTCATACCTTCCGCTCATACCTTAAATATATACATAATTACATAATTAAGAACTTAAATATGTCTTGAATTTAATTATTACATATAAATTAGTATACCCACTTATTTAAAAAATAAAATAATACTCATAAAGTACATATATTTTAAATTTATATCCATAGAAATAATAAGTTGAGAATTAATCATTACCTGTTAAATACTTGCAATATGTGTGTGTGCTTTATATTCATCGTTTATAAGTACTATTTTAACAAAATAATAAAACAATATAAGATAAAATTTATTATATTAAAAATTATAAGTCTTAATTTAAAGGTACATTAATTTGGTTTCTTTTACGTTAACATCCTCGGTCTTTTAAAATGTTAAATATATTACTGTGAAAATGTTACAAGTAATAAATATTAATTTGACTACACCAGTAAGTATAATAGAAGAAGACAAGCATTTTCTTATTACAGTAAAATAATCACCATTTACCAGTTAGTTTTTAAATTAGTTAAAACATAATGATGAAAATATTATTAATGTTCAAATATGAATACTTATAAAATAATTTGGATATATGTCTGGTTTTTAATTTAGCCTGGAGAATAATGCAGTTTTAAAGACAAATTTTTCATTTCTTTTCCTTTTCTAGTAACAGAAAAAGAGGCATATTTTTAAAATTTGACTGTCACGGGTTCTGAAAAAAAAAAAAATGAAACAGTGCATTATGTGATGTATTAGTGCATAGTATTCATGTGATTCTGATAATATTTGACGCAGGCTATGTCTAGAATTCAGCCATGTCTAATCTTATCCATTCTTGGCGAGGCGCTGCCAATAATTGTAGATAAACACTTTATCGTTCAATTTCTTCTTTTATCATCAACTCCTCGTCAAAAATGTTTAGTCAATGTTTCCATTTAATAATTCACATTCTTCTTCAAGTTACAAGACAAAAAGAAAACATGCAATACATGACATCAATTACGCATACATGAGTTTGGTTTCTTAGAACTAAATCCTTTAACCTCAAATTCATTTCCTTCTATACTCTTTAAGATGTTTAGTTATATTTGTACAAATTATTATTTTGGTGTAGAGGTCTTTATAAGTCTAATTATCCTATAACTTAATCAAATCTAATTAAATTAACTTGAATTTTATTTATAATTAAATTAAATTCGATCCAATCTAAATTAATCCACTTTTATATGAATTGAGTAATGAGTTTAGAATAGATAATTTTGAGCTTAAAACTTTTCTTATTGTATTATTTTTGTATGTTTTAAATTAATTTGGATAAATTTATAATTTAATTTATCGAATTATTTAAAATTTTGAATTAATATTTGCAAATATTGTGTCATTTGTTAACTAGATTAATACTTGAAAATTATCAATTTAAAAAAGTAAAACTTTTTAAAATTTTGACACAATTGATCTAACTCAATTTAACTCACTGAAGAATATAAGTTAAGTTTGATTAAGTTTAATATAATAATACAAAAATTCAATTCCAATACTTCTATTTGGATATCTAAGAAATAACTAATTTTTATTATTGGTAAAATTAAGTCAATATAGTAAAGTTAACAAAATGAATCTCCAAATCAAAAACTATTATCTTGTAATATTAAGTCACTAATCAAATCTCTCTTAATTATAACAACATTGAAAATAACTTCAACAATTATTCATTCGGCTAATTGTAATAGATGGGATAGTATAATTCGTCTATACGATGTATTAGAAATTTTACATGTGGATCATATATAAAATTGATTAAACCTAACTTTACATATTAGTTTTATAAAAATAAATTAAACTCAAACTTTATTTTTTAATATGATAATTTACTAAATTGTAATAATTAAGAATGTAATGTAAGTAATGTTTATCTTCTTTTCTTTGGCCGAACAATGATAGTGGTTTCCGGCCGAATAAACTTCTTTCAATCATCATTCCATGATAAAATTATATTGTTAAGTTTTGGAGGTGGAATGAATTTTCACTATGAAGATGATATATATATATATATATATATATATATATATATATGTATTACATTCTTTTAAAATCCTGCTTGAAATTTAATTTTTCAATTTCATGGGTGTTAAATTGTTTAACAATAGTTTGTTTCTTCAAAATTAATCAACTATGCCTAAAGATACCTTGACGACTTGATCATAGCGAACTTACGTGCATAAATGCACGGGTTTCGATCTAAAGTCGACCTACATGTATAGATGTGTTAGGCTCTATCTAAATCTGACCTACGTGCATAGATGTGTTGGGTCCGATCTGAAGCCGACCTATATGTATAGATGAAGGCCCATTCATAAATTCACAGTTCATCTCCTCTTTCTAGAATAACAACTAAACTAATATATAGCCACATTCCCGTGGAGGTTGGGATAACCTCAACACACGTCAACCACCTATCGCGATCCTAAAAAAATTGAAACAAGGATGAACTGGAAATCTGTATAAAACTAAGCGGCTACGCTCCAGAGGAGAACGGAAAAAAGAAACAAAAAAGACAAAACTATAGAGAAAAAGATTTCTTTTGTAAAAATATATGGCAAAGAGAACGAGTTAGCGTCTTCGTATAACTCGGATTTCCTTTGTGTGAACAAAAGTAAAACACGTACATAAATATTTAAAGCTTTGTTAATATCGGTTAGTGCATGTTTATTTTTTTCTGATTGAATTAATGACGTTACGATATTTTATCTATACGGAAAATAGTGCAAGATAGAAAAGAAAGTTTGAGCATACCATGCCTATTTTAAGTAAAGGATACTTTTTCTGTGTAGTTGATTTATCTTCTATTTTATATTAAATAGGACATCATCTAGCACATATGTGTTTGTTGTAAAATATTACACCATTAAGTTAGTGATTTATTTTCACATTTATAGATCATTTTTCATACTTTTATAAATTAAAAACTTCAATATAAATCCATAACTAAATTCGTTTCTAACTTTTCAAAATTTATTTTATAAAAACCAATTCTACTTAACTTTGAAATAAACCACAGCAAACAACCAAAATCTTCTCCTATGACGACCAATACGCATATTAAGTGTTGGAGCATATTATATTTTCATTCATGTCAGTTATTAAACTGTTGCAATATGTAATTGCTTCAAATAAATACCATGAAAATAAACTGAACGGTGGTTTCAGTTACTTAAGGCCGCGTATATTCATATATTTGCTTATAACTTTTTCCATGGCAATGAAAGTGTAATCTGTTTATGGTAAATTTTTCCAATACTCAATTATTTTCCTTTTTCTATTCATTTATTAATTTTTCCCTTATCTCTCACTAATCTTGTGTGTCACGATTTGTTGTCTTCTCAGTTAACTTTATCGTAAAACAATGTCGCAAGTTTTATCCAATATCGATGCATGCATAGAGAAGGAGAATCTGTGTTTTTGATATCCTCTAGGTATATTATACAGGATTATCTGGCACTAAATCAGTGACTCTTCCTCGCATTTTAACCCTAATCCATGGCGAACTTTAACATAAGATAAAAGAAAAAAAAAAAAAAAAAGGAAAATGCTTGCATTTTGGTGTTGAATCAGTCGGTTTGAGCACCTTTGAGGAAAGAGGCACTCTTAGTGATTTCACGCACTGGCTTGTTTGTGTATCTGATGAAATTGTAGGCCCATGCACCCGCCACAGCTCCAAGAGTTGTTGACACCAGATATATCCATATTCCTCTGTACTCATTGTGCACAATTGCAGGCCCTAAGCTTCTTGCTGGATTCATCGATGCCCCTGTGATTGGCCTGTTAAACAAATATCACCACTCAAAACTCACTTCCATCTTTTTAATTCTAATTTATTCAATAATGTAACTAATACTGTGTTAAAGTCTTTAGTTAAGTTTGAAGGTAAGTTAATGGTATACCCGGCAAACATCACGTTTAGCAGTACCGTAGATCCAACTGCAAGCCCTGCCAACTCACCAATCTGCACCATTTTAGATCAAATTCATTTCAATCGACAAAAGCTATGAAATGTGGGCTGAAGAATATTCAAATGCTGATTTTGATACGCATTGCATGTGTGTTACGATGTAAACTTCTACCATGTGACTCGACCTATTCCAAATGTTTGTGCAGTCGGTCAATTTAAGTAACCATTTTTACGAGGAAGGGCCAAAAAATTTGGCAACATATGCGAATTCCAACCGCTAATTACTAAATCCAAAATGTTCGGCAAAAATAAGAGACAACCATTGCCAAACAAGCAAAAAGAAAAGAAGAAAAAAAAATGTCTTTTTGAACAAAAACAGGATAGATTACCGCTCTGTTATCGGTGGCAACTCCAGAAATGACAAACATGAGATAAAAAGTGATTATGAATTCGATCACAAAAGATTGCAAGTCAGAACCAGCGGGGAGTGTTCCTGCGAAATGGTCATTCCTGCCATTGAATATAAGTCTCAGAGTTCCACTAGCAAGTGTGGATCCAACCACCTGAGCTATCACATAAGCTGGTACCTACAATACACATCAAATGGAAGAGAAGTCAGTAATTAGAGACTAATTGAGACCATTATGCGTTTTTCTTTGGAATGAAGCGTGGTTAGTTAATTAAACAACCATAAATGCCGATGAAACTGTTCTGCCCAAAGTCGTCTCCAATAAATAAGGCAGAGCCTTGAATATTCGTTGTTTGTTTTCTTAGTTTATTGCATATATTTTAAACTCTTTCTTCTATTTTTGTTCACTAATCGCTTCATGAATCTTAACGTACTATTTCTTTCAGATTTCTTAAATTTTGGCCATGATATCTTTTTTTTTTTCTGGGAAATTAATCTGAGTGACAGTTATTTTTAGATCATCTTCAACTTATTTCACCATTTGACTGCATACATTTACAAGTAAATAATCGATCAATATTCGAAATTGATATAGTCTGCACAATAAGCAAAGGGAAAAGAGGGTGTAATTGGTTCGCCAACAGTCACCTGCTTCAGTGGAAACCTTCTGGTGGAAGCATGAGCAATGGTTACAGCAGGGTTGAAATGAGCGCCAGAGATGTGACCGACAGAGTAAACCAAAACCATAACAGTGAGTCCCCAAACAATTGAAATCCCAGGTTGTGTTATCACTCTGTCCTTGTCAAGGTTCACCACAACCGAAGCACACCCTGCAAATATCAAAAAGTACGTTCCCACCACCTCTGCTACCAACTGTATTAAACACACACAACCAAATAAATGTCCAGATCAACATATTTATTCCAAAAGTTTGGAATCCCAATAAGCTTCAGGGTTTCTAAAATCAGGTCAGTTGAAGAAAAATAAATTTAGTCGGGAAGTAATTTACATGCAAATTTTAAGAAATTTGCCTCTAAAACTTTCATGATGCAAGTGGTGTAGTAGTAAGAAAAAAAGAGAGTAATTTTCGTCACTAAATTCAGACACTGATACTTTGTATTAGATAGAGAAATCCATTTTTGTGGTAAGTTGAATGGAAAAGAAAGGATTAGGAGGGGTAAACACCTTCTGCAGGAGAGGAACACAGTCTTGGTTGGCTGAGGGATCACACTTTTTGGGGGTTTCACCGTTCACATTTAAAACCACTTGGTGGTTTCCACTGTTTGCGGAGTTATCAGCAACCACCGACATGGTGTTTGGATAAAGCTAAGAGACGGAACGAAAAGGGTGTGTTGCTGATAAACTAGGTTTGCCTCGTAGACCAAAAAGTGATGGAGAAGAGAAGCAGACAACTCCAATTTATGGGCACGAAAAAGCCTGGGATTCAAAGATTGAACTTATACCATTTTTTTCCACGAGAGGTTTGACCAAAACAACCACTTCTAACGTATTTCCTCGGTACATACGTCTTTTAAAATTCTGATTTCTCACCGAATATATTGTTCTACAATATTGTATATCGTAATTTTATTATCTTACGTAGGGCTTGTTAATGACAGTAATGGCTGGTGAGTTGGGGTCTGAGTAATGCATTGAAAGCTTTTCCAACCACTCACCGGAAATGCAGACCGGGACATCAATGGGCTTTGGCACTTTCCATTAATTTTGGATGAGATTTAACGTTTTTTTTATATGGGGAATGCTAATGATCAATTAGACACAATTACAATAAATGATATTCGTTTCATTATATTATATTTACGTTTGAAATATGAAATAATTAATCTTAGTAATTAAAATAGAATTCTCCTCACTTATATTTACTAGTTAAAAATAATTAATTAATATTATATTTTATAAAATTGTATAGTTAACTTTCACCTTAATAACAATTTTAATTTGTTTAGAAGAGAATAACATACATAAAGTTATATAATTATAATTGATAATTTATTTAATACGTACAAAAAGAAATTACAAACTAATTAAATAATTTGAATACTATTATATTACTTTTTGTTCATTTCAATGTTTTTTTTTTGCTAAAAATTAAAATATAATTAAACATACAAAATACTTAAGTTAAAATAGAAAATAATGACTACTGAGGTTAGCATTCATTTATTAAAATTAATTACAACTGTATACACTAATGAGTTTATATTATTTTTATAAGAATGCTAACAAGTATATTGTTTAACGTATAATTAATTATCATTAATTTCTAATTTCTAAGAACACTGATTAACATTTTATATTAAAATAATATAAATTCATAAGTGTTATATTTGTAATTGATCCTAATAATTAGAAGGAAAATGCTAATCAATGTCCTAAGGATACTGGTTAAGGATAATTAACTTTTATTGATGTATATTAAATAAAAATATGAAACACACATGTACAACACTTATAAACATTTTTGTCTTTTAAATAAAATAAACTTGCATTAACGGTAAATAGGTCAGATTTAATTTAATATTACACTTACCTATGTATTTTTTATAGGATTCAATGTATATTGATTATCTTAACCAGTGTCCTTAGAACACTGGTTAGCAAGACCCAAGTAAAATTACATCAATGATTATTGATGTCAAAAGTCATTTACTATAATCAATTACAGCCTTTATAATATTTATGGACACTTTTGTCTTTTAAATAAAATAAAACTACATTAATAATCATTTGGGTCAAAATTCATTTATCAGAATCAATTACAAAAGTATAACACTTATGAATTTATACTATTTCAATTAGTAGATTTAATTATTCCAAATTTCAAATAGTGGAATTAGAGATCATTAGTTATACATTGAGTGTGCTTAGAGCACTAGTTCAACATTCCTAATTATTTTAATTAGCGAAGTTAATTATTTCAAATTTAAAGTAGTGAAATAAAAGATCATTAATTATACTTTAAACAGAGTATCCTTATGACGCTAGTCAATAATCAATAATCATTATTTATACCTTAAACAATATCCTTAGGACATTGGTTAACATTTCCTATCAAAATAATATACATTTTGTTATTGATTCTAACAAATGAATCATGACCTCAATAATTATTAACAAGTTTTACAATTTTACTTTACTTAGAGGACAAAAATATTCATAAGTATTTAATTTGTATTTGATACTTTATTTAATACACACAGAAAAAGCTAAAAGATAATTAAATAATAAAATAATTTTACAGATTTAACACTTTATTATTTTATAGAATATAATATACTATATTGCTTACTTTTTTTATTTTTTTCGTTGTTTTCTATGTTAATTTAAGTTATTTTTACTTTTAATTATATTTTTATTTTTAATAACTTTAAAATGAGAGAAAAACAATATAACAACTTTAAAATTACTTTATTATTTAATTTTTTTGCTTATTATTTTGTATGGAACAAATAAATTATCAATTACATTATAATTGTGTAACACTTGTGAACATCTTTTATTTTTTAAATAAAATAAGACTATATTAGTGATTATTAATATCATAATTCATGTAATCTCACGTTTAATTATAAATTTCATATTTATTAATTATTTTTAATTAATGTTCCATACCGATTAACATGATTTTTTTATTTGGGTCTATATTTTCATGTTTTGTCGACCCTTTAAACCAGAAAAAAAAAAGACTAAGCAAGAAAAAATTTAAACCAAAACAAACTAATCTATCCTTTGAATAATTTTGTACTCCTGGAGAAAACCGCATAAGATCACGTGAATCAGAATTGCTCTAATTTCAGTTCAATTGGAACTTTAGTTTTGGTACAATCACGACGCCGTATAATTGAGAAAAACGTTTTGTTTTTCATGGCTGCCCAACCCGTGCTATTATTAAAATGTCTCCTCTGGATTTTTATTTAATTTTTCATCTACATGTTTTACTTTTGCAAAAACTAAAATAACATCATAAATTAGTTTCTTGTAATAATAAAAATGATATAAATATAATATATAACAATCTTTAAGGTGTGTTATTTTGGATCAAATTACTATTCAAAAACAATTGCAAGCACCAGTTTGCAAGATTTTTTGTGTTCTTTTATATTGAATGGAAGACTATGCAAAAAGCGAAATTGCGAGATTAAGGATGTTATCGGATTTCACTAAGTGATTTGAGATTAATTTTAGTGATTTTACTGAAAATAACCTCACTTTATTTTACTGAAATAACATCCCACCAGCACTGATATTTTATTTGGAACCGGATATGTGTGGTTCAACAACTAAATAGAACCGGTTTTGGGATTCTTGGATCTGATTCCAAGTGCATGCTTCCTGTTTTTAACCAGATCCATTTTGCTTGGAACCTGATCCGTTTTGCTTGAAACCTATTCCAATGTTCTTCAAATTTTGAAAATATATTGCTTGTGTTTAAATTCTTAAAATAGCTTATTTGTGTTATTTGTATGACAGGAAATGATAACGTTATTATTTGTGTGATAACAAATATTGTGTTATTATTTGAATTATTTGAGTTGATTTTATTAATTTTGTGATAACAAATCTTTCATTTTGTTGAGCTTTAATATTGAAAATAAAAATATATAATTTTTTATATAAAATATATATATATATATATATATATATATATATATTATTTATTTTAGTTAATAATTATTTTTAAACATTTTATTCATCATAAAATGAAATTTTTAAAATAAATGTAACTCATCTAAATAAAATTTAATATTATTTTTAAAATCCAAGACAATTTAGTAATTATATTTTTTTATTTATTAATTTTTAATTTTAATTAATCATATCAGTCAAATCTCTTATAAGTTTTCACAAATTTTATTGACAAATCTATTCTAGTATTACTTTCATATCTCTTAAAATAAATATGAACACTGATATTTTGACATCACATTTTTTTTATTATCATTTGACATTATCTTTCATAATTATTCACTTTCTCTTTTTTTAAAAAATATAAAAATTAATTTTTGTTAAAACTATTTTTTATTAAGAATTATCAAATAAGCTTCAAATATTGTAAAAAAAAAAAAACTTGTTACCAATAAATAATACAAATTTCTCACTCGCCAAATACACACCTAATTGATGCGTTCACTCGTAGAAGTGATACGTAGTGACAAAGTATTACGTCAACATACCCTAATAGGGTTTTACTTGAAATTATTGTTATTTAAATTAAATGTAAGAGGACTATAAGAGTCTATGAACTTTTTTATCGTTTATTTCTTATGTGGAGGAATTGCAATGCTAAAGAGAAGTAAGCATTAGAAGGATTAATAGATACGGCCATAGTTAATGGGTTAGTTAGTGTAGATACCTTCGTATTAATAACCTTCCCCTTTGCGTCCGTAATTAAATTGCATGGTCTATAAATAATTATTTTGTATTTTTTTATTTATACTTATTTCGTAAACGTAAAAGTTTGACTCTATGAAAATGATGGGTCAGAATTATGATATATTCGCATAGCGTGGTAACTAAAGAATTTGTAAACGAAATGCTGAATTCATTTAATATGTGCACATGATGTGGGCTAAGTGATATATCCAACTCTAAATGTAGTTGTTGTTAAAGGAATACGTCAAATTTGATGGCCCAACTTCATGCAACGCACGTGCCAATGACAATTCTTCTTTCCGTAACGGATAAAAGATAGAATGTGAATCATGCAGTGTGGAACAACTTTTACAAAAGCAACTTTTCTAAAACAAATTTTATGTCTATAATAACTCCTATATCTCTTTAATATATATGCAATACTTCTAATTATATATAATGTTTGGTCTGAACATGTCACTCCAAGATTTCAACAAATTTTTGGGTTCAGACTCCAATTAAAGAAGAAAATATAACTAACTTTTACAATAATTTTATATTTTCTTTCCATTGTTTTCATAACATCACTTATCTTGTTTTGCCTCTTTTTTGTTCTTATTCTACTTCTTCTTCTTTTTTTGTATAAAAAATGTTGTGTAAATAACATTAATCTTTACAATTCTGGCAAAACTTAATGTTCAAGCTAATAGCTTTTTCGTGATAGTCTTAATTACCATCTAGGACCTACCCTTCAATAGTTTCGGTGTCAACCCTCCCCTGGTTTTATTTGTTATTTTTCTGTATAACTCTACCTTTGAAATTTATTTTTTTTGTTTCTTTTAGAATTAAAATTAATACTCTTGAATTTTAATTTATACCACCATACATAACATTTGTTAATGGTAAATAAATATTATATTCTTTTAAGAAAATTGTAAATATATAAAGAATTTTACTACTCTTGTTTGTTTTCAATTACAATGCACATATTTCTGAACTTTCAATTTATAATCGTAGAAGAAAATTTCAAATTCCACTGAACTTCTTTTCTATTCTTCAATTTACAAGTGTAATTAATGTCACAGGTAACACTAATTGTCTCGTAATAAATGTCAAATGTCAAGTAGATTGGATTACAATGTAACGTTTGACCTTTTAGACCCTCAACTAAAAACCTTTGCATTCTTCTAATTAATAGTTATAGTATTTAGCTTAGTGATAAGCCTTTGATCATAACAATTATGATCAAAGTCAAGAAATTCAATTTCTGGTGGACAACTCTTAAAAGGAAGGTAGTATTCTTAATTCACATTTGAACCACATTATAAAAATTTTAAAGGCTTAAATACCTTTTTGGTCCTCATTTTCGTAGTGTTTGTTGCGAATAGTCCTCATTTTCACAGAATGTTTAAAATAGTCCTCATTTTTACCGAATGTTTAGAATGATCCTCATTTTCGCAATTCATGTTTTATTTAATTCATAATGGGATTGCAGGAAGAAGAAGATTGCAGCAATACCAATTGGGAATGGAGGAACAAGATTGCCAAAACTCACCAACTGCCCAAACATTCCCTACCAAAACCCTAGCTCACTTATTTATCCCCAAATATCTAATTAAGCCACCTGTACAGTACATGTAACACACCCTAATACAAATCGTGCCACCTGTACAGTGTTCCGTTAATGATTTAAACGACGTTACAGAAAAGGATCATATAAAACACGAATTGCGAAAATGAGGACCATTCTAAACATTCGGTAAAAATGAGGATCATTACATTCTGTGAAAATGAGGACCATCCGCAACAAACACTACGAAAATGAGGACCAAAAAGGTATTTAAGCCTTTAAAATTTACATCATATTATCCTACTTTTCAAGAAATTGAATAAAAATATTTTAAGTTGAGTTAATGAAATATAATACCAGCTTAAGAGAAAATAAGTTAACATGGAGTAGAGTGTTATAATGAACTCTTTTATACATGTTTAATTTGTAAGGGTAGAAACTAAATTTTGTGATTTTTTTTTTTTAGCAAATAATGAGTTAAAATGATAAAAATATCAAATATATTCATTGTTAATTATTTATTTTAATTCTTTATTTTATTAGAATTAAATTTACATATTAATAAAAATAACAACATAATCAATTATATTTAAAGCATAAATATTGGGTGTGTGTGTGTGTATATATATATATATATATATATATATATATATATATATATATATATATATATATGAATGAATGAAATTATTTTAAAATTTTTAATGTTTTATTAATATATAAAATATAATGTCGAAAATATTATTAATTATATATTTATGTTTGTGAAAAATTTGAACGTTAATACTTTTTATTTTTTTTATAATTACGTTTTCGTTTTTGATTTACTTATTTATTGCTTTTATACATTTTCATTTTGAGACACGTTTCAGAGTTAATTAAGGCGGATGAAAGTGAAAATCAAATTTTACGTTATTGGGCATGTGCGTGTGGAATTTAATGTTATGGCGCCAAATTTGGTTTGTCTTTGTTGTCTGCTGCGGATTATGTTTTCTTTAATTTTATACCAATTTTGCTGCAACCCCCCAAGTGGAGCTTATATGTGTTTATTCTCAAGCAGAGTTTATTAGGTTTTGGGTTTCATTGAAGTAAAATTACCAGACAAGTCATCTGGTTGAGAATTATATGTGAAATTAACCCTAAAACAAAAAACATGATTGCGTCAAAAGCATCAAATGAAGAAGCCGAAGGTGATGATAGGGTAGTTGCAAAATTCATTTCTTCAATTCGCCATGTCGTTTACAGGTCGACAAATCACTGTTGTTGAAGTGGACTTTTGCAGCAGAGAGAAAAAACTGATCGTGTTAGTTATTTATAACCATATATATATATAAACCTTGAAAAATAAGTTAATAATTCAGCTTATTCATCATTTATTTCTTTGTATGCTATGTAAAATTGGTGAGACAAAAGTTAACTTGATTATCGAAAAACAATATCATGTGAGATTTCAACAAAAGTTGACACTATTATAATTGACCATAACAAGAAGGGTATATCTTAATCACAAAATATGGAAAATAGAGAAACAAACCAAAAAAAAAAAGAGTAATGTAGTTCATGAGAAAACATTTGCGTATACACACCAATAGTCCAAGAGTAGTTCTTTATCGAGTACGATTCGATTTTCTTCTTCCTTTTTTTTAATTATATTCTTAAAAATTGAGCCACAACCATGTGAAAAAACTGTTGTAAGATTGAATCTCTTAATAATATAAAAACAGAATAGTAGTGCATTTGTAAGGTGAATGCTGTATAATTTTCAACACAATGAGAAGAAAGAGAGGGTGAAGTGTTTAAAGCAACAGATATGAGTTGAATGCGGATGCAAAGTTTTTCTAAGTTCCTCCATTTCAACGCCAGGCTCAATTAGATGTCTACAAAGCATTTATTCTTACATTGACTTAACTTCATTCTGGACACTTCCTATATTCTACATATATAATTGCCAGGCTCATTGGACTACCTTATTTATAATTTAAATTGGTTAATACATGTTTAGATTAGTTTATTTCAAACAGATTATTCTTTTTTTTAAAAAAAAAAAGGTTACAAAACACTACATATTTACTGTCTTAGTTGAAAAAAAGTGATATTTATGCTGAGTTGTTGCTTTCATTGGGCGTAGTTAATTGGTGTCATAAATAGTTGACTGAGTATGAGAGTTTGGAATGAGAATAAATGATGGAGAGAAGACTAAGTGAGTAGAAGAAGAAGTGAGGAATGAGGTATCAGATTTTTTTATACGCTTTATTACTTGATTGGCGCCCAAATACCCTTGGGATCTTACCATTCATTTTTTTTTTTGCCCCAAAACATTAAAGTCCTTAAATATGTCAACAATTTCATTAAAGTTTGTAAAACTTACTTTAGTCATCTACATCACTCGGGAAATTACTTTTTAAAATCCTGACCTATATGTAATTTTATATTTCTAGTCAATTAAATACTCTTTTATAGTTGAGGAAAATTTTCTGTTAATCAGTTTAGTTTATCCAATATTATCAATTTCTCAATTTATTTAGACTGTTACTATTTAACTATATTAAATGGTGATATTTATATAGATAAAGAAATTTTCATATATATATGGATTCGTTATGATAGATGTTTTTAAAGTGAAAAAAAAAAATCGTCTTTATCCATCATTTGTTATTTTAGTGCAGTACCAACTTCATTGCTTTTTCTACCACCTTCTTTCTTTATCTTGCTTTCAAGATCTTCTTTGGAAAAAAAATTTCTTCGTTACAACAACACTATTATTTTTAAGTTTGTCTATATATAAACTAAAGAATATATAGGAATCACGTAATTTGTCTATATATTTATACATTTTTTTAAAAAAAGAAACTGTTTTCTTTTCCAATATGGAAGAATTTGTTAAAGTCATTGAAAAATATTTGAATTTGATGCTAGGATAATAGGATTGGAGTATAATTTGGATTAATTTAAGTTTAACGGTAATCAGGAGTGATAATGTGGACCGATCCAATCCATTTAGATTCATCCCACACTTGATTTCTAAAATTCGGATTGAAAAGTCTAGTCCGATCGCATAGGTTCTGATCCTCGAGCTCGCTGGTTGGCCCGTCTTTTTATTTTTATTTTTAATTTCTTATGTTAAAACTTTCAGTGTTTAATGAATTTAAAAACTTTAACAAGTTTACAAAAATTAAACAAATATTTTGGGGAGTTTAATGATAAATTAAAAATTCAACATTTTTATTATATTCATATTTGTACTTTGACCTGTACACTGAATTCTTTAAATTTCAGCACATTCAGAAATACATAACACTTATCTTTTTCACTCATACAAAAATTTGAAATGTTCATGTAGAAATCCAAACAAAAAATAACAAACACAAAAATGTAAAATTTTTTTTATGTAGACAGTTCGCCCCACCCTACCTTTCACCCGCACGGGTTGCGAATTATGCAAGCCAACATACTCAGTATCTCAATTCACTCTGCATTCAGCTGACCAATTTATTAGACCAAATACTTATTGTCATGCTAAAGATAACGAGAATGAAATTAAATTTATACAGCGAGATGCATAATATTTAGACTCTGAGAATAATATAATAAATACTTCTTCAAACATTCACTCAGGAGATTATATTAAAGATGAACACTGATATTATTAATAAAGGCAGGTGATACTTCATTTAGTAGTAGGATTAAAAAATAGTAATGAAAAAAAGTAAATACTAAAATAATTTTCTAAATAAAAACATCCCTTAAAGATAGAACTGGAAAACTAAAAGGTATCATCTAAACTCAAACTAAATATGCTGATCTAAATAAATAACTGAGTTGGGTGTGTTATAAACTCGGACGCTTGCCTTTTGATTAAATCCTATAGTTATTTATACATGGCTATTGTGTGTATTTGTTTTTCTTTTATGATTGAAGTAATTATTAGTTAGTTATTACCTCGGATTCTTGTTGGGAGTAAAGTTCATGCATTACTTATTGGAAAATGATACTTTGATTTTTCAAATAACGATGCACCTTTAATGTCAAACAATAAAGACTTTTTGATGCTTTGAATTATCAACCAGAAAATAGCCAAATTAGCGCATTAACGCAGTGAGTTAATTGTAATCACAGGATCACACATGTTTGAAGAAAACTTAAATTTAAAGATGTAGAGATAAAAAAAAGGTTATTTATAATTTAGTTATTATAATTTATAAAATTAAATTTCACAAATTAATTTTTTTCATCAATACTATTTTTTAAATGACCATCTTCCCCGTCAACTTCGTATATATTATTATTGTATTTCTCGTCTAAAAGTTTTTTTATTTAAATGAAATTAATTATTTTAAATCACATATTACCAGACTTTTTCAAACAAAATCTGAAGCTGATTTTACTACATTATACATATAATTATGAAGGAAACAATTTAATTTTAAAGTTATTCAAACGAACCCTAATAGTAATTGTTATGAAAAATTTATTTTTTACTATATGAAGTTTGAATCTTATCCGTGTTAAAAATTACGAGTTATGTGTCCTAAATAATCTTCGTTAAGAAGAAAAAAAAGAGTCCCAAATAAGTATCGTGTTCATTTTTAATTAATTTTTTTTTTGTATTCTTACCCTTGTGACTATTAACTATACTTAGCATAAACTAAAAATGAATTAATAAGGATCAGGTTAATTTTGCAATGTATCACTCTCTTTCATTCACTTCTTACTCTTTCCATTTTAAAATAATTAGTGTTTTAACTTTTTCAAAAAAATTCAAATTTATTTGTGTCCACACTTTTATTCATAATTTATTCCCAAATTAATTATTCTTCATTTCAATAAAAAAAATGATTATTTTAATAAATTTATTTTAAAAAGTAACATATTTATTTTTATTAATTGTATTAACATAAATGGAAAACTATTCAATACACCAAAACATCATTTTGTCGGAGACAAAAATTTGCCTTCTCCTCTCCAAATTTAATCCCTTAAAAATATCCAATGGTGTTGTAAAATTTCAAAAGAAGTGTTAATTGTTTTAACATTAATTTATCTTAATATTAATTACCTTATCTATCTCAATAATACTAATATATTTATCAAGGTAGTTAAATTATTTTAAAAAGTAATATATCCATGATTTTTATTTATGACGTGTGAACATTGTCTGATTCTGTCCACACTATAAATATGCTGCAAGTCTTTGTTTGGTTGTGTAAACAGTGAAGATGGAAATAAAATAGGAAGTTTTGTAGGAGAGAAACAGAGGAAAAATCATTTTAAAAAAATAATGACACTAACTGTATTGTTTTCTCACATATTTCTATTTATTATTTTATCTTTTTTGACTAAACAAATACTTCCTATTCTCGCTTCTTTGTTATGCATTTTTATTAGTTTATTCAATATTATTGAAAATTCAAAACCAAACTCAATTTCTCTTGTTCTATAGTAGTTCGTGACTTTGTTTAACATTTTATTTTAACTTTACACTAATTTGTTATATTCAAGATATAGTTGATTTTAAAATCTTTTGGTGTAACATAAATTAAGATATACCAAAATTACAAACTGAAACGTATACTCATATGTTCTATTAAATATTGTTTAACATTATCTTTCCTCTAGATTCTTTTCACATTATCACTTTGACATTTTCGAATATTTTAGAAAAGACCAAAATATTTTTACACACAATCTTTCATCCATTATATTATCATTAACTAAAAATAAAAGAAAATCATATATTACAAATAGACACAATTTTTTCTAGAAAAAATTCATCGAAAAATTGTATTTACTAATCAAATATTGATGACCATAAATTCATTAGTAAATCATGTTTATCGATGAATAGAAATTCATTAATAAAGTGATTATCAGTAAACTTGGTCAATGAATGCATATCTGTCAATAAATGTCTATTAGTAAATATCTATTAATAACATCCGTCAATAAAATGTGTAATTGAGTCTATTTCTTCATCTCATTTTTTTTTTTTATTTCTTCATCTTTTTTCTTCTTGACTACGTTAGGCTATTGTGCGACCATCACCTACTTCAGGTAATTTTCATCTTTTGAGGATTCATCATCATCCTATTTGTATTTCTCTTCCTTTTCCTCCACCTCCTTCTCCTTCACCTCTTTCTTTAATTCTGCAACCACTAACACTAGTGTCCTCCACATGTGTGTGACCATCAATCATCAATGCCACTAACGCGTCACTAATGAGCCTCGCGTCACCACGAACCACCACTTCCTCCTCTCTTCTTCTTCTCACCCATCTCCCATTAATTATATATATATATATATATATATATATATATATATATATATATATATATATATATATATATATATAACACCATCAATTTGAGGGAAAAATTTGGAGCCCAAAATGCCAACGGATTTACAGACAGAATGAGATTGTCGGTAATTGTGATAAGGTATCAACGATGTATGCATCACTAATAAGAGTTGTAATTTACCGATGAATAATTTCGACGATTTTTATCGTCGATAATTATGATGATAAATTATCCACATAAATATTTGTTAGTAATAATAATTGTAATTTACTGACGTATCTTTCCATACAACATTATAGATGAATTTCATTAAAACAAAAGTATTTTTAATAAATTAAAATGTGAAATCCGTCGAAAAACTCTGCACTAAATTTAAGTTTACCTATAAATATTGTCATTAATAGTATTTCGTCCATAATTAACAAAATTCCTCTATTGATTTATGATTTCTTTTCATTTACGAATGTAAAAATTTAATTGAAGTAATCATATTATTCTTAAAAACAAGTTGTCAAATGATTTATACTTTATAAAAACATCATTTCTCTTTTGAAAATGTTTCAAAATCATTTAGTGGATAAATACGGATAAAAGATTCATCCCCAGGAACAAAATAGATATCCAAGAAACCATTCGATAAAACATGTAATTATTGTAATAAAGATAAAATTGAATTATATCGATAAGTTATTATGATGAAATATTTATAGAGAAATCCAAAGAATTTCTTAAGCTGCCGCGTTTGTTAGAGAAACTGCAATTAGAGCTTTACAGAAAGCTTCTTACAAAAGCTATTCACACGTTACTTACACAAGTCAAATCCCAATTTATAAACTAGTATTTTTTTCTAAATTAGTTATATATCATAGACACTTTTAGATATTTCTATACTTTTGCTTAGTTAAAATTTCTCCTTTAATATTGGTAAGAAAAGTTGGAAGTGATTGGACTTGCATGTTGCTGGACATAATGTCTTTTTCCTTTTGCAATTCCGTTCACATTTATATTTTAAACATAGTGATTGCGTGAGTCATTGATGATGTAATGCTTATTAGCATGATGTCTCTTAATGTACTTGTTTTATGCAAGTTAATATATCTCAATATGTTTTTCTTTATAAATTTAAATAGATGAGGTTCACTCACATTGTCACATTTAAAAAGAAATAATAGATATCAGTAAACATTATTAGTAGTATGTTGAAATAAGTTAATGTTTTTACAATGAAAAAATTATAAATAAGCTAGTATAAACATGTTATTAAATTATTGTGATTTATTATTAGACTTAGGCTTATATTATTTTTTTAAATTTGGTCTGTCTGTAAGTATTTAATTTGTTTGGTTCTGTATTTGATTTCGACTTAATTTAGTTTATTTTTGTTAATTAGAGTCGGTACGACTCATTCTAATAAATTGATGTTAATGTCATTTTGAAAGTGACATTAAAAAGTTTAATAGTAGTTTAGTTTAAATATTTTTTCTGACTCAATTGAATCTCTATATCTTTTATATGAAAACAATGTAATCTCTCTTTTGTAAGTGTTGTCCTTCATGAATCTTTGGAATGAATCCAAAAGTCACATCGGGATTCATGTGTCCATCATTGATAATGTACTAGACAAAAATGATAATTTTTAATCTACGATATTTAATTTAAAGGAGTCACCTTTGGATCTTAAGAAGGCGATTTTGGTGGGATAATGCTATCCAATAAAGAGTTGGAAAGGGAGAAAAGGAGTTTGACTCAGAGGTGATCACCCCTAATGATAGAGTTAATTTCACAAAAATGAGCACATTATATTTATTTAATTTTTTTATCAACCAAAAATAATATATATATATATATAATGAGTCAATTTAACTTATTCTCCCTGTTTCTATTTAAATAATATACAAACCCAATTAAACAAAAGAAAAATGTAATGATCAAATTAATAATTAAACTTTTCATTAGACTCACACATAGTCACTTCTCAAACAATATTAACACTAATTTAATGAAAGAAATTATATTCACTCTCATTAATAAAAATTGGACTCAACTAAGTTAAAAATAAATATGGACACAAAAATGAATTAAAGGCATAAATACAATAATAAAATTACTAATTGGGCCTTATTATTAAAAACATGAAAAAAAATATTAGAAAAACATCAAATTAATTATTTAATTGGAATAAAAATTAGAAAATGAAGTTATATATTTTATTAATATCATAAACGTGACTTATGTATAAATTGTGTCTTAAAAAGCGAAATTATTTCAAAAATAATGATATTATGATTCTCATTTTTTATTTTCATCTTTTACTTCCTGTCAGGATTTAGCATGGATCATCGATTATGTATCATTATCTTTTCTAGTGAAAGAATCAATGACTCATACTAAACCATATCAAAAAATAAAAGATAAAAGTCAAAAAATAAGAGTCATAATATAATTTTTCTTATTTTAAATAGGAAGTATATTGATAAAAAAAAGTAATTACTTTTATAGTTAAAAAACTTATATATAGCTAACATACATGTTTAATTTTGCTTTTGATAAAGTTCGGAGAAATAGAAAAGTCTACAAGAGGATTGGCTCGTTCTCAATATACTCACAAATATAGAAAACAAAGGAAATGGGTATAATATATTATGATCGAGGTTCATAAATCATTTTGCAAACTTTGCCAATTGTAAAAGCATACAAACTTGTTTACTTAATCAAGAGCCTGCAATTTTCTTACAGGAATAGCCTGGGAATGTTATAGTCACACAGATAATGAGCTAGATAGACCCTTTTTTTTAACATTTGTTTGTATAGAAGTTAACAAAACTTTCTAGCCAATTATAAAATAAAAACAATGTCATTTTAAAATAGACCATTTGACGAGTTGGTTGCAAAACAAGTATTTCATACAAAATGATTAAAACATATAGGCCAAACTATAGACAACTTATAAAGTAAATTATTTAGTTTCTCAACGGTGCTGTAGATCTTTGTAACTACAAAAAATTATATAGTGTAAAAATCGTAATGTTTCTACACATACAAACAAAACTCAATTTTGATTTCCTTGGTTTCTTTAAGCAATAATAAATTTTTATTCAATCAATATATATAAATATATTTTTATTAATTTTATTTTAGTACAGGAAAACCATATATTACCGATCAGTACTATCTGTCAATAATAATAAAAAGTTGTCAGTGTCAAAAGTTTGTTGATAAAATAAATGTTGGTAAATTTCACTGACTGATGATAAAAATTGTTAAAGATTATCGACGATCAGAATTTGTCAACAAGTGCTCGTCGGTAAATATCCATCGATAATTACTAACAAATTTTAGTAGTTGGTAACATTCGTCGATATAGTACGTAGTTGATTCTCTTCTTCCTCCTCCTTTTCTTTTTATTTTTCCTTTATTTCTTCATCTTCTTCCTCCTCTCCTCATCAACACTTTCGCACCACCATCGTTATCTCTAGGACATCCTCTTCCTCATCTTTCTCCTCCTATTTGTCTTCCTCTTTCTCCATCATCTCTTCCTCTAACTCCAATATTATTGTTGTGTCTTCACGTCTCCACGTAGCCACCATCATGTTGCCATCGAATCACTAGAGCATCACCATTGAGCCATCTCTTTTTTTTTTCTCTTCTCACTTATCTTTCTTTGATATAAAAAAAAACTTTATCAAATTGGACAAATAATTTGTAGACCAAATTCTTGACGAATTTATCGACGGGATAAAATTGTTAGTAGATTAAATTGTAAAATCTGTCGAAAAAATTTGTCAAACATTCTTATCATTTAAATTAATTTTAAAATTTTATGTTTTTAAATATTATGTTTTTAGTAATGTTATTATCACAAGTTTTTTGTTGTTATATTCGAAATAGTTATATGCGTGTGGTTTTGTAAAACTTGAGGATGTACATTAGTGTATTATAAAGTAGTTTAACTTTTAATTTTAAAGTACTCTATAAATGCACGCTATAAAATGTAGTTGTAAGGGGGAATTCTTCGCATTGATAATAATAAATAATAATAATAACAATAACTAAAGTACAATTGTTTTGACTGATGAAACAATTAGAGACAGGAAAACAGAGTTCAAAATTGTAGACGCCGTTGACTCACAAAGCGTCCTTTTATTGGGTATGATAGGTTAGTTGATTGGGGTTATTTTGTTACATAATCATTATGTCCAAACTTTCATCACAATTTTGTTTCATTAATCAACCTGGATTGAACAATCTTAGTTCCCAAAATAAATATTTGTTTATTCAAATAATGCTTTACTTGAAAACAAATAATTCCCTTATTACAGTATTTTTAATAAGCTTCTCAATTCTTACAAGAAATAAGTATTCAATTATTCATTCTTTACAAATTTAAATTTATGTGTGAATCATGCTTTGGGTGAAAGCGTGCATTACATTAAACTTTTCAACTTAAGTGGTTTGTTTATTAAAAAAAATATTGACATCTTTAATCACTTTCATATATATTGTTATGTGTTCAAGAGCAACCAGTTTAGCTTTTACTTATTATATGAACTTAATGGACCAAACTTAATTTTATTTACTAACCGCTTATTTTCTTTCAACTTGATTATTATAATGTTTGTATTTTAGGTCTTGCCATAGATTCGAATATCATATTAGATATTTTACTTTGCCATAATGTCTAAAGTGTGTGAGAATAGTTTGGTGAACTTTTCAATGTGAGTGATCTATTTTTCAAAAAAAATGTTATGATACCTTGACTTTTAGATCTCTCTCTGATTTATAATTTTATCTGTTTTCTTCAATGTTGGACTTGTTTCTCTAAAAAATATATATTTAATTTTCATTCAGACATTGTTTCTGGATGATAATCTACACAAACATGATCCTAAGACCGTGGTAAACTATAATTCCTTTAAATATTTTTTTTTTACTCGTGCATGTTTTTAAATCAAGAGCATCATGTGAAACTTTTGTATGTATTTTTTTTGGTTATTAATTTCTATATGGTTTCATTTGGTTAAACAATAGAGAAATTCTCGAATAGATACAAAACTTATAGGACCACATTGTCACTATGCAGGTGTTTTTGAGAGTCATGTCATATTCAAATCCAACTGTAACAAACATGCAGTTAGTTATTGGGCCTTGACCCAGTAGTCCTGCCTGTGATGGGCTTCAAGTCATGCCCAAGAATCATAAACAAAGTAATTCTGCCTCACTAGGACTAAAATGTCACAAGCAGATGTGCCTAACCCATATTAGTTATTTAAAATTGAGATAAGTTTGTTTTTGTTTTTTTTTTTTTTAAATTTGATTCAACCATCTGTTCATACATTTCTTATGTGTTGTTAAGATTAATGCTTTGTAAAGTAAATGCTTTGTAATTATTAATCATTTTAACTGTATTTAAGAAAATATTTTGAAATCATAGAGATTGAAAAGTTATTTTTAAGTTTAGAATATCAAAATTATTTTAAATTTAAGAAACTAGAAATATCTATTAATTTTTGTTTTATTTCAAGCCCCGCCTTATCACACACATGCACATTAATAAATAAAAAAAATAGTATTAATGACAATCTTGATGCCTAAAATGATTTAGAGCTAGTTAAAAAATTATTTGGATGATATTTTAATAACTATATGAAAAGGTTTGTCTGTGTATATAAAATAATTTTAACTTATGCAACAAAAAAATGGTTTTTCTTTTCTTTTTATAAGAAGTTCTTATATAAAATTGATCCAAACATATATAAAATCTGAAATGATGATTAATTAGCATGCTTTCAAGAATAAAATAAATACAAAAATAATAAAGAAAAGTAAGATAATTATTCAATGGACACCCACCATTTAAATTTTGAGGCAAACATGAAGCATTACTCAGTTCATAGAGAGATTCATCTGATAACCAGAACAAAAAAAAAAAACCTTTTTAATTTACATTTTTTTATAAGATTTAACTCAGTTCATAGAGAGATCCATGAATTATTAGAAGAGACATATTATGGGGTAATGACTACAAGAACCGCTATTGAATTTATGATATAACAGTTTATCAATTGGTTGGAGGTTCGGTGAACTGAGAACATAATAAATGACAGAAGAAGAGCACTGTTGAAAAATTTATGGTGTAGTAGTTTATCACTGCAAGACTTGCTCAGAACACAATAAATGATAGAAGAAGATGTATCCGTATAGTTTATATTTTTAGTATGCAATATATTATGTAATCTTTTGAATTATAAACCCAAACTATTGTAATATAAAATGTATTAAAACAAATTTGGATGAATTTAATTATTATTAACATAACAATACTTTTTGTGATCCAACAGTTCACAAGAAAAGTTATATATGAATACCAGTTTGCCAAACCATACATTTGTTTCCATACAACAAATATGAATATTGGCAATATGTTCAACAAAAAATCTTCCCATTTTCCGTAAGTTTTGACCCCTTTCTCTAAATAAATTTGTACTTAACTTATCTGACACACTTAAGTACACAATAATTATTGTTTTAAAGAGATTTTAAACATACAGAAGGAAAAAAATATCAGTCACTGTATGAAATTTTTACAAAAATAATTTATGTTTCTTCCATATATGATTTTCCTTCATTAATATACAAAAGTCTTCAAATTGTCAAAATATTAAGAGCCTCATATAAAGTACACTAAATCACTAAATCATCTCACAACAATGTCAATCAAGTATGATAAATTAGTTAATATAATACATAAACTTAAACTTGAAGGTAATAATGAAGTTGTCTTGCATATCAAATGCTCCTAAAAGAAAGAGACAATGTCTTATATTCCTCAAAAAATCTATACAAAGTTCTTATTTCTTTAATCAATTCATTTTAGGACTTTGTGATGTATTACACAATTATAAGTCCGAAGTCTCATACATGTTATAAACAAGATAACACAATTTTGTTATTTCGTACGAAAAGATCCTTTCAAACTAAGACATCTGTCTGATACAAGTAAACAGTAATTTACTTGAAGATGATCAGACACATTCACATTTTTTTTATTAACCTAAGTAAATTTTAAAATTATCAAAATATTAAAAGTTTCACAGAATTACAATAAATTAGTTTATATGATACTTAAGTTTATGTATTTTCTCATTCAAGAATTTACTTTTCTAGTTAAACTTTCCTCTTTGAATCATCTCATATTGTTGTCAATCAAGTATAATAAAGGTGATTATGAATTTGCAACACATTACTTAGAGATAGTGATAAAGTTGTCATGCACGTCAATGCTCTTAGAAAAAAGAGACAACATCTTACCTTTTTCAAAATAAGCTATACAAAGTTCTTATTTTTAGATTAATTTTAAAAATAGTAACATTTTAACTAAATTTTTCCTGCAGTAAGTAGCAAAAGATGTAACAAAAAAACTGTGTAGTGTGGATTTAGACCTATGCAACACACTTATAATTTCGATGTCTCATGGATATTATAAACAAGGATAACACAATTCCCATGAGGAATATACTAAGACCTTTGAAACAAGTAAAATAATATTTCACTTCGACCGAGCAGAACTCAGAAATTTATATAAGACTTATATATCGGAATAATACTTATTGATGTATTCGTTACATAATTACAATTCCGATATAATGACTATTATAAAATAAGATAATACATCTCCACTACCTCGAGCATATTACAATTTAAGATATCTCATGCCTTTATCTGTCAAATATAAATTTGGTTTCCACTTAATGTTATGAATATAAATTTGGTTTTCCCTTAAATGTTATGAACTATGATGTTAGGGAGATTCAGGATTGTCTGTCATCAGTAAGGTGAATTCAGAATCTGTTTAAAATCAGACAGCAAAGTTGGTAAGCATTTCTCTTGATATATATAACTGTTTGATATGTGCAAGAAAAGAATATGTAAAGAGAAATGCACATGTTCTTTTTTTTTTTTTCAGTTGGGAATCCCATTTTTTGTTGCCTTCAGACTGATATCATAGCAAACTGCTATGTTCAAGCTACTGCAAGAACAGATACTGATATATTCTTCGACAGACATCTCCATCACATATGTATTTCTATCTTTACTTTCTCCCTGAGTCAATCCACTTTTAGCTGTGTTTTTCTCATGAAAACTATTTCGATACAGCCCCCGCAGTTTACAAGTTCCCTTTCTAAGGCTTGTTAACAACCTTTGCTAGAAGAGTTACATGTTATCAATGGAAAGAAATGCGATATAATATAAAAGAGTAATCTTGTTATATATTTCTATCTTTGACAACCTAAGTAAGCTTAGAGGATGCTATCCATACTCGATTAAACCACGCAGACAAAAAAGAAAAAAAATAGTACCAACTCAATCTTTAGAACAGAAGTTGTCTAGTGCGGGTAAACATCAAAATTAACCATATCATAAAAGTAAAAATCCAAGAGAAAGATATCCTCAATGGACATTAGAGGCCACTGAAGGAGAAACTCTAATCTAACTACAAATGAGTGAATTGACACAAAATATGGATGTTCAGCAAACTAAAATGGCATACCCAGAACACCAAACTACACTTTCCAGCATCTAATTTTGGCTTCAGCAGATAAAAAAAAACTGTATGATTTCAAATCATACTGTTCAACTTAGTAAAATAGAGAAGAAACTGAAAACAACTGACTATCAATCCAATAAAAAAACTAACCCCAGAAATAAAAAATAGGATTGAATATCAAAACAAGAATTATTCGATCCTAGTATACCATGAAAAAACTAACTGGACAATATAGTACCACAAAGCTGAATATTGTATCAGCACATTACAAGGCAGACACAAATAGCTATCTAATTTTTTTTTGTTCTGACACAGTCCAGAACAACAAAAACATAACATTATTCTTACCAAAAGAAAATAAGAAACAACTAAAACCACTAGTAAAACCTTAATCCAGATTGAAGCTGAGAACCAAGACCCGAGAAGAAAGAAGAATCATCATTCTGAGCGATTGGCGAACCTCTCAACATTACTATCGCTCAAATTGATTCCAACCATGGCTTCACCCAAGCCGCAACTCACCTCAGCTAAAACCTCAGGGTCGCTGTAATGAGTGACAGCCTGAACAATGGCTCTAGCACGTTTGGCGGGGTCACCGCTCTTGAAGACGCCGGAGCCAACAAAGACACCATCGCAGCCAAGCTGCATCATGAGGGCGGCATCGGCGGGAGTGGCGACGCCACCTGCGGCGAAGTGGACAACGGGAAGGCGGCCTAGCTGCTTGGTCTGCATAACAAGGTCGTAGGGCGCGGCGATGTTCTTGGCGAAGGTGAAAACTTCGTCGTCGTCCATGTTGCGGAGAACCCTAATGTCGCTCATGACTGAGCGGACATGACGCACGGCCTCGATGATGTTGCCGGTGCCTGCCTCGCCCTTGGTGCGGATCATGGCGGCGCCCTCGCGGATGCGGCGGAGGGCTTCACCGAGGTTGCGGCAGCCGCAGACAAAGGGGATGCGGAAGTTGTGTTTGTTGATGTGGTTTGCGTCATCGGCCAGGGTGAGAACCTCGCTCTCGTCCACGTAGTCGATGCCGATGGCCTCCAGGATCTGGGCCTCCACGAAGTGCCCGATGCGGGCCTTTGCCATCACGGGGATGGTGACGGCCCGCTTGATTTCCTTGATGAGCTGTGGGTCGCTCATGCGGGCCACACCACCCTGGGCCCGGATGTCCGCGGGTACTCGCTCGAGGGCCATAACCGCACAGGCCCCGGCCTCTTCAGCGATGCGGGCCTGGTCGGCGTTGACGACGTCCATGATAACACCGCCCCGGAGCATCTGAGCGAGACCGACTTTGACGGAGAAGGGGGACTTCTTGGTTTCCGTGATGGCGCCGTTGCCATAGACGGTAACCACACCGGATCCTTCTCCTTCCATTGAGTGAGATAGAGGTGTGGACTGTGTGAGAAGGAAGAGAAAGAGTTAGAAAAGATTGTTGTTGTGCGGTGGGCAAAGAGAGATTGCAAATGAGATGTTTATGTAGTCCTCACATCTCTCTCCTTTTGGGGCCTTTCCCTGCCTTCATCCCTCCCAATCAAATGCAGCCACGCATTCATCCACTATCTCCTCCACATTTCATAATTATCTTCCCTTCTTCCTCACTCTCTTTTTCATTTCCTATATTTATACCTTTTTCATTTTTTCTTTTCTCATTTCTTCTTTTACTACCATCTTTTATTATCTCTTTAATTATTTTATATATTTTCTTATTATAATATTTAAATAAAAAATACATCAACTTTTAAACTATTATTCTCACTATTGTCTTAAGAAATATCTCTTAAAATTCCAGTCAATATTTATTTCTATCTACATTTTATTATTCTTTTGATTTTTTCGCCATTAGTCTATTTCAGTACACAAATTATGTTAATTATTATTTTTATTTCAAACAGATACATTAACCACTTGTATTTAGTTTTATATAATTTTATAGTTTATTATTCTGCTGTCACAAAAATATTTTGTATTTGTTATATATTTGTCTGAACTCTTTTTTTTTTTTCTTTTTTTGAGGTCGCCTATTTCTGAAGTGAGACATATCTACAGATTTTTATTAAACTTGTATTCTAACTTGTGTAAAAAAGCATTTATTATATAATTAAAAATTTATTATAAATATAAATAATTCTGGAATATAAGTTTAATGTAATTAAATTAGTCATGAAATTTTTACCGTGGTAAGGACGAAAATAGTTATTACTAAGTGTTTTATTACATTTGATGTGTAAATAGAAATAAGTTTTTCATTTTTTTTCATTTCTATTATCAGTAATATTTACTATATTAAATGCAAATAAATTAATATTTACTATATTATAAAACTGAATTAATATTTAGTACTTACTGCATTAAATAGAAATAAATTAAAACATTCTAAAATTGAAAATGAGATTATTTAATTAGTCTATCCTCCTTGTATAACTGGGAGAATGTTTTATTAACACTTTATTTCTTAAACTTACTTCCTCTGTTATTGTTTATTTGAAATTACATTTTCTTTAAGGTGAATTACATATACTGTGAAATTGTGAAATTAGTTCAAATAAAGTTATTCATATCTTTTTTTGTAAGTGTCTCTGTGTTAGTGTTTGTTTGACTGGTTTAGTTTTGTTTCCCGTTTTATCATGTAATATATGTGTTTTGATTCTCGTTATACTATTATTATTTAGAGGCAATTTGTGTCATATATGTGCACCGACTTAAAGAAAAGGTAGGACTTTCTAAATGCTTTGAGAACCTTGGTTTTTTAGTACCTTCGAGAAGGACATTCTTGTACATACCTCTAACCATAAAAAGTGCATTATAAGATTAATATTAGTTATTTATTTTTATGTACGATCTCATTTTTTTTTATCTCTTTTTCTTTCTTCAAACCATTCACTGTGTTCGAGTGTTATATAGATTTTCACAGTCACCTAAATTAACTTTTATTTTTTTTTCTAGTTTATAGTATTGTAACAAAATATATATATATATATATATATATATATATATATATATATATATATATATATATATCATAAATATATATATAAAAAA
>Ga0214543_1002127_pt1 | contig 38962 bp, 15 predicted proteins | sample CNSS2metaG_FD_160094 | JGI IMG/M metagenome (GOLD analysis project Ga0214543, IMG submission 160094) | Root nodule microbial communities from cowpea collected in UCLA plant growth center, Los Angeles, California, USA - CNSS2 | ecosystem: Host-associated > Plants > Roots > Nodule | place: USA...
AACACAATGTGGAAAGGAATGTGGCTGGCTATAGTTGGGGAAATTTGGAGACATAGGAATGAGGTGATCTTTAAGCAAAAGAAAGTTGACACTGAAGAGATTTTTAGTCTTGCTCAAGTTAACGCTTGAGCTTGGTTGAAACATAAAATTCCTTCGGTAAAGTTTTCATATAGTGATTGGTACTTCGCTCCTATTGTATGTTTAAAATCTCTATGATATGATGCTTTCTGTGTTTAAGTTGTCAGGTGAGCATGAAAAGGATTCCCATGTTTAAAGCAATGAGCTCTTCATCAGTGATCTTGCACACTTCTTTGGTTACTCCGTAACAACCAAGAGAACATAGTCTCGAGAGCGCAACGAACCATGCATACCTGGTTTTGTATTCACTTTCTGTGTAATCTTGTAGACTGGCCGGGGAAGGAGCGATATGGGTGGCTAATCTTATGATTCCTACCCAGCTTGACGTTGGGAAGGCATAGCTCTAGCATTGAAAGTCTAGTTTAATTGTTCTGCCAGATTATTGTAGAAGCATAGTTTTGGAGATGCACTGCATCTTTCTCTCATCTTTTTGTAAATGGGTTAGAACACCCCTCAAGTGCTCTATTATTAATTTAATTTAATTCTTTGCCGATAAAAAAAATTACTAGTTATTGTTTTCGTATTTAATGTTTTGAATTGATATATAGTACTTTTGGTGGACATCACACTAGTCTTGTAGAGTAAATCTTCTCGAAGGTAATTCCTAAAATTCTTCACTCCCTATTCATATTTTGTCATATAATTAAATGTTCATTTTATTGTAGTGTAACAAATAAAAGATAACTGAGTGTGGTTTTTATGTGATTGGCTATAGAGCATAATCATAGTTCATGTGTCACAAATTTTTGCTTACAAGTAAGTTTACAATGTACTTTCTCAAATTAAATTTAAGTCTATTTTTATTTTCACAAATATTGTAGAATTTAAGAAATACATCACCAATATCGGCATTCAAATTTATAGAACTTTGAAATATTTTAATCGATTTGTATTTTTTCCATTTATGGTAACAATTTCTTTAAGGATGTGTAATATTTTTATACATGTGGAAATGCAATTTTATATAAACTATCTCATTTTTCGTTATTTTTCCAAACATCTTTACTTTTATCTTTTTTTCATCTTAAATTCACTTTCTCAATCTCATCTTCAAAACCAAATACAAGCTATCTGAAGTTATAAGATTGAAAGTTGTTTAAAAGTCACAACTTACAATCAACATTAGTTGCTAATAATCTTATTTAAAACCAGTTCTAAAATTGATATTGAAATACTCAAATAACCAATGTTGAATAGATATTTTTTGGTGGGGTGGATCATAGTTGCCAAAGAATGTCCCTTTCCCATGGTCGGATATACGCATTGCATTTTTATCCACGTTTCCTACAAAATGGCATCACATTGCGTGAGTTTCTTTACCCATAATCCCATCTAAGCTAAGCAAGATCTGGAAGATCTGTGTTGTATGTAAATGACTCTCACCATTTACCGCAAATCTTTTACGACCTGATTCCAACTCTACGGAGCTATACCCAATTGGCTTCTTCATTTCTTTCTCCTTTACTACTTTCCTCAATTTGGAAGCATCTTGCCATCGCCCTGCCTCTTCATACATCTGTGCTAGAATCACATAACACCCAGCATTGTTAGGATCCAAGACAAACAACTTCTCCGCAGCCATTTCAGCAAGCTCCATATGTTTGTGTGTTCTGCAAGCACCAAGCAATGCACCATAAACATTTTTCCCAGGTTGGACAGGCATAGACTGAATAAACTCCACTGCTTTCTCCAGATCCCCAGCTCTCCCCAGCATATCCACAATGCAAGCATAATGTGCCTCCCTCTTCCCCACTCCATAAGTTTCCATGCTATGAAAAAGTTGCCAGCCCTGCTCAACCAAACCTGCATGACTGCACGCAGATAACAAACACAAAAACACAATGTCATCAGGGATCAATCCAGCCTCAACCAATTGCCGGAACAAAGTGAGAGCGTCCATAACAAGACCATGTGTCCCATAGCACCTAATTATTGCACTCCACGCTACAACACTTCTAACAGAAATCATGTCAAAGATAGCTCTCGCCTGGCTTACATAACCACAATTCGAGTACAACAATATAAGTCCAGTTCCCACAGCAGAATCGAGTTCCATCCCTGTCTTCACAATATAACGATGAATCCAATACCCTGCATGAATATCTGCTACCTGAGCAAAGGCAGGAAGAACAGTTGCAAATGTGGCCTGATCAGGACCTACAACGCCTTCATCTCTTAACATATCATAGAAGAGCTGAATAGCATCATTCACATAACCATTCACAACATACCCTGAAATCATGGAGTTCCAAGTAACAATATCTCGTTGAGGAATTTCATCAAACACTTTTCTGGACACTTCAATTTCTTGACACTTAACGTAAAACGCAACAAGGGAATTGCCCACAAACAAATCCAAGTCCAATCCACACTTCACAGTGTGCCCATGAATCACTTGACCCTTTCTAGAAGCTCCCTCGGCGCCACATGCCTTGAGAACAAACGGGTAAGTGTACTTGTTAGGGGAGATACCCCGCCAACGCATCGCATTGTATATGTTTAAGGCTTCACCGAAAGGACCCACGTTGGCGTAGCCCTTGATGACCACGTTCCAACAGAAAGCATCTGGTTCGGACAAATTGTCAAACACCTTGCATGCGAGTTCAAGGTTGGAAAAGAGGAAGTACTTATCAATGAGCTTAGTGGCGATGAACGGGTCTTTCTCGTGGCCATCAACCACAACCTGCGCATGCGCCTTTTTAAGGTTACCGGTGGTTTTGCAAAGGTGCAACAGGTCTGTGTAATAGAACGAGTCTTTGTGAGGTTTGGGTCTCAAAATTTGTTGCACTCTGCGTGATAGGACACGCATCGGAACTCATTGAGGCCTTTGGAAGATCTTCCATGGCATTTGAAGTAGAAAGCGGAAAAAAGATTATATAATTTTTTTAGATTATTTAATAAATAGGAAATATTTTAATAATTTAAAAAAATATATAAAAGTAGAAAATGAATTCATACATATTTATTTTTCATTTCATATTCAATTTAAAAAATCATAATTTAGAATTGAGGTCCTCTAAGAAGTATTGGTATTTTTACGATTTAATTTATTCGTGTGGTTCATTTTAGTTTTTTATTGTTTTGGGTTTAAATTAGTCATCCAATTGTTTTTTAAAAAAATCAATTTGGTTCTCCAATTATTTAAGAAAAGATTTATTTAAAAAAATCAATTTAGAATTTTTATTTAAAATTTTGATTTAATTTAGGCTTTTTATTTTTTAAAACAATTAGATTTTGTCCTTTTCAATCTGAAATCAAATTAATAATTAAGTTTAATTACAATTTGTACATGTTAATTTTTTTTTAAAATTTATACATAAAATTGTTCCACCTAAATATTTAAATTATTATTTATATTTAGATTAATTGATAAAAATAGAGAACTAAATAAAATTAAAAATTTAAATAGAAACACTAAATTTAAAATTTTAAATATATTATTTCTTTTTAGACAATTAGAGACCAAATTAAACATTTTTAAAGAATTTGATAACTAAATTAAATTAAAAAAATAATAAAGTGACCAAAATAAACCAAATGAATGTATCAGAATTACACATTACTAATTAAGCATATTTTTATAATTTTATTATATCTACTTTTTATTCTTGACAATTATCTTTTTTATATTTACAATTCTCGTTATTTATTTTGCTTACGTATTTTCCTTATATGATATTTTATACATTTAATCTGTCTTGACTTTTACATTCTTGCTTGTCATTTTAGACATTTACCTTTCTTGTCATTTAACCTTTATTTGTTTCTACTTATTTATTATAACGGAGGATAGAAATGCAGGTGAGTTTTGTATTTGTATTAACCGGTTTTGGAGGATTTACAAGGACAAGGACCAAGTTTGAGGAGTGTGGAAAAGATTGATCTTTGCTAAGGCAAGGGGACTTAATTTGATTAAAACTAATTCCCAAAATTTTATTTCATCTTAATTTTTAAAAATTATATTTTAGTTTAGTATATTTTTATCAATATTAATTTTTTTTTTCACTTTAAAAATAAACACTCACATTTTATAATATAATTTACACTATTTATGATTTAATTTGAATTACTTTTATATACAAAAATTTAGTAATCTTATATTTTTATCAATTAAATATTTTCTTTAAAATATTACATGCATCCCATCCCATCACTTATTAATTTTCAAAATATCTTCTCTCATTTTTTTTCAAATCTCTTCATCTTCTCCTTAAATAAAACAATATTTAATTATGTTTTAAATTTTGATAAATTCAAAAACTTTCTATTGATTTCCAACTAAATTTTTGTTAAGTGGTTGACGTGATTATAATTTTGTCATGTCACCTTCTCAATTGTCCTTACATGTAATTCTATTATTTAAAATTTTATAAATTATAACTTTATAATTTATGATTTTATAATTTTATAAATATGACAATATGATGAATGAAAATATGACAATACGAAAATATAACAATATGACGATTTAACGATAAGACTATATAACGATATAACGATATGACAATGTAATGACATGACAATATAATGATATTATGATATAACAATATAACAATATGACATGTTTATTATTTTATCACATCACTTTGCTCAATTTTCCCGCACATGTAATTTTATTATTTTAAAATTTTATAAATTAAATTTTATAATTTTACAATTTTATTATTTTATAATTTTATAAATATAATGAAATGACGATATGACGATAATACAATATAATAATAAGACTATAGTGATATGACGATATGATGATATAATAATATGATAATACAACGATATGACAATATAATAATATAACAATATGACAATATAACGATATGATCATATAACAATATGACGATATGACGATATAATAATATGATGATATGACAATATAACGATATGATGATATAACAATATGACGATATAATTATATGATGATATGACAATATAACAATATGAAGATATAACGATAACACGATAAAACAATCTCAATATAACAATATGATGATATAGGACAATATAACGATATGAGGATACAATGATAACACGATATAACCATATGACAATATAACGATATGATGATATAACGTTATGAATATATGATGATATGACAATATGACGATATAATGAGATAATAATATAACAATATAATAATATAACGATACATCAACATGACAATATAATAATATAATAATATGACGTCTAATAATAAAATTATAAAATCTTAAAATTCTAAAATTGTAAAATCATAAATTATAAAATTATAATATATAAAATTCTAAAAATAATAAAATTGCATCCGATGACAACTGAGCAATAGTTATGTATCATGACAAAATAATAACCATATCAGTTAATTAACATCTACATCACCGAATTTACAGAAAAAAAAATTAACAACAAAGATTAAATTGAAAATTTAAATTTATTGAGTACTTAATATAAAACATAAGTTAAGAATTAATCCAATTTTCACTTTTCTTTGTCTTAAAAAAAAACTCATTTATTTATTTGTTTTCTTAATCTTTCCGTAGTTCAACTTCTACCATACGTGATTTATAAATCTTTTCGAATTTTAGAAGGGCTTTCCTTTTCAATATTTAAATATATGAAAACAAGTATAATTTATTCAATCAGTGGGTTAATATGCTATCTTGTTATTAATTTAATAAGACAAGATTTGTTAATATTTTAAATTTGACAAGACCTGCTAGTTCGTCTTTCCTACCTAAAGTCAGTTTTTCTGAAAATGATAAAAATTAAAAAAATACTATTTTTATATTGTATTATTTAAAAAATTATAATAATACTATAACTCAAAATTATTAATATTTACAAAAATGAGTTTCAACAATTAATTAAAATAAAACAATTTAACTTTTAAAGATGGTAATTCTTTTAATCTATCAGATTAGATTCATTAATTAACTAATTAAAAATTAAATAAATATTTATATTATTAAATGGGTAAGATCAGACCTTTCAATCTACCTAACCAGAATGGATTAACTTATTCTTTTTCACCTATAGTGAAAACTAATATTTAATAACTACTATATAAAAGCTATACCAATAAAATCAATTTGCGTCATATAAATGCTTACCTTATGTATAAAAATAACTTCATATTTGTATTTGTTTCTTTTAAAAGTTTACTAAAAAAAATGATTTCATAGAAAACAGAACCGCTTACGGTTATTTTTTTTATTATTATTATATAATGATATAATGATACAATGATATATTCTTTTTGTTTTAATTTATTAAGTCGTTACCTTTAATAAATGCTTTAAACGTTATTATATTTAATTTGAAATACTTTGTTTAGTACATATAGTAGTATGTAATCAAAATTTTAAAGGATCAGTATTATGAGAAATATATATATATATATATATATATATATATATATATATATATATAAAAGATGAAATATAATAAATTATTAATTTCTATATTAAATGTAACAATTAATAACGAGGTAGATGTTAAATTAATAAAAGCGTGTTTCTCGTCTTCTTCAACATTGTTCTATTGAGACGAATTGGTTCCTCGTCCATTTCAGAAATTAACAGAAATGGTGAAAGCAAGGCACTCTCGGCTTCAAAAATCGTGGATAACGAGGTGGTCGTGGGTGCTTGTTCTAGCAGTGCTGACGATGTGCATGTCTCTCCTAATTCTCCTTCTCCTCGCTCTCCACCTTCTCTCAATGCCCAACACCAACACTTCCTTTGCTCCATTCAAACATAACCATCTCAATTCCATTGCTCGCAACGCTTCCTACATGTACTCACTCTATTCTTTCACATGCTTCCTTCAATTCCTCTTCTTTCTCTTATCGTTCTTTCTTTTTCACTTTTCTGCAGAAGCGAAGGAGAAGATGAACAGACAGAGCGATGGGTTGAAATACTATCATGGGAGCCTAGGGCTTTTCTCTATCACAATTTTCTGGTCAGTTTTCATTTCTTAAATTAATGCTCTAAATCATTCCTATGTTGTAATCATAATAATAACAATAATAGAAGTGATATTTTAGTGTCTTCACCTTTTTAAAATATTGAAATATTTGGCCGATTTTAATCTTCACAGACGAAGGAGGAATGTGAATATCTGATCAATATAGCCAAGCCAAACATGAAGAGGTCTACCGTTATTGAAACTGAAACTGGGATAATTAAAACTAGCAGGTCTTGGATTTTCTCTCCTTAAACTTTCCGATCAAGTATCCTTTGAATTCAATGTTGAAAGTAATATATCTTCTGCCTTTCACTTAAAATTAAACCCTGTCTTAACCTGTTCCTTTGAATTTAGCGAAAGGACAAGCTTTGGTACTCTTTTGGCTAGAGGTCTCGATAAAACTGTGAGGAATATTGAGAAAAGAATTGCTGATTTTACTCATGTACCTGTTGGTATGTTCTTTCTCTCTTTTACCAATTCTGCAAACATGTTATGCAGATTTCTTACATTACATAGATTTATCATGTAATTGAAAAAAAAAAAAAAAACACTAAACTTGTGCAGAGAACGGTGAAGCACTTCAAATTGTCCATTACGAAGTTGGAGAAGAGTATGTGCCTCATCATGACTACTTTATGGATGATTTGCATACTGCAAATGGGGGTGATCGCATGGCAACAATGCTGATGTACCTGTAATGAATACAGTTCCTAGTTTTTGTTAATATGAATTTGGCAAGTCATGAAAGAGAAATGCTGATGTTGGTATTGTAATTGATGATACAGTTCAGATGTTGAAGAAGGGGGTGAGACAGTTTTCCCAGATGCAAAGGTAAATTTGAGGTCAGTGGGTGGGTGGAATCAGCTTTCTGATTGTGGAAGAAAAGGACTTTCAATTAAGCCAAAGATGGGAGATGCTTTACTTTTCTGGAGCATGAAGCCTGATTTAACTTATGATCCATCAAGTTTTCATGGTTAGTTCTTCTTTATGCTTATTATTATTATTATTATTATTATTATTATTATTATTATTATTATTATTATTATTAGGGTTAAATATGTTTTTAGTCCCTGAACTTTAACTCAAAATTGGAATTAGTTCCTGTCCGAAACTTCAATATATTTTAGTCCCTAAATTTTAAAAATGAATGAATATAATCATTTTAATTCAATTATGTTAGCTTTTTTTGAAGTGTCGAACGCATTTATCAGTAGATATTGAACCAGGAATATGTCAATCAGTATAAACAACTCCAATACTAACATGAAAAAACGTTTAACATGTAAAAGAAAGTTAACATAATTGGGTTAAAAGCACTATATGCATCTATTTCTAAAGTCTAGGGATCAAAATGTATCGAAATTTGAGACACAGACGAATTTCAATTTTGGATCAAAGTTTAAAAACTAAAAAGATACTTAATCCTTATTATTATTAGTTGTGGTTAGGAGAATTTAAAATTAAAAAATAATAAGTTAACAAATCTGTCTATTTTCATCTTAATTTTCAGGTAGTTGTCCAGTGATTAAGGGTAATAAGTGGTCATGTACCAAATGGATGCGAATCTATGAATTCCAAATTTAAATAAGCATTATTATATAAAAACTCTAAAAACGTTCACAAGTGAAAAAAAAAAGACTAATGGAAACTTCAAACTAAACTTTCATTACTTGAAAATGATTTATACTTACTTTGAAATAAAAAATAAAAATTCACTTAGAGATAAAGGGAAAAAAAATAGGAAATAGTTCAAAGAGATTTTAATTTTACAAAAAAACTAAATAATTAAAATTCTAGATTCGATCCTTAAAATATAACTAGAATTTTGATATTCATTGTTAATGGGCTAAAAAGAATTGTTGTTGCATCTTTTGTTTCACAGCACTTATAACTCAACATAACATATTATCATGGATTTACTAAAACAATTTGTATTAATATAGATTAATTATATTTATAAATTGATTTTTACTAACAGAAAGAAGTTTGTCAAAAAATATGTTTTACCGATAATTAAATTGTCACATATAAGTTATCGATAGATAAATTATCATATATCATTTTGATATTTATGTATGAATTTTTTTACCAAGAAATATGTATTAATGGATAAATTGTTATATATTATTTTAATATTTAATGATGGATTTTTATTTATGAATAAATTAGTATATATAATTTTGACATTACTAATAGATAGAGATATGTTTGTTAAAAATTTTGTTGGTAAATCAAAATGTTTTAATTAAAAAGTGACTCATCTTCCTCATTACAAAATAGAATGAACAACAACGCCAATACCCAAAATAACCCAATTCCCAATTTGAAGAATGCTAATGTCAACGGCGCGTAAACTAAAAGCACAAACAAGGTTCTCTTCTACCAATTTATGCATAAACAAATGCATTTGTTTTGTTTCGGTTTGGTCAGTTTTTCTCTTTTCCTTTTCCGTCTATTTTTTCTCATATTGCTTTCATAGATCTATATTATATTTCTTCTCTTTCGGTTTACATTTGCTTACTCGTTAAATTAATCGATTTGATTTTTCTTTTTCTTCATTTACTCAATTTTACATTTTAATGTTTTCCTCTTCATTATTTTTGGTTTGTCCCTGAATTTTGTGGTTGTTGTATTTGTTTGTGTCAATATTTTTATGTATTGTTGTTATAAATTTTCAAATCAAGAAGAATAAAGATATGGCCGACGAGAATAATTTGTATATACACTTTATTGATGAAATAATTCGTCAATATTGATAAATTAATTATTGATAACAGATTTATGTAATTGATAATTATCCATAGATATATATTTTTTTTTAATAAAATTTAGTAATAATTATTTTTTTAACAAAATTTTAGTTCATCAATATTATATAAAAATAATAATTAACAATAATAATTTATTATTGATGATAGATTTTCACCATTAATAATTTTGTTTGTTTAGTGATTTATATATCTTTTCAACTAATTTATGAAAGAATAATATACATTAACTCTTTTATGAAAAAATATAAAAGGAGGTCACTTGTGATGTTTTTTTTTACATGATTGGTACAAATTTTGAAAAAAAATTAGTAAGGACAAATCATGAAAATCCCAAATGATTTCGTTATAAAGAAACTGTGTTGGTAAAAATGACTTTAATTTAAATGAAAAATATTTTCTAAATAAAATCATCCTAAACTGAATATATTTTATGATTGAATTTGAAATAAATAAAGTAGTCTTTCTATAATAACAAGACTTCATTAATTTTATTTTATGTGTTGGAGTTGTTGTATACTTGTATGACTTTTTTTTTTTGTAAAAAAATATATTTTTTACCATATTTTTAATATAAATCAAGTAAAAATTAAATATTTGTTGCAAAACTAACACGAGAAGTACGGTCCAGGCAATAAAGTCGAATGGTGGTTGAAATACTTTTAACAAAATTATTTTGAAAAATTAATATATATATATATATATATATTAATAATTATAAAATTATTAAAATTATTTTATAAAATGAATAAATTATTTTATCATATTGTGAAATAATTTATATTAGTCTAATTTAGAATTAAAATCGTACTTTAAAAAAATAATTGTGTCTATAATTCTAAACTTTTGCTAAAAAGAAAATAGATGTTAAAAACAAAAGTTAAATAATATAATAATAAGAGTAATTAAAATGTTACAATAATAATATAATAATGATAATTGTAGATAATATTAATAATAATAATAATTATTATTATTATAATAATAATTATAATCCTTGTTAATAATAATAATAATAATTATACAGTAGTTATAATAATAATAATAATACAATGGTAAAAATAATTATAGTGATAGTTATAATAATAATAATAATAATTATTATTATTATAATAGTTATAATAATATTAATATATTAATAAAAATAATTATAATTAATAATAATAATAATAAAAACAATTCGATGATAATAATAATAATAATAATCATAATAATAATAATAATAATTATTATTATTATAATAGTTATAATAATATTAATATATTAATAAAAATAATTATAATTAATAATAATAATAATAAAAACAATTCGATGATAATAATAATAATAATAAACATAATAATAATAATAATAATAATAATAATTATTATTATTATTATTATTATTATTATTATTATTATTATTATTGATAATAATTATAGTTGTTATTGATATAATATTTTTGGAATGTCTAATTTTGTAAATAGGTATAATGATAGGGGTATTTTGTAAGTGATGGTATTTTGTAAGTGATAGTTTTGTAGATTAATAAAATTAGAAGGGATATTTTAGTGGACACATGTCAAATGAATAAGATGGACATTTTGGATACTTTAGTAGGATATTGTTTTCTTATTAGGTTGTAATTTTTTGCACTATTTTGTTTCTAAATTTATTTGCATTTTTTTAGTTTAGTCTGTTTATTAGAAATAAATAATTTTTTATTTAAAAAAAAATTAAATTATCGGTTTGAAGAGGTAATTTTTAAAAAGAATTATACTTATTTTTAACAGAATTGTTTAAAAACACAATAGTGATACAAAAGCTATTTCATAGTTGAAAAATCAGTTTTTACTTAATAAGGTAGCAGCTCAAAAGGTTTCTGCTTTAGTTTTAAACTGCTAAACTATATCACTAAATTATAAATATTTGATAAAACTAATTGATTAAATATTTAGTAAATATAACATGTCACAATAAAAATATAAATACTCAACTTTTACTATATAAAGCAAATTTGTGTATTTTAGTGAAAAAAAAGACATTAATATGGACTTATAATTTTATATATTTATTAAAATAATTGAATTTTTTAATATTTTAAATTATGTTTTAAAATTTATATAATTTTTATTAATTAATTAATTTTATTTAAATAAATTGAAGTTAAGTAAATTTATTTTTTACTCAATTAAAAAAATAATTTTTTGTTTTAATTTAACCATATAAAAAATTTAAAAGTAATTTAATAAAAAATAAAAAGAGTAAAACAATTATTTGTCTTTCTAAAATTAAAATATATAATAATAAATACAAAAATAAAATTAAATATATTAAAATATAAATACAGCAGTAAAAGAACTAAATAATGTATACGTTAAGAATGAGTGAAAATAGTTCATAATTTATTAGTTAATAAATTTTAAAATAAATTACATTTATGGAATGTTTTATATTGACAAAACTAATTAAATTAGATTATTAACCTAATAACTAGATTATTTATTTCATTAAATGAGGTATATGTAATATTAATGATATACTTAAATGAAATTTAACTTCTCTTAAATGTGAGTATTTGAAATTGAGTTTTTATTAAAAAAAATTATATTATTCATAATTTTATATTTTTAATTGAATTTCTGTAGTTTAATTTTTTTTAATAATTAGGTATTATAATTGTTATTTTACTTAATTATTTTATTTTTTATGTGTTAATAAATATAAGATTTTGTGAAAAATAAATATAAAATAATAAATGATTTTTTATTGTTCATAAAACATTAATGTAGAAAGACAAGTAAGATTACCGGACATTAAATACTGAATCGAAAAATTATAAGAAATTGGAATACTTACTAAAGAAATTTTTAATAATAATTTAATTAAAAAATATTCACATTTACGAGATTAATGTAAAATATCTTATTATAATTTTTAATAAACTTAAAATAATATGGCATCTTTAAGGGTTAAATTTATTCCTATACTTTTCGTCCAAATTATTATAAAAGGTAAACTATAAAGTATTTCATCTCAATTTTATGAGATTAATGTAAAATATCTTATTATGACAAGTGAAAATTATACTATCAATGCAAGATTGATAACTTTTTTCATATATCACCTTGTTAACGTCTTTAAAGAACAACACAAATGTCAAAAATATTAGTGGTATTTTTGTAAATAAAGTGTCAAAAATAACGTTTTTTCAGTACTGTACCGACGTCACTTAACATCAGTTTCTGTACGTCCCGACGTCAATCCAATTTAACGTCGGCCCATAAATTACCTGACGTCACTCGACATTTGTTACTTTACTTACCCGACGTCACTTAATGTCGGGTATATGGAGAACTGACTTCCCACACATTAAATTTCATATTTGCAATGCGCAAATGCCACTATTCCTCTTCCTCGCAAGCTCTCCTCCGCATTCTGCCGGCCAGCGCGACCTCCGCAAGTGAGTTTTCCACCATGAAACTTGTTGGGTTTTGATATGTACACTGATTTAAGCATTTTGAACTGATTGAATTTCGTTTTGGTCTTCATTTCACATAAATGCATGGTTTTCTTCCCTTTTGCATTGTGAAGCTTTGTTTGCCGACAACCCACCCTCCTCCATCTGCATCCTTGTTTTTGTTACAAGAGATTAGTTTTTCATTTTCCTCTAGTTCATGTATGCTTTATTTTTTTATATTTTTTTGGCATTTTTTTTATTAGAAAAATTATGATTTTGATAAATTTTGAATAAAATTTAGATTTATTATTAGATGCGTTGCATGTTAAAATGATTTTAATGTATTTTGTTGATTTTTTTGGCTTATTTTCTTTTATTTGAAATTTTATGATAGTTGATAAATTTAGTTGATAAATTTGAATAAAATTTATATTTATTATTAGATTTGTTGCATGTTAAAATTAATGTAATTTTTTAATATTATTATTGCATTGTTATTTTATATGTGAAGATTTATTATAATTTTAGTTCACAATATTGAGTGAACCTTAGTTTTCGTTTGAAATCTAGTACAAATGATTAAATGTTTAATCGTTTTTATTAAATATTGAATTGTCCGATCAGATAGTTTGAAAATGCTTTGAAAAACATGTTACAAGAGTAAGTGTTAATTTTTTTTTTCATATCATGTATTTAGTCATATTAAAACTAACCTATATTTTATGTTTCCAAAATTTCATTTGAGTTATGGGTAAGCCCAGAGCACAACAAATTAAAGTATTATACCCAAAAGGTTGTAATTCATTTATAGTTATTAATTTCCACATGTCAACTTATGAACTTGATATGTGATTATTTTCTTTGTCATCTTTAGTGTAACAAGCAAGAAGATTCATGAAAATGTGAGTATTATGTCATGTCTTGGATAAGAACAACCATTTGAAATGTAGTTAAAGATGATTGGATAAAGGTATTAATATATCTTTAAGATATTATAAATCATATCAAAATTTAAACAATGATATGCATGCATAATGAATTTGTATTATCTTTTCAGCGCTTCAAGAATCCATCACCTCTATCGAATGACGCTATCCAGATACTAAGATAAGAATGGGCAGCATATTTATTAGAACAATGAAGTTAGGCCCTAGAATAACATTAGAATTTTATTTTAAAAACTTTGTAGAACAATTTCTTGATGAAACTTTTAGTTTTGTGGTAATTGTAAAAGTTTAGACAACTTTACAATTATTAGTTAAAATTACCATGTTGCTAGAATATAATGTGAACTGTTTTGGGACTTGTCTGTTTTTCAGGTGTGACAATTTGTAAATACAGCAAAACTTAAAAAAAAAAAAACAGCTGAAATTGATGTCTGCCCTTACACTGACAGAGTCGGCTATAGCACTGCCCAACGTCAAAGACGTCCTTTGACGTCTGTCAGTGCAAGGATAAACGTCAATTTCAGCAGTTTTTCCCATCTAGATGACGCGAGTTGAATGTCGAGTGGGGATCGAACCGAAGTTAAGGGACGTCGGTCACCCATATTCCGACGTTAAGTAACGTCAATTTTTTCTTTTGGACATTAATTTTAACGTCACCCAATATGACGTTGACATTTTTGCAGACGTTAAAAGCCAAAAATAACTGACATTTTAAGGACTTTTTGTGTTAGTTATATCAACAAACTGTAAAATAATCATTTTTGTTGCATTAAAAAATGATTTTTTATTATTTTTTAATTTTAGAGATCCAAATATAGTAGATATTAACAAATTATAATTTGGTTAAATCATTCTATAGGTCCCCCATTTTTGTAATGAAATCTCAAGTAGGTTCATTTATTTTTATTTGACTCAATTGGGTCTCTATTTTGGAAAATTCATTGCAATTAAGTCTCTTTCGTTAATAGTACTCTAATGGGGTTAACTATATGTCACGTGTCAACACGTGATTTTTTTGATTTGTTTTTTAATTTTAATTTTTTTTAATTTTCTTTTAGTTTTTTAATTTTTTTAATAATTTTAAAAAAATTATTGCCACGTGTCAATCTGGCATTGTGTCACGTGGAAAAGACAATGTGATGTGGTACTGATAGTACCACATGTAATTACTGGAAGTGAAAAATCTTAATGTAATATCTGTATTTGTTATTTTGTCTCAATTTGGTTCAAATTTTTTTAAATCGGAATCAATTTCATTCATATATCAAATTTAATTTTTATATAAATTTTACAATGATATTTTTATAATAATTGATATTTTTAACAAAATTAAGTTTATTTTACATTGAATTTTATTTAAATATTGTTCCAAATATTTATATATCAATAATTTATAGGGAATTTTTAGAGTTGGTTTAAAAGTAACAACTTTATAAATTGAATTGTAAAATTTTCAATAAATATATTTATTTTAAATTGTTATGAAATTGTTTTAAATTTTATATTTGAATTTATAAAAATTTTATTTTTAAAGCAACTCTAACATTTATCTATAAATTATAGATATATAAGTATTTAAAATAAAATTTAAATAAATATATATTTTTAAATTGTTATAAATTTTTTTAAAATTTTATATTTTAATTTATAAAAAATTTATATTTAAAGCAACTCTAACATTTATCTATAAATTATAGATATATAAATATTTAAAACAAAATTGAAATAAAATTGAACGAAAATATATATTTAAATAAACTTAAATTTTAAAAAAATATATTAATTATAATAAAAATACCATTATAAAATTTATATAAAAATTAAATTTGATATAAGGATGAAATTGATTTAGTTTTAACAAAATTGGAACTAAATTGAGACAAAATAACAAATAGAGGGACTACATAAACTTTTTACATCCAATAGTAACACTGCCATTGTCCCATCAAATTGTCTCTACCATGTGACACAATGTCAGATTGACACGTGCTAACACGTGACACATAGTTAACATCGTTAGAGTACTAATAACGGAAAAAGACCTAATCACAACCAACAAATTTTCCACAATCTAATTGAGTCAAATAAAAATGAGAAAACCTACTTGAGATCTCATTAAAAAAATGGTGACCTCTCGAATGATTTAACCTTATAATTTCATGAAAGTTTAATAATTAAAAAATATTTAACTCAAAAGTTTTAAACATCTCTTATAAAATGTAAAAACTAAATATTTTATCATTTAATTTAGAAAAAAGCAAAATATTTTATAATAATTTAGAAAAAAATAAACTCTAATTTAAAATATAAATACTTGAGAATAAATCAAGTCATATTATTTTTATTAATTTATTATAGGGTTAAATATGTATTTGTCCTTCAACTTTTAGTGAAAATTAAAATTAGTCATTTATGAAAATCTTGAACCGATTTAGTCTCTCAACTTTATAAATGTGTAAGATTTAATTTTTTAACCATATTTTATTAAATTTATTTGACGTTTAAATACATATCAGTATAATACTTTAGTTTGTTTATATTGTTTGATCTATGTTTATTTTGATGTTAGTTGATAAATATATTTAAAATGTTAAATAAATTTGATTTAAATATTTAAATTTATATATTTATAAAAATAAAAGGCTAAATTAATTCAAAATTTTTAGAATGGATTAATTTCAATTTTTATAGTAAAAGTTAAAAGAAAAAAATATATTTAATCGTTTGTTATATTAATGTTGGAGGGTGTATAGGAAGCGCAGAATCTTTAAACAATTGATTGATTTAATTATAATATAGTGGAAGGAGGAAAACCGGGCGCGCAAACGGAAGCACAGCCCACAGAACGTAAGAGAACAGAACAGAAGACAGAGTCTTACATTACAGAGCCCAAACACTGAACCAATCAACTTTCTCCTCTTCCTCCGAATCAAATTCCGATCGGCTGTTCCACCGCCAAACTCATTCAGGATCTTTGTAATGATGAAAACCAGACAACCTCGGATTCGGAAATCGTCGAGGCCGTCGTGGACGCTGACGCTGTCGCTGCTCGTCACCTGCTGCTTCCTCGTTCTCATTCTCCTCACTCTCCGGATTCTCTCCGCTTCCAATGCCAACTCCTCCACTGCTCTCTCCAAACCCAACGATCTCAGCTCCATCGCTCGCACCTCTCACGTGTATGTGTCTTCTCTGTTCCTGCTTTTCCTTCTTCTCTTGTTTTCTCATCTCTCTCTTTGCGCAGAAGCCAAGAAGACGACAACCAGGGAGAACGCTGGGTTGAAATAATATCCTGGGAGCCCAGAGCTTTTCTCTATCATAATTTTCTGGTTAGTGTTTACGTAAATGCTATTAGCATTTGTTATCAAGATGTGAAATTTTGCATGCTTCTATGATTTTTGGGGTTTTCAATGTGTCCTCTTGTAAGTAAAAACCTGATTTTTATTTTTCCATTTTCTTCCCCCTCTTTTAGTTTCTACCATAATCCCGTGGAAATTCCAATTTCATGGATTGAAGAATTAAGAGCCAAGTTTGAAATCTTTCTCAGCTCACCTTTTTGTAGTATTTATTGAAATGAGGTGTTATTTTCAATATTGAATACCACTTTAGCCTGATATGGTTATGTTGTGTTTAACCATTGTTTAAGGTAAGGGCTCAACTGTACTATTAAATATTTCAGTGTCTTCACTTTGGAAATACTGAAATTTGGCTGATTAATCTTAACAGAGCAAGGAGGAATGCGAGTATCTAATTAATATAGCGAAGCCAAAGATGCAAAAGTCATCAGTTGTTGATGCTAAAACTGGAAAGAGTATGGACAGCAGGTTGGATTTCCCCCTTACATTTTCCTGTCGAGTGTCCATCGATTTCAGTATTGAAAATAATTATCTTTTGCTTGTTTAGTTTGCCTTTGCCTCTTTATTATGAAAAATCTTATCTTTTCTTATTCCTTTGCATTTAGAGTACGGACTAGCTCCGGTGCTTTTATGGCCAGAGGACGTGATCAAATTGTGAGGGATATTGAGAAAAGAATTGCTGATTTTACTTTTATACCCGTAGGTATGTTACTTTCTGCCTTTTCCCACTTTTTTCTGAGTTTTAATTGTTGATAAAACTAAGTTTTCTGGTCGCGTCACATATGTATCAAATAGTAGTGAGTGCCAGAAGTTAACATGATAACTTAAACATTGATTCATATACAAACTTTTTTACTCTATCTGCGACATCGTAAAGAGAGATTTATATTTAAGGTAGTTTTCGTCATAGTCAGACCCTTTTACGTTTTGGTGTCGTGAATGGGATGATATTTGAGGTAACATACAAGTTTCTTATACTTTCATAATTTGAAAACTATCAAATATTCATCTCTTATATGCTTTGTCGTTGGTATGTAAAACATTTCTAATAGCTTAAATGTCTAATCAATTTGTCTCTTTAGTTGGTGTACTATGTGTTTAATGAATATTTTTATCACGCCTGCTTGATGAGACTGATTTCTGAGTAGTTGAAGTATCCGTGCCCTTCATTATTCTGCTATCTATACCTGTGCATTTCTAGGCTCTCTTTTTTTCTTAGAAAGGAAAGTAAAATCATGTACATAAAATGTCTTGAAATCAAAAGCTGTAATGAGATCCACAATATTACTAAAAAATATGATTCAATAACAAGTGACACGAAAGGTTCAACAAACCTCGTCATGATAAACTCTGTGATAACATATTAGGTAGTGAGTTTAAGCCTATCTTATTTTTATAAAACAAGTTTATACGGTACTCATATACTATAATTTGACATTATCTTTAGTTGACGTAGAATTTTCAACACACTCCCTTACTCTAAGGCATGAAAATATCGTGTATGAGTGTTAAGAATTCAAGTATGACTCTAAGTATCACATTGTATAAAAATAAAAAAGTTGAACAACATATAAGAAAAAAGGCTCACGATACAAACTCATTATCTTAAAGTTTTAGGTTAGAGGTGGTGTAATCTTTTATGTGGTTTGACTGGGGTCTCATTGGTGTTGAGTTTCCTTGATAAATGCTCCTCTCCAAAGATCCATCTATAGCATCAAAGTTGAAGGTTCACCTTTGTGACTGATGAATGGTACGAGCAAGGGTTGCTAGTGACTACTCGTGATTAGAAAGACTTTCGCTCAAGAGGATGTATCGATATAGAAGAGACTCAACATGAGTCTAATTAATATGGTATTGAAAGGATGTATCAATGTGGAAAGAACTCACACTTGTGAGTCTAAGTAATATGATGCTAATGAGGTTTATTGGATTTTTTCTGGTACTCCCTAATACCATTTATGAAGAATTATGGATAATAGATATTTTAAACTGATTTTCTGTTAACGCAAACAAGATGAAACATTTTTAGTTTTTTTTTCCTCGCGGATGATTCTTGATAGTCTCTACAAGATGGGTACTCCTCAAATCATAATGTATTCATACCGGCTATGTATCCATATTCAATATTTGTTGGATACTCATGGATACATACTCGATATTGGATATGTATTAGAATAATTTCACAAAATAAAAAATTGGATACTTAATTTAGGTACGCATGAGTACTTTTTTGGGCTGTACCCAAATCATTTCAAGTGGAGAAAACTTAGTCTAATTTGATTTACCATAGGATGATGGAACTTTAAATAAAGGGAATGGTGGGTCATACATGGTGTTGTGTTCCTAGACTTCAATCAATTTCATTGAAACTATTTTCATTGACATCATCCTCTTCTTTCTCTTAGAGGAATTAAAGTACATATTCTATAAAAATAAATAAACTTAATCTTAAGAAAGACCACGGTTTAGTTTGTTATATACAAATTTCAGTCTCTTCTGAAAAAAAGAGAAATAGTTATAAAGAGGGTGAAAACAAAATGCGGGATATTGCTAGAAATGAATGAAAGAAGCAGATTTCTCGAAGTTGCTAGCCTTTCTCTTAATGAACCACATTGTCAGGAATTTTTTTCACATAGATGGAGAGCGAAATGATGAGATTGAAAATCAGAGTCATGTAATATATAATATATTGTGTTGAAGTTTAAATATTATATTTTTTTATTATGAGATTTTTTTTGTCATGTTGATTTTATTTTACGTTATAAATTGTCTATGCTTTTGTCACTTATATAATTCTATCATATTTATATAAAATTATACAATATAAGTCTATGCTTATATTATAAATAAATTATTTTTATATATCGTACCCTGGATTTTTTTGAAAATGCGGTATTCTGATAGATAGAACTGATATATTTTGTAGAGAATACCGTAGGTATCGTATTCCATTTTTCGTGATATACTTAAAAAGAACTATATTATCTGGCTCACAATATGCAGAGCACGGTGAAGGACTTCAAGTTCTCCATTATGAAGTTGGACAAAAGTACGAGCCTCATTTTGACTACTTTATGGACAACGTTAACACTAAGAACGGGGGACAGCGGATAGCAACAGTGCTGATGTACCTGTACGTAGTTTCAGTTCCCTCATCGTATTTGCTAACCTCAATTTGTGTTGGATATGAAGACAGATGCACATGTTGTCAAATTTCTGTATTCTAATGATGCAGTTCAGATGTTGAAGAAGGTGGTGAGACAGTGTTCCCAGATGCGAAGGGAAATGTTAGCTCTGTGCCTTGGTGGAATGAGCTTTCTGAATGTGGAAAAAAAGGACTTTCAATTAAACCAAAGATGGGTACTGCTTTACTTTTCTGGAGCATGAAGCCTGATGCAACCTTAGATCCATTGAGTTTGCATGGTTAGTTCCTCTCTTCTTATTGTTTATTGTTACTTCCAAATTTGGAGATATAACAATGCCGTTTCTGCAATAATTCTCAGGTGGGTGTCCAGTGATTAAGGGTAATAAGTGGTCATGTACCAAATGGATGCGTCTCAAACCATACAAAGCTTAAATACCCATTACTTCAGGTATTTATCTCTTCTCTTCTCTTTCTTTCTTAACTGTTTCTTATTTCTTCCTTTCTGTTTCATCTCTGCAACTCTATTTATTAAGAGTTTACTCGTTATATTGTGTGTGGTGGAGTCTGCAATCTATACTAGTTATTCAGGATTAACACTGCTAAAACTGGACTGTTATGTGTTTACTTCATATAAAACTTCGTTTACGAAGTTGAATTTCTTGTCAACCATGATTCTAAATCGTGGCTTTTTGTTTAAGAAATTTAATGTCATTTTGTTTCCATTCACCTCTAACGTTGATTTAGTTCCTTTTCAGGCTCATAATGAATTCAACATGTCAATATTATACTAAGGGGGTGGAAGGAAAATGTTCATGTAACTGCGCCCTGTAATTTTTGGATGTTTTACCATACCTCAATTCTTTGTCCTACCCTTTCTGGTTAAATTACTAATCGAGACTAATAAATTTTTAAAGATTTGCATTGGTTAGGAGATGAAGAAATAGTATGAAACCAATAGATGGAATGAGTATATATCATAGGCTTTTCGAGTTTTTTTTTTTTTAATGTTTTTTGCTTCTTTTGTTATAGAATTTTTTATATTCTTTGTTCCATATTATACGAATTTAAGTATTGATTGACAAGAATCTTTTCAAGACTTCAAATTTAACTTTTTATAGCAAATATAAAGTGAGTCATAAAATTCTATCATATATTCTCACACTGATTTTGTTGTAATCAGTTATAAAATTATTTAACAATTACTTTTATGCATAATTGATTATTGTTACAATCAATTACCTATAAACAGTAACAATCTTTATTTGAATAAGTATGTCAAAAAATATTCTGAAATATATAATTTTGTTTAGATACAACAAAAACAAACTTTTAGACAAAAGTGTGTGAAGATGAAAGGAAAAACAAGTTACAAGATTATAAGTTATAGATTTTCAGATTCACAAAAAGTAAATTAGTTTTCAAATAGAACAATTTCATTGATATGTTATGACAATTACCCGTTCTTTTTTCAAATCTTCAGGATGCTGTTTTATACTACAAGATTTTGTATTTTGTCTCATAAACAGAATATAGAAGAAGATGAACAATGAGTGTAACTGGGAAACAGAGCCACCAAGCCAAGAGAGTGAAATATGTCACTCCATTGATGCTCTGTCATCACGATTCCATTCTTATCTTCTCCAATCCCTGTCTTCCAAGTTCTAAGATAACTATACTTAAAAAATGAGCTTAATTTTCATGCTATGCTAAAGATTTTAACATCATTCATCAATTCCAAATCAAATCACTTCAATCTAAAGTACATAATACAATGACTTCATTATCTCTTTCTTTTTACAATTTTTTTTTATAACCATTTTATTCCTATAATGTATTGTCAAATGGTTATTTTGTGTCAAATAATATTTTTCTTAAGAGAAATAGAATAATTTTTAGGAATGACACCTTCACTAATAAAAGTATGATTAAGGAAATAAGTCATGTAGCCTTATCATGACTTAGACCGGAGATATTGATAATGTCCATTTTTATCTCTTTTTGTGTGTTTATTGTCATGATTAAATAAACTATTTCTTAACTTTTATCTTGTTATATCCCCATGTTGAGTGTGTTTTGTTTTGTTTTGTTTTTGTGTTTTAGTTGTTTTATGCTTGTTTTGTTTCTAATCTCTCTTTTAAGTGTGTTAAATAAATTAATAGGAAACATTTGTGGTAGAGGAAAATAAGTAAGAACTCAAAGGAGCATGATTCGAAACGAAAAGATTGATTTTGAAGCAAATACTCGCGTCAGGTGCCACTGAAATCATGCCCAATACTTCAAATACATAATGTTGTAAACTACTCAAGGCTGAGTGGTAGAAAACTGAGGCTGAGCGGTGGAAAAGTGGGGTTAAGCGCCACAAGGCTTAGCGGTGAAAAGTAGGGCTGAGCGCCATTCAATTCGTAAAACCTGGCGTTAAGCGCTACTGAGACAAGGCTCAGCGGTGGCGTCGCTAACATGTCAAAAAAATGGGTTTTTAATCCTGTTTCTCACGAGGCTTTGGAACATTCCTCATTTTGCACGATAGAGAAACACTTTTTGGTACTTGGAGAGCCTATTGGAGGTTGCTAGAAGTGTTGGGAAGCTCTTCTACTCCTCCTTGGGTCTTCTCCTCCACTCATGGTGGTTTTTTCCCCTTTTGGGGTTGGAGAGGAAGATGAGTTACGATTGGGAGATAGAGACACGAATGGGAGGCGCAATTGGAACATGGAGTGGCTGTCAAGAACCTTGGGAGAGGGCTTGCATCTTCTCTTTGGTTTCCATTTCTTCTCTATCTCGTATATTTGTAAACCTTAGGTTCTCCACCATGGAGAGCTAAACCTATGTGTTGATATTATATGTAATAAACTAAATCTTGTGCATTTTGTGATGTTAATCCATATGTTTTTCCATTTCTATGTTAGTATTTGATTTTCATACTTAATGTTTGCTTTGCTTTAGACACTCATGCATGATTTGTGGTTCTTAAGGTGTTGAAAAATATCTTTTGAACTTGGAACTAAAATTGAATGCCTAATGGAGCTTATATCTAGGGATAGAACATGATTCATTAGTAATCTTAATATTCTTGAACTTAATGCATGATTTCACTTGTTGAGCATTCAAGGAATTGAAACTTGATGAGTTATCATAGACTCAAAGTCGCTAGGAATAGGATTTGAGTATTCTTGTGAATTGATTTTGACATGAAATTAGAATTGAGATGTTTGTGAATGCATGAGAATAAAGTGAATGAAATCTAGTCTTGACAATTATATATAATCTATGTTAAATTTCTGTTGCACACAACTGTTTGATAAAATGTCAAAAAGAGTTTCTTTGTGTTTTTGTGAGCTTTGTTGTCTATTTGAGTTATGAATTGTGAGTTTGTCATGTTTTGCATAAGTCCCTGTGGAGAGAATGATATATTTATTGCTTACGTGTGACCGATGCATTTGCCGTTTTCCACTAACAGATATAATCTTTCTTAGTGCCATTTGAAATCTAGTCATAAGGATTACTGGAGACCGAAAAAGGTTTAACTTAGAAGAAGTATAAATATTTTGTTATGTAATACTACAAGAAAATGTCTCATTAATAATTAATTTTAGTGGTAAAAAGTTGTTAGTCACTATACTAACCAATTTAGATACTAATTTAAAAAATAAAATTATTAGTTACTAAAATAGTCATTATTATGAAAAAAAATTATAATTGGTCGCTAAATTAGTCACTAATTAATTAGAGACTAAATTTAGAAACCAATTTCTTTGATAGCAAAATCCTAGTAGCTAATGTTTAGTGACCAGTTTTCTTTGGTAGCTAAATTTTAGAAAAGTAATATATGCTTATGGTTTTGAGATATACATGTATGAAAGTTTCTTTTAAACTCTTTTTTATTCATTCTACTTTTGTGTTGCTTGTCAACTTAATGATCATATGTTATATAGAAGCATACAATGTTGCATAAGTACAGTCTTAATATAAATGAGTTGAGGATAGCAAAAAGAAATTAAAAGTTTGTGTTTGTGTTTGTTATTTCGTTTTCCTTAATATATGTGTGTGCTTATTAGCGGTTGTGTTGTGATATAGTGAATGCTAAGTACAGCGCTGCTATCTCGTTTGAAAGTTTGTTCCCAGAACTGTTAATTCCGAAACTTTGAACTATGTGGCATTGTAAAAACATAATCAAATGGAACAGCTAATTTAGAAGTGTTATGTGTGCGGAAATCTTGTGATTTAGTTGAGAGGGTCCATTGGTAGGTTGGGATTTGATGTTTGTAGTCGGAATTAAAATATAAGTTGAACAAAATGTAAGAAATAAATAGGCTGTAAAGTCATTATAAATTTAATTATAATTCATTAGTACTAAAGAATATGTCTTCAAAATATCCAACAATGATTTGAGAGCGTATAAATCTTCTTCACATCTAATGTATAATAATATTCATGTGTCGTAATATATTTTTAGATTTAGAATTTAAATTGATAATAGTGATAATATACATGCGAGAGATTCTTATTATAGATTCATAGTTTATTCGATATAATGATGAAATTCTATTTTTACTTGTTCTTTTAATTTTCATTTAATCTATTTCTTATCCTAGTATAAGAAGAGTTGAAATGGTGAAAGCTTTAGAAAGAGATAATGAGTGTTGAAGTGATGATTTATGATATTTGTTGAAGAGACCCGCATGCGCCCCAATTTTGATGTTGGATGGATTCCAGCATTGCATGTACCGCTAACTCAAAGCCGCCCAATTAATAGTTAGTAATTACCATTTTCATTTCTCAACTACTCACTTCCGATGCACCTAACATCTACTTCCGATCCTTCGTCATTTTCAATACAACCTTCATAACATCATATCTTATTTCTGAATTTCACCTTCTCATTATATTTCATGCTTAAGAATTCATTTCAAAATCTTCATCTATGTTATTTCTTTATCTTTCTATCTCTCTCATTATCTTTTTTATCTCGATTCTCGTCTCTTCCACGATTCTTCATAGTTAGTTATGGGTGAAGAATAGTTATTTTATCATAAAAAACTTCAATAAACATGGTTTAGACAAAAAAAAAATCAAATAATAAAGTCAATGTAACAATCCAAACTTATATATATATATATATATATATATATATATATATTATTACAAAAAAAATTAATATTTAATATTATTGATGGTTAAAATTTATCGGTAATGGTCAAAATCTGTCGTTAAACTAGAATTATCGATGGTAAAAAATGTGTCGGTAAAATTCTTGTCAGTAAAATTTTACCGACAAAAATCATGTTCTGTTTGATGAAAAAATTTGTTGATAACTACCGACAGAAAAATCTGTCAATAAATATGTCGGTAATTATCAACCGAAAAATTCGTTAATAATTACTGATAAAAAAACTCATCGATAATTACTGATCAAAAAATCCGTCAATAATTATCAAAAATCCGTCGATAAATAAAATTTGTGTTACCATTTGTCAATAATTAAAATATAAAAATCTATCGATAATTCAAATTATCGACTAAAATATATTTGTCGGTAAAATTTTGTCAATAATTCTATTATTTTTTGTAATATATATATATATATATATATATATATATATATATATATTTTAGACGTAAAAAATAACCAAATTGTGATGTATGTTTAATTTAGATCTAATAGTATATGGGAGAATCACGTACACCATTTCACTAGATAAATCACATGTTTTCTATATTATTTAACACAACTTTACTGTAGCACAAACTTATCAAATAACATCATTTCTCTTATTTCAAGTTTTATTACGTATATTTGTGAGAGAATCACGCAATGAGAATAATCTCATCAAAGGAAAACATAACCATAAATATACAAAAAAATTAACGTGGTTTTAACACTTCAATAACTACATTCACAAGTAATCAATAAAAAGTATTATTATTTCATATCTAACTTTTTTACTAAAATAAAAATATAGTGGGAGTGTGACGTGACAATGACATGTCACACTAGGTATTTTTATCTTAATCTCAATTTATTCTTTTTTTTTTATTTTGTTTTAATTTGATCTCAATTTTAAATTGAACAATTTCATCATCACTATGTTAAAACAAAATTTAATTTTTATAAAAATATTTTTAAAATTAATATTTTTATTAAATATTTTTAATAAGATTAAGTTTATTTAAATTAATATTTTACATTAAACATTACTTAAATTTGTTTTTAAATTTCAAATTTATTTATTTTAAAATATTATAAAATTGTTTAAAGATATTTTAAAATTTCACATCTAAATTTATATAATTATTATTTTTAAACCAAATCAAAACATATGAATAAAATTTATTGAATTTCACACATTTTAAACATATACAATTATTAAAAATATAAATTATAATAAAATATCAATACAAATAAAGTTTAACCTAAAATATAAATTTTGAAAGAATTGAAAAAGTTAATAAATTTATTTTACTTTATGAAATGCAAATTAATAAATAAGTTTAGCATAATTGTTAGTTGAAATTAATTCTGATTTTTTTTATATTAACATTACTTTTTATTAGTAACCTTAAAATAATTTTAAATAAATTTTAATAAATCTAATTCTGTTAAAAATATTTAATAAAAATATCAATTTTAATAAAATATTTATATAACATTTATATAAAAATTAAATTTGATTTTAAAAAAAATGAAATTGCTCAATTTTAAAAAAAAATGGAGTCTCAGTTGACACAAAATAAAGTATATAGACCAAATTAAGACTATGATAATGAAATCTAACGATGAAAAATGATAATTTTTATTTATTTTTAATTCAAAAAATAAGAAATCAGAAATTACGAATTAACACATTTTTAATATTATTAATACAATACTAACAGAAAATACATGACTGCATCGAATTTTTTAAAATGAAGACCGATTAAAACACATAAAAAAGAAATCTAATTGAAATTTCTTAACAAAATTTCAAAATCAAATACATAAGTTAACCTTTAAAGAACTGCTATTATAAAACTGGACATAATTGTATAATTGTTACTGTGCTTTTTTTACAATGGTTCATTTCTGACCGTTGAGAAAGATGTCATGATTAAAGAAGTTTTATATTAGATCACGTATAAGTATAAGAGGACAATGAATACAATAAAAAGCTATTAATATAATTGAATTAAGAAAAATAATATATATATATATATATATATATATATATATATATATTAATATATTTATATATATTTATAAAATATATAAAAATAAAAAAATAAATTTTTTTTTATAAATAAAAATATTTATTTTTTTTTTTAATATATATATATATATATATATATATATATATATATATATATACATATAAATTTATGTATATAAAAATAAAGAAAAAAAATATATATATATATATATATATATATATATATATATATTACTGTATATATATTACTGTATGGCCTATTGACATATATAGCCAGACCATCAGTCAGGCGGCCTAAGGATAAGCGGCTCAAGGTCATCCGGCGAACGATTCCTTGGATTGTTGATGTGGCAATTTCTCCGGAGTGATTTAAGGGAGCTCACAACCGAACAACCTCCGTCGTTCATTCTAGTGAAATTTTGTCGTCATAATAGTTATGGGGACCTCCGTCAGGACGCACGACCTTCCGATCGGGCGACTGCACCAAAATTAGATTAGTAAGCTAAAAGTAAAATAAGGTAATACAAGGCAGTATTACCTTATTTTACAGCATTAATTGAACTTATCCGCAGTGGCGAATCTTAACTGCAAGTTTTGGAGGGGTCGAATAGTATAATTCTTGAATCATTAAATTGTTGGATCATTAGTATAATGTTTAAAAAATTATTTCCTCTAACTGAATAATTTGATCTTTAGTTTAATGTTGTGAAAAATATAATCTATCTTGTTTCCATCTTTACCAATAGCTTCACTTTTATCATCTTTGAATAATAAATCTATTCTTTTATTTTTTATCAATATACCTATTTTAAAAATAATATTAAAAATAATTTATCATACCTTACTAAAAAAAATTGAGAAGCATAAATATTAAAGAAAAAAATAGTATAGTTAAGTCACAATTAAAAATTGGTTATGAAAAAACATATAATACATTGTTTTTTCTTCTATATTCATAAAAAATGAATATACCAAAGACTCATGAGATAAAAAAAAATGTTAACTATTAAATTAATATTTCATTATCAAGTAAGATAAAAGAGAATTACTTTTCTTTTCTTTAAAAAAGAAATAAGACAAATGAGAGAAAAAATAATTACCTTTTTTCTTAAAAAAAATATATGAGAGTGAGAAATGAGTACAATTTTTGTTAAACTAACAAGACAACAATAAATGACATAAAAAATATCTTAATAAATATTTGGTTTAATTATTCTTTTGATTATTGTTTTAGTTCAAAAATGTTAAGTTGATGCTCCAATCTTGTTTAGTTTCAATTTGGTTCTAAATTTTGAAAAACTGATGCAATTTGGCTATTTTCATTAAATTTCTTGAAATGGATCAATGTTTTTTCATTAAACTTAAAGTTGTAAATAAAGATAGCTTGTTTTGTTGGTGTAATTAACGTAATTTCACTATCAATCGTGATGAAAATCCTTGATCTACTTTAATAAAATTTAATGAGAATGACAAAATTGCATCATTTTTTCAAAAGTCGGGACCAAATTGAGACTAGAAAAAACTTGAGAACCAACTTGATATTTTTAGATGAAAATAGTGACTAAAAGATTAATTAAACCTAAATATTTCTATTCTTTATATATATATATATATATATATATATATATAAAATTTTATGTTTTATTATCTATTAACATTAATTTGTTGTATTTTATAAAAGAAATAAAAAGACAAATTTAAAAATATATACTACCTATAATTTAAATAATTTCAAAAAATTTCAAAAATTTCAAAAAATATATATTTTAAAAAAAATTCAAAAATCTTTAGGGGGGCCATGGCCCCTCCCAACTCCTACTATGCTTCGCCGTTGCTTATTCGAACGAACTTAAACTGACTAAGTATTGGGGCCTTATACACAGGTATCCCGATCGTCTGGACAACCGAATGGGAGAAAGTAGAAGATATCGAATAGTGAAAATTTGTACGAGGAGATTCTAAGGACAAGTTGAGTGTTGGAGATAGGTACTTGGTCCTTATACTTGAAACAGAATTAAATTATTATTTTTACCAAAAAATAAAATCATATAGTAAAAACACATGTGTATTTTTTTTATGATAATAAAAAATAATAAAATTATTATTATAATTATAAAACTAAATATAAATAATTTTTATTTATTTTGTAGCTAGTTTTACGATTAAAAGAATAATTAAGTTTAAAAAAACAGTTAAATATAAAAAATGATTAAATTTAAAATAAAAGTTACTTTAAAAAGTTATTTTAATTTAAAAAAGTTTATTTAAAGATTAAAATTATAAATGTGTGCACTAAAGAAATAGAGTTTTAAGCACCAAACTCTAAAAAATTCTAAATAATTGACGTTATTAATTTTTAAAAAATAAAATTCGAATTACACTTATTCATCAACTTAATACTACGTATATCTCCTATTTGTTTTAAGAAAAGTACGCTAAACATTTTTTTCTAAATTCAGCATCGTCTTAATGTTTATAAAAAACAATATGTGTGTGCTAAGCACTTTTTATCTTCTTTTTTTTCTCCCTTCTTCATTTATATTTTCTTCAATGATATATATGAAAATTGAAACATTTTGAGGTTTAATTTTTCTTTAAAGTCATTGTCTTCACTCAACTCTAAAATATGTGTTGGATTTTCAAGTGAGTAGTCTCACACATGCAGTAATATGAATAGGAGATCAGTAAAAAGTATTATATAAATCTAGAGTTGTTTTTGAAATTGTCACCACAATTCAATAGTTCTTTTGGATTTAAGGAAAATTGGATATTTGCGTGTCATTAAAAAATTTGCAATTTTTGTTAAAAAAATTGTACTATGAAGTGTTTGCAATTTTAGTCCAAAATAACTTTAAATAATAATAATACTTTTTGTTAAATATTGGTGGATATAGACCTTGAGAGACTAAACTATGTTAAATTTTCTGTTTTTTTATTTATATATTTTTGGTTTTATTTGTAAGGGTGTTTTTTTTGAAGAAATAAATTTTTTTAATGTGTGATTTCCTAACTATATGCTCAAATTTCTTTTCCAACATGTTTATCTTTCCTGAGAGAAAAAAAATCAAAATCATAAACCAATCAACACAATACAAATCACCAAGATCAAAACTTGAACAATTAAAGCACCAAGCAAGACAAATTACAACATGTCTACAAGACTAATTACAAAAAGAAAAAGAAAATCACAAATTCGAATTTCACCATTTGGGTTAACCCCTTCACCACTCTTTTCTGTTTAACAATTTTTATCTACTCGTATTAGCACAAAATAAAGAAAATGAGATATAAAGAAAGGTTCATCATATTTCAGGATCAAATCCTTTTTTCCAAACAGAAAAAGAGAAAAAGGATTTTGAGAAAGATGACTTCTTGTTAGAGAGTAAAGAAGTAGAAAAAGAAACCAAAATGGAGAAGGAAAGCGCAGGTGAAGAAGAAAAAAAAAATGATTATCATATGTTATATTTGATTTAACACAAAGGATCACGTTGACTCATTTTAAAAAATATCGAATCAAGTTGAGTTTAAAAAAAATTAAGAAGAAACTAATATTATGCTTTGATGTATCTAGTCCAACTTACTAAATTAACAAGTCAAAAGTATAATTATTAGTTAATATTTTCAATTAAAAATTAGAAAGAAAAAGTTTAAAATATTAGTTTTTTATATTATATTATTTGAGAATGTAAATATATTATAATACTGTAATTTAAATTCTTCTACTTATAAGTTAAATTTTAATTATTAATTATAATTGAGTAATTAGATTAATTAGTTAACTAAAATTTAAAGAATAATTATATAATTAAATATTATATATATATATATATATATATATATATATATATATATATTTAAGTAAAAAAAGTTGAGAGTTTATTAACAGGACAAGGACAAAATTTTGAATTCATTTCACAAGTCAAATTGTGTATTTATCTCATGAAAAATTTTATATAATGGTCAATTTTAGTCAGAGAAAATAATTACTCATTATAATGAGTAATTTAGAGATCAATTTCTTTGATAGCCAAAATATTGATAAATAAGGTTAGTCGCTATTTTATAGACTAATTTACTACAGTGACCAATTTAGATAATAATATATAAAATATGTTTTAATTATCAATAATTTTTAATTTATAAATTAATATCTAAATTGGTCACTACAATGACTAATTATATTTCTCCTCATTATTAGGAATTTTCTTGTAGTGTCTCTTTTACTTGTATTTTTTTTCTCGTAAGAGAGATCACTAGACAATTAAAAATGAGGTGTTAAGTGTTATTTGAACAGTTGGAATAAAGTTGTCGTATGAGTTAAAACCCGTGTTGTATAGACCGAAAATGAACCAGACTCATTAAGAATCTGACTTACCTGAGGTAAAACTCATGGTGAGTCGGGTTTGCTCACCACCCGGAACATAAAAAAAAAAAACACATTACTCTTAATTGGATGTTTCTTACTACACATATTGTTTTACTTCCTACACCTCCCATAGATTTTAATGTCACGTCATCTTACTCATGACTTTTGAGATTATTTATATTTTAATTAGAATTATGATTTAATTTTGGGATGAATGATTTATTTATTGTCTAAAATCAGAAACGAAATTTTTTAAAAATAAGTTTGGACTGTTTTATTTTGGTTAGATATTAAAAAAATGTTAAATTGAAGAAAAAAAAAGTTATAACTTTTTTTAATTTAGTGAGTCAACTCGTTTAATTCATCGACCCTGTGGTGGGTCGGGACGAGCTCAATTTTTTTGAGCTCACTAATAAATGAGTTAGGTTGAGATGACTCATTAATTGCCAACCCGTGGTGAGCCAAGCTAGGCTAGGTAGCCCATTTTGATCGCTCTAAATTGACACATTAAAAGTAAAAATTCAATAATTATTATTATGATCAAAATTTTGAGGGATTAGAGATTTTCGACATTAATTCCAAAATTTGTTAGGTTGCATTATTTATCTCGGAAACAAATTTCGTATGGTTTTACTTTCTTAAATAATTTTTTAAAAAAGAGATATTGATGTTTAGTGCTTATAAGTTTTACTAAGCATAGAGAAAAATCACACCTATGAATTAGTTGAACTACCTAAAGACAAGAGGTAGTGAGGCACAAAGTCAGATTTGTGGCCAAAGGGATTTTATAAATAAGAGGCCTATTGTGTTAAAATGGGTTTGCAAGGTAAAAGTGAATCCAAAAGGGGAAGTAGTAAGGCACAAAGCCGGTAGCAAGAATTGAGACAATTCATGTTGAAGTCTCAATTGCAACTTGTGGAAATTGGTCTATGCACTAACCAGATGTTAAATATGCATTTTTGAATGGTCCTCTTGAGGAGGAAGTCTATGTGTTGTAGCCACAAGGTTTTGGTCAAATTGGTTTTATAAAATATGTGTTTGAACATGGAGTGTATGTTAAGTGCTGACACAACTGTGAACAAATGGAAAAACTAATTGTTTGTCTATATGTTGATGATCTACTTGTGATAGGAAGAAATGAAAGTATAATCATACAATTTAAATCTCAAATGTTGAGTGAATTTGAGATGAGTGACCTTGGAAAGTTGAACTATTTCATGGGCATTGAGTTTGTAAATACAAAATATGAGATTGGTATGGATCAGTCCAAGTATACGCATGGATTGCTGAGCAAATTTAACATGAGTAATCTACAAGTACACCAGTTAAAGTTGGTTTGACATTGGAAAGGGAATCTGTAGAAGAATGCACTATCTACAGAAAAATGGTTTGAAGCTTGCGGTACTTATACCATACAAGACCATATTTGAACTTCAATGTTGGCTTGATTAGAAAATACATGCTAGATCCTACACAATCTCATATGATTGTTGCAAAGAGGATGCTAAGGAACCTACAAGCCACAACTAGTTTTGGAATTCTATTTCCAAAAGAGATGTTTGAAAATGGTCTAAATTAATTGGGTATTAAGACTTATATTGGTGTGGAGACAAAAAACAATAAGAAAAGTACTGGTGGATATATTTTCTTTTGTGGAGGAACACCTATATCCTAAAGTTATACAAAAGAAATTGTTGTGACCCTATCATCTTGTGAGACAGAGTATATTGTTGCTTTTGATGCAGCCTGCCAAGCAGTGTGACTAGGCTAGGCTAGACTATCTAATGAAGAAATTAAAGATGGAACCCATGCACAAGACAAAGATGTTAGTAAACAACTAATCAAGAATTGATTTGGCTAGACATCCAACTTTTCATGAAAGGAGTAATCATATTGAAACTCGTTTTTACTTCTTGTATGAACAAGTTAATGATGGAAAACTTTGAAATCCAATACTACAAATCTGAAGTTTAGTTTGCAGACATGTTGACAAAAGCTTTGAAAGGTGAAATGTTTAAATTTTCTTGAGAATCTATTGGTGTTGTGCATATTAACACAACTTTGACTTAAAGAGGAGTGTTAGGAATTAAGTCAAAGTAGTTTTAAGAGTTTAGTTTGTATGATTTTCCTATTGTTGTTGTTTACGTACCAGTTTATACCTCTCCTTCTAAAAGTACCCATAACACACAAATGAAAGAAAATATGGACTAGTCTAAGATATTAATTGTCTTCTTTTAAGTTAGGTGAAGGCTAGATGAGAAACTTTTGTTTAAGCCCGTTAGATTTTTAAAACTTAATCTGACGGTTGGATTTTCGTATTTCTATTTTATCTTTCCAAGTTTTAACCTTTTTTTTTTTGTGTTAAAAAATCCAGTACCTTTTGCCACCACACTTCTCTGTCAGGTCCTAAACTGGAAAAAATCTCATACGGGTAAATTTGACATCGAATTCACCACCGTGAAGGAGATGCATCAAAAAAAGAAGAGAATTTTGCCCCAAGAATGCTGAGATCTGGAGGCTTTGAACCTTAACTCAGTTATTGAAGACAGGAGAATCTTAACTCCACAACTCCGTCATAAATATATGGAGACAATTTCCCTTCCCTGGCTCCGTACACCTTATTTAAAAATAAATAAATAATAAAAACAAATTGGCGAGCATTTGCATGTGATGACTATGCACCTGAGGCTGCGCCATCCCCATTTGTCAACAAATGCTTACCTTCTCTTTTTTGTCACTCTCTTCTTTCCTTCTGAAAGCGAACGTCAAGTCTTCTTTTTCTTAAGGCTTTAAACCAACACAACCTTCTCTCAGCAAAAGTTGCCACATGATATTTTTCATTGTGTGATCCTTGATGCATAATAACAAACGTGAAATGTTTTCTATTAAATATTTAATAATAATAATAATAATTCAACTTTGTTAACCGGAGTAAAAAGTAAAATATGTTGTAGTAAATGAATATTATGTTATTATCTTGGTTCTTCGCAAAATCAATACCGAAAAGAGCTTGTCACTGTGACATTAAAGGACACAAGCTTTAAATGCGAGTTGGTTGAAGGCAGTTTCATTCCATTTCCTCTCATGTCTTACTTATACACTAAGTATTTATGGGATGGAAGAGAAAAAACTCGATATCTTCGTCTTCTTCTATACATTACTATTATTACTATATATGCACACTTAACTCTCCCTTAAACCCAAATCTGTAACACAGCAAACATCACTCGAATTTCTGAGATACCCACATGGAGTCTGAGCCAAATCAATGCCCTTTGACGGGTTCCTTAGGGAATTTCGTTGAAAAGGTCAAAAGGGTCGGTACCCTCTTCGTCTCTGCCATCATTGGGAACATTTTATCTGCGATCTTGACCTTCTGCTTTGCATTAGGTACACCACCGTTCCCATTTAACCTAATTCTCGATCTGCTATGAAGATATTGTCTTTGTCATTGTGATTGGCAGTGTTTTGTTATGTATGAGTGTTGTCTTCGGGTTTGTTGGCAATTATAGTTATCGCCGACGTATGCATTTTGGTTTTATTCAATTTTGTTCCGTTCTGTGGGGAGTGAAAAATGCGAACTTGAATGCGGGTTTGTGTTGGACTGTTCTTCAATTTGCATATTTTTTGTTTTTACATGTCTTGCTTGTGTCCATTTTCTAGGTCACCTGAAGTTTGAGGTTTGTGTTCATTTTACCTGTCCTGCTCTTGTGTCTATTTTCAAAATCATCGGAAATCAATGATTTATTTTGAAATTCCAAACTCCGACCATATTTTGGTGTTAATAAGGTTTATTGGGTTGCTTGTTTTGTTGGCAGTGGGCACTTTGTTGGGGGCTATGACTGGAGCCTTGATAGGTCAAGAGACAGAGAGTGGCTTCATTCGAGGGGCTGCTATTGGTGCCATATCAGGAGCTGTTTTCTCCATTGAAGTGTTTGAATCTTCCATTGTTCTTTGGAAATCTGACGATTCTGGAATTGGGTGTGCCTTATACTTGGTGAGTGAGGGACTTGGTTTTCATTTTCAAAACATCTTTAGTTGCTGATTACTTTGCTTGGTCCCATGAGATTTTATTGTCCTTTTCACCAACAAGTTGAGCTATCTAATCATCTTTAGTTATGTAATACAGATTGATGTTTTTGCAAGCCTGTTGAGTGGAAGACTAGTGCGTGAAAGAATAGGTCCAGCCATGTTGAGTGCTGTCCAAAGCCAGGTAATTTTCTCAGTACAATGTACTTGTAAATGTAATGACAGAAATTTGGTTATGCAATTTACATCATCTTGATTATGCTTTTCTCTTCCTTTCTCAGATGGGTGCTGTTGAAATAAGCTTTGATGAGGTTCAAAACCTCTTTGATATTGGTGTGGCCAAAGGCTTAACGAGAGATTCAGTTGAAAAGATCCCAACTATCACAATTACAAGTGACAACAATGTTGATGCTTCTGGGGACAGAGTTTCATGTTCTGTTTGCCTCCAGGTCTGTGTATGATGATTCGGTTCTTTTGGGCTAAACCACTATTTTAGTCTCTCAGAAGGAATAATTGTACCACATTAGTTTTTAAAGTAAGAAAATTAAAAAGGTCACTCAGTATTTTTTCAATAACTTCAGTTCAAAATTTAAAAAAGTTGTGTTAAATGACAATATCAGTATACATTTAAGGATTAAGACTTATTAGACATCTCAAATATTTATATTGAATATTTTTTAGTTATGAAATGCTGTTTTATACATTTTTTTTCTTCTTAATACATGTGTATACTTTGAAGTGATGTAAGCCTTCTCTTTTTCTAGTTGTGGAAAAAAGAGTTGCTTAGCTTCTGCATTTTGAAATTGGTATTTCTGAAAGTGTGCATTTGCAGGACTTTCAGCTTGGAGAGACTTGTAGAAGTTTGCCTCATTGTCATCACATGTTTCACCTACCTTGCATTGACAAGTGGCTGATCAAGCATGCTTCTTGTCCATTATGCAGAAGGGATCTGTAATTTTGTATATGAAAAGATCAAATCTAGGTTCTTTCATTTTTTCGACATAAGGGAATTTACTGTTAGGAATGTATAATATTGTTATATATGTAGTAGGAACTAGGAACCAAAATCCCATGCGTTTATTGTTATAATTTACTACAAAGAAAATTTTGACATAAACCAACTTCCTCTTTCTTGTATATGTTGTTAGAATAAGATACTATTACTGAAAAAACTCATAAAATTATCAATTCTAAGTTCTTTGAATTGAACTAAGAACTAAAAAAAAATATCAAAGCAAAATATCTTTTTCTTGTGTCACTTTTTTTTAGGAAATCATTCTTTGGTTATGACTAATCAATTGTATAATTGTATAATTGGAACAAACGCCAACTATAATAGGTAATTATTTAATGTGATCTAATATAATCTAAATTAAAGGGTGAGAATAACAAAATATTTGTGGGTTAAAAGAAAAATAAATGTAGAATATAAAATATAATAGGAATTGACACAATGGAAACAAAGAGCTTGATTTAGAAAAATATGAGATAAAAACTTATCGGGATTGACTATCACGATTTCATTCAAAGCTAAAATACCAAATAATGTTTTTCTTATTCCTACTCTAGCATTCACACTTTAGGTAAAAAGCCCTAATGTCTTAGTAGCAATTCTAAACTTTAATAAAAACCCTAATGTCCTAGATCCTTATTAAGAGTTCGCATTAAGGATTAAAATTCTGATGTTATGAATGACCAATTATGTACTCTACGTTTATATGCACAATCAATTAGTTGCCTAGTTGCATATTCTAGTTTAGGTTCCAATATGGTGTCTAATGATTAGAAACTCACAAATATGCAATCAATAATTATCATGCAGTTAATAACAAGAATAGAACACAAGAGTGATGAAAAAGAATTATATTGATTAATAGAATTCACAGATAATTAAGAATACATCTTACTCAATCTCATGAATGAGGGAGTTAACTACTCCTAGGCATATTGAAGACTAGACTGATGTTGAAAGTAAATGTCTCCATTCTTGAAAATGTCCTTCTATCTCCTAGGGTAGAAATATCAAGTTTCCTTCTCTCCAAGTGTGTCTTTTTTATCTATGTCAAGTCCTCTATTTATAGACTTTCATAATTGGACTGAACCTCAAATTTAAACTTGATTTGGTACTTGAATAAATTGTATTAGATAATTTTTTATATATATCTTTTAATAGTTGGAGATTTCATATCTTTGAATCATTCTTCAATTATTTCTTGTAATTTGAGTAACAAACTTTGTGGATATCTAATATTGTTGATAATCTTTGACTATTCAATATTTCACCCATCTTGTTGATAATCTTTCCAAATCTCTAAGATCTTCACTTATTTACTAAATGTACCGTCCAGGGAATGGCCGACCTCAACGTGCTCATCAGGATTCCGACTTGATAAATATTTATCATAAAACAATGAGTTTTAGTCATAGGCCGAGGTGACGAGCATTTGGGCCGAGGTGGCTGAGGTAACGAGCACTTGGGCCGAGGTGGCCGAGGTGGCCGAGGTGACGAGCAAATATCACTGGATTTTAGGAATAACCACCCACATGCAAGATTTCATGAGAGAATAGTGGAGAAGTGGGTAGGTTGGTTAGCTAAAGATCTGGCATTGAAACAGCAGTTTAAAGACTGAAGGACTATATATATATATATATATATA
>Ga0214543_1002128_pt1 | contig 38941 bp, 23 predicted proteins | sample CNSS2metaG_FD_160094 | JGI IMG/M metagenome (GOLD analysis project Ga0214543, IMG submission 160094) | Root nodule microbial communities from cowpea collected in UCLA plant growth center, Los Angeles, California, USA - CNSS2 | ecosystem: Host-associated > Plants > Roots > Nodule | place: USA...
GAAGAATATTTTGGTAATCAACTCCAAATCTCAAATCAATTACTAACTTCTTCAACAGAAGCTCATGAAACTCAACTTACATGACACAAAAATTTTTCCATCAACACAATATTGACTATTGCGTTATATGGCCAATGGGTCTGCACTTTCAAAATGACACCACACTCACTTTTTTTAAATGGGGAGTGCAAAACATTTAAGTGGGAAGTTCTGATGACTATTTTGTTCAGGCATGCGACTTTTTAATATGCTTCAATATGAACCCACAAAAAAACATTGATTGTGGGGTTTTATGGCTTGTGGGCATGCTTCTTTAAAATTGACTATTGACATCTCTATTAAATGGGGACAATAGCATGGATAAATGGGGACTTGTGAAGAACATTTTGGTAATCAACTTCAAATCTCAAATCAATTACTAACTTCTTCAATAAAAGCTGATGAAACTCAACTTAAGATGACACAAAAACTTTTCCATTAACACGATATTGACTCTTGGGTTATTTGGCAAATGGGCATACATTTTCAAAAATGACATCATACTCATTTTTTTTAAATGGGAAGTTCATAACGATTAAGTGGAGAGTTTTTATGACTATTATGTTCAGCCATTCCACTTTTTAAAATGCTACAATATGAACCCACAAAAAAAACATTGACTATTGGGTTTTGTGGCTTGTGGGCATGCTTCTTCAAAATTTTAACCACATTGACATTTCTATTAAACGGGGACTATAGCACGAATAAATGGGGAATTGTGATGACTATTATGTTCAACCATTCCATTTGTTGATTGACTTATAAATTTTTCTGTCACCAAAACATAATCAAACTCAAATTAATATGCTACAATATCAAGCCATAACAAAAACATTGACTGTTGGGTTTTGTGGCCTGTGGGCTTGCTTTTTCAAAATGACACCAAACTGACTTTTTCTTTTAATGGAGAGTACATAAGTATCAAGTGGGGAGTATTGATGACTATTTTGGTCATCCACTCTAGTTTAATATGGTAAAAAAAATTTCCACAAAAAAGAACATTTAGTACTTTCTTATATGGCCTATATGCTTGCTTTTTCAGAATGTCCCAACACTGACTATTTTGTTAAATGGGTAGTGGCGATCGATTAAGTGGGGAGTTGTGATGAATATGTTTGTCATTCAATCCAATTCTTAGATGAATAACTATCTTCTTCAACAAAAGCTCATCAAACTAACCATAACACTGTACATAAACATTTCCATCAACACAACATTCAGTTTTGGGTTATGTGGCGAATGGGTCTGTTTTTTCAAACTATCCCAACACTGACTTTGTTCTTAATTGGGGACTATATAGGGATTAAGTGGGGACCATACATAAGTGGGATCCAAAGTCCCAACAACATGGTTTGTTTTTTGGCCATACTTAAGTGGCAACCAAAGTCCAATGATATGGGTACCTGCTAAATACAATTAGATCATGTTCACATATCACAAAATCATCTTCCTTATAGATACATCATTATCAATACAAATGTAAATAGACATCACACATCACACATTTATACATACACGATTTTTGCTATACAACATTTAAATAGTTATTGTTAACTTCATTTACTAGGGACCACAAAGGCCATTTGTAGGGAGTTGTGTTCAATATTATGAATAATAAGTTCAAATTGTTATGTACAATTCCACAATAGAAAGTACATTGCAATGTTATTCCAAAAATAATAACCATATACATGTCATCATCCATGCATTAATTATACATAAACATATAAAGCTTCATACCAAAAATCCCTTAATACAAAAGAAACAACATAAATTCATTACTACATATATGCATTTCTCAATGCCCAACAACTCATCCCAATGTTAGTAATTTCAACTTCTTATTTCCATAAACAGAGAATGGTGTTCTTGTGACATGACTCTTGTACCGCCAAAATGGTGTGCCTGCAATATACTCCTTCTGTTGCAAACTTAATTTATCATTCAAAGCACCGATAAACTTCGCTTTGTAGTAGTGATGAAAAAACATATGTATAACATAACATACTTTTACATCATTGAACAAAATTGAAGCAACATCAATACAACGGTGCAAATTAGCACACCTTCTTCTCCTCAATGCAATCAAAAAATCGATGAGCTTTGCTATCCATTTTGTACTCCTTCACGACTAAACATATCATACAAACCACCCACATCACCCGTAAGCACATGGAAAGGCAACAATAGATTAAGCCCACATCAATAAACTTTACACACACACATCCGACAACAAAATCAACCACCACCAATGAAGCAAACATTAAAAAAACAAATTATTTCATTATCAAAGCCTACTCCTTCATGAGTAAAAATATGATACAAGTCACACACATCACCCACAAACACATGGAAAGATAACAATAGATTAAACACACATCAATAAACTTTACCCACACACCCGACAATGAAATCAACCTTCCTGAATGAGTCAAACATTAAAAAAAACATTAACTCGTTCTCCAAGCCTTGCAATCAATCCTACCACCGAAAAATGTAATCTTTTGGTTAAATAAATGCAATGTTTCAACCTTTATGCTCAATGTCATCCAAATCAAACTTTTGCATGGTCAAATTGCGGGTTCTCTGTTCCAAAAACTTAAACAGACAAAAAATGGGTTTTGGAGGAACACCTTTGGACGAAGACGTTGGGGGAAAGAGGTGTAAATGAATCACAACAAACTTACAATACAAGAATGTCGATAAATGATCATAGGGAACAGTGGAAGTGGCTTCAGGTGAAATCGTTGTTGTCGAGGACATCAGGTCATCGTTGTCTCCACTAACTCACACAGAGGGCTTGGTTGCTTCTCTCTCTCTAGTTCTCTCTCTCTCTCTCTCTCTCTCTCTCTCTCTCTCTATATATATATATATATATATATCGTGTGCCTTTGCCCAAGGACTTCTCCGATTCCTGCACGTGCACCCGTTACTTTCATTAAATGATTTCACATTAAAAAATAAAAACTGCCTCGCCACGTTAATAATGTAAAAAATGAGTCAAAAAAACTTGTCTGAATATATTTTGGTTTCACTTATGAATAGAACTTACCAGAGAGAGAGAGAGAGCGAAAGCAAAAAGCTGAAAAAGTTATTGCACTGTTTTCAGATGTTATACAAAGAACACAACATTTCTTTATATAGAAAGGAGGATGCAGATAAAGCTGTATCTTTTTAAATACATATAGATATAATCCTAATATTGTTTTTAAGATCAATCACAAATATTATCCCATACCCATAAACATGCTGTAAACTGAATGTGAAAGCGTACCTGAATGTGACATAATGATAATACCGTTAGAGCATTGTTGGTCCTCTGATCTTCCTTCTGTAGAGTACCTATATTTCCTTATAGGTTTTCTCTCCTGATGAGGATAGAGAGAAAGAAACAGGAATAGAAACTTATGTTCTGTCTATGTGCTATTAGAAGGGGACCATGACCCTTTAAATAACCTAATTATGTTAATTATTTTAAGATTTAGTATTTCTAATTTGGCCCCTCATCAAATTAGAAATTACTTTATAATCTCTGCATAGTTTTTATTTTCATGACGTATTCTTTTAATCAAAACTTTAATTTAGTCAGATTACTTTATTATTTGGCTTAAATAAATAATGATTCTAACACATTTAATTATTTATATATATATATATATGACCCAAAATTGCCAACATATCTTACTAAAACACAAAAGCATATTTTTGATAAGTTAACAAAATTCTCAACAGTTTGTGTATTAAATTCTATCAGAAAAGGGTTAAGATTTCTTTGATGGAATGGTGGTTGGGATGAAACATCTAGGCTGAAGGCTCTCCGTGGTTAATCACTTTCTAGAAGCTTCCTCTTTCGAGATGTAGAATTTATGCTGAAAAACATGTGAGTTGAATTGTTGAAGATCCTCCTTAAATACCCAACGATACCCGCAATTCTTCACCATAACATGTAAACCATTACAACATTCAATCAAAGTTTGAAATTCAATTCCGTGAAGATTAGGCATGGTATTTGGATGTCTGCTTAGAAGACCAAAGAATTCTTGTCGAGAGTAAAACACTGTCAGCAAGTGATCTAATTCAACAGTCACCAGATCTTTTTTGAAATGTATTTGAACTATTGAATAACTGTTTTCTTAAAGGTAGACACTATTGATACCATATCCAATAAAAGAGCAACGATCATGATATGCTTCAACCAAATTCATAGGATCTTCAATTGTGACAAATAGAACACAAAAGGCAACACCTATCCAATTTGGGTCATCAATAGCAAATGGGTCAATACTTATATATGTACTTGCATTCCGTTTATTGAACCACATTGGAATTTCATTTCCAGGAATAACAATTTCCATCTGAGGGAACAAGTAAACCTGATTCAAGCAAATTCAGTTATACATAAATAGTGATCACATAAAAAGTGAGAAATGAAATAAAGGAAGGAGTCGTCACCTTAAGATTTTGCGTCATCCAAGAAAAAACCATACTATAATAGTGTTCCAAATCACTCAAATTGGGGCAGTTAAAAATGTATAATCCCATGAAGTATTTACCACCTTTTCGTTGTGTTGGAAGCTCAGGCAAATATTTTAGCTGCTTGCAGTGTTCCAAGTTCAAATGTCTAAGTTTGGAAAGTTGCTTCACGGTACTTGGTAGTGTCATAAATTTGTTTCCCGCCAAATCTAATATTTCTAAACTACTTAAGTTCCCAATTTCATCTGGGATTCGAAGTAGATTGCAGAAGCTTATATCAAGTTCAAACAAACACGGGACTGAAAAGGACAAAGAAGACAATAATAAACCAAGTGAATCTTGAGCTTCCGGAGGGTAGAAAAAATGGAAAGGCAACATTAGAAGTTTGTATACAGAGGATGTTCGCATTTGGATGATATTTGTATTTTTATCAACTTTCTCCAAATGTCCTGTGTCACCTGGGTTCATTAACATCTTACTATTAAGTAATTTTGAACAGCCGGAGATTTTTAAGCTCCCAAGAGATCTCATCCCAAAAATGATATTCAGATTATGGACAAGATTTGTACAATTTTCCAAATACAAATAACGAAGTTCTCTTAGAATACCAATGGATGGATCGATCTGGACAATTTCTGTGCATCCTTCAAGATCAAGATGCTTAAGACGTGGAACATCACTTAAGTCTGGCACCCCAACAAGGTTTTTGGAGTTACTGAGAACCAGCTTTCTCAAATTGGGCAGACACTAAAAGAGACATAAAGAAAATTTTAGTTATTAAAAGGGAAAGATAGATAACCCTTAGTATTTTTATATTTGAAACTATAGGAGACTAAATGAAAAAAAAAAAAAGTTAACATTTCCTCTTTTTGGCTGAAAAAGTTGAGAAGTATCTTTATATTTGATCATTTAAATTGAGACAAAGATGAAAAAACAAATGACACATGTAAAAGAAAGTTATGTAAATATGAGATGTTATTTGACAGAGAAATCTAAAAAGCAAATACGTATATTACCTTTTTGCCTTCCCATAATTGCTTGATATTGCTATGAGGCAGGATCAATTCTACAAGTTGATCTGGATGGAAAGTTGATGGCAAAGACATGCAAGGAAAATGATTCCAATATAGATATCTGAGTTCATTAGAAATGTAATCGAGAGTTCCATAACAGTTCACATTCTTCAGAATCAGCAACTCAAGGTTATTCATCTTTGAGAGACCATCCACTCTTATTCTTCCTTGTAGAAAATTTTCTCGATCCTGATCAATAACTATAGCTTCAACATTTTCGGCTTCCTAAAACATTTTGTTGAGGAAAGAAATCATTACATTTTATTGATAAGCTATACATCTATGAAGAATGGCAAGCTTAAAATATATATTAGAAAACTTCTTTTACCTTATTCATTTTCATGATTTTTTGGAGATCCTTGTAGCTCCACAACCTGCTCCACTTTCTTGGTTCTTTGGGTGCTTTTTCTTTGACAATACTCTTACCCAACTCTTTCAACAAGTCATGCATTTCAATATTTCCATCTCGACAACTTATGAGTGATTTCTCAATCAGAACTTTCATACCAATGTCAGGAGAAAATTGTCGATAATCTAGAAATTTCTTCACTATTGGCGCCGAATAGTGAGATTTTCTATTGGAGCAGAAACAAGCAATATCTAGAAATATTTGTTTCTCTAGATTCTCTAATCCATCATAACTTATTCGCAACACATCCATGATATCTTTGCTTGGATTTTCTTTCATTCTAGTCAATGCACTTCTCCATTCACAAACATCTCGACCAAGTAAAAATGAGCCTAATACTTTAATTCCTAAGGGAAGACCTTTCACATACTTTAATACATCTTTAGTCAACTCTTCATATTCTCTCCCAATATCGTTAGATTTGAAAGCTTTTTTGCAAAATAATTGAAGAGCTTGAGTTTCATCCAAGACTTGAACATTGTAAACTTCATTTACTCCATAATTTTGTAAGATATGACAATCTCTAGAAATTATGACGATTCTACTCCCTGCACCTAGATATTCTGGATGCAGACCCAATTTCTCTAATTGTTCGACATGATCAACATTATCAACAACAACAAGCATCTTTAAGTGACGTAGTCTAGTTGTTATCAACATAGTTCCATGTGAAACGTTGCGTATCTCCATATTTCCCTGATTTAAAGCTTGACAAAGAAGTTGTTTTTGCGCACTTGCTGCTCCAAAATTACAATAAATTTTGCTTAAATCATCAAGGTAACAACAAGCATTGAATTGAGGAGAGATTTTATTGAACAATGCAGTTGCAAGTGTGGTCTTTCCTATTCCCCCCATCCCACAAATTCCCACAAGGCGAACAGTATCATTAGCACTCAGATCTAGAAGTTCTTCCAATTGCTTAACACGAGAATGAATGTCAACTAAATCATCTCCAAAATTCCAAATTTGATTACGACCCAATAAGTTGATTACCTCTTCAACAACGTTTTCAATTTCTTCATATTGTTGCCTATGCGTCCAAAGTTCAATCATAATTGAGTGTTTTGTTTTTGAAAAACTAAATACAATATATAACATAAACATATGGCTATGTATACTTACTTATTTTGAACATCCCACCCACAACGATCGCAACTTGTTTTGAGAGCTTCCCTCCATTTTTTTACCATTTCTAAGTCATCTTTGAACCGTTCTTCGTGTTCAGCAAAAGCTTTTGAAAACTCTCCACTCTGTTTTCGGACCTCAGAGGGAGTAACATCAAAGAAAATAGGGAGCAAACTTCGACCAGTTAATTCAACCCAATCGACGATCTTTGTAAGCTCTTTCATGCACCATGTGGATGATGCATAGTCCTTTGAGAAGACAACAACGAAAACTTGTGATCCTTCAATTGCGTGCAAGAGTTCAGACTCCAAGAAGTGCCCTTTCTGGATTGTTTGGTCATCTCTGAAGGCAACAACTCCTTTTCTTTGAAGAGCTGCAAAAAGATGATTTGTGAAACCGTTACGAGTATCTTCACCTCTAAAGCTAACAAAGACGTCAAAATTCTTGGTGTGTGATGAAGAGATGCGTTGACTTTTGTTGGCAGCCACTGCAGAAGGTGAAGAGTCACCTGCTTTAAAGATTAATGTGCGTATTTAATAGTACTCTCAAGGGGTCAATCAGAGTCAAGTATTTTATAAACAAATTACAAAACGCGTAATTGGAAGACGTGTTTGTAGGAGTGTGACTCATCGGAATAATTTCTATATAATATACATTCTGTTTAATAAATCTGTTGTTACGTTGAAATTCTTACTGAGTGTGATATTATTTTTAAAATACTGCAAAACATTCGTCGGAGTTTCTTTCAGAGTTTCCTTGAAATTATTATAAAATAAATGTAATGAACTATATATATACGTTAGTGTCGGCAATCATAGTTGTTTTTTAATATGCACATAACTGCTTGAAATACTCCGCCATTTTAAAAAACTATTTGAGATATTGAAATTATATCAGAGCATCTACTTACTCCTAACATACCAATAATATAACTACTTTATTAGCTGAATGATGTGCAAGGAACACCATAAAAAAGAAAAAAATATATTCTATTTCTCAATCTCAAGTGAAAGGTGTTTAAATACGTACATGCATGCTTGTATTTACTAAAGAAAATATCATCTTCTTTCTCTTTACTCTTTAAGTGATCTTTCTTATTTGAACCATTTTGATAATAACAAATAATGTCAAGCTTCTATTGATCTATGAAATTGATACGTGTGAATTAACGGAAGTCTCTGGAGTTGAGAATGACAGAGTCTTTTTGTTCAGTACACACATAAAGAGCTCAAAGAAAGAAGAAACATGTTTTCTAGGAAATTGTGAAGATGCAAAGGACACATGAAGAGTTAAACGACCCTGATATATCTTTCTTTCTTTCTTCGCTTCACAGCATGGAGACTCAAAAGCTTATTATACATCTTATTCTTCTCCTTTGCGTTCCTTGTTCATCCTCATTACCTTCTTAGTTGTGTAGCACAAAACAATGCTTCTCTCTTCAACCGCATCTTCACCGGTAATTCCACCAACCAATGCAAAAGTTTTCGCTCAGCTCACAAATCCATGTTCCCAACACAGGAAGCTACATGTTCAACATGAAGAAGCATGGCACCCACTTGGTTCGTTTTCGTTTCGCACCTTTCAAGGCTTAAGTAGGGGTGGACGAAAATTCCATTTGTCATAATTAAACTTATCTATTTTTGCTCTAATCCTATCTATTTCAAAATCATTTTACTAAATCTACTAACCATTTAAACTCTATTTTATATTAAATAATAATTTTAATCTGATTCATATTTTATAATTTTTAAGATTGATATCCATTTTCAACCACTACAAGAATCACTCCACAAAGCTAAGAAAATTTGTGTCGATCAAGAAAAAGCGGAAGCTAAATGTGTCGGGCGAGTCATAAATAAAAAAGAGGAATAACCATTAGAATTCAAGAGTGGGTTGGGTTTATCCCACTCTCCGGCATTTGTTATATTTTGTAAAACAAAATTAATTGGAAAAAAAATAATGAATAACAGCAGTGAAAGATGATATATTAATAACTTAATAGTGAATCGTCTACAAAAATTAGTTATCAAATAAAATTTAAGAAAGCCAAAAAAATCATAGATACTATAATTTAATAAAACAAAAAGAAAATATTCTTGAGGGCTAAATTCACGTATACAAATTAATTATTAGAAAAAAATTTAAAAACACGGAGAAAATTGTTAATTTAAAAAACAAAAGAAACTAATCAGTCCTTTATATTTAACTTTTGAATGAAAAAGAAAATAGTTCGGTCTAAAGAAGGTTAAACCGACACAAAATATTAACTAAGGATAAAAATTTGAAAAAGTCACTTAAAAAGGGTTTAAGCGACATAACCGTCATCCATTGTGACTATTGAAATGCTTACACATGTACGTGTAGTGAACGATGTTAGAAATAGGCTTAAATACATTTTTTGTCCTCATTTTCGTAGTGTTTGTTGTGGATGGTCCTCGTTTTGACAGAATGTTTTAAATGGTCATCCTTTTTATCGAATGTTTAAAATGGTCCTCATTCTCGCAATTCGTGTTTTATTTGGTCCTTTTCTGTAATGTCGTTTAAATTATTAACGGAACATTGTACAGGTGGCACAATTTGTATTAGGGTGTGTTACGTGTATTGTACAATGTTCTGTTAATGACTTAAACAGCGTTATAGAAAATGACCAAATAAAACATGAATTGCGAAAATGAGGACCATTTTAAAAATTCGGTAAAAATGAGGACCATTTTAAACATTCTGTCAAAATTAGGACCATCCACAACAAACACTACGAAAATGAGGACCAAAAAGGTATTTAAGCTTTAGAAATAAAAAATGATAAAAAAAAAGTAAATTTAAAGTTAACGTTTTTCTTTTAAAGAACATAAATAAAAAATTAAAAAAGAGTAAGGATATGTTAACAAAGTATTTTTAACAAAGTTTTAACAAACTTTCCTATTTAGGTAAAAAATTATTATTTTATTATTTTATTTTAATTAAAAAATAAAAAATTAATCAACTTTAATTTTATTTATAGAAACTTTGTTAAGTTTGTCAAAATTTTGTTTGTGAAAAGGTAATTTTTCATTAAGAAAAATGGTGAAGGATGTAACGTCTCATTTAATTAATATGCGTAATTAAAAGAAACACCACACATAAATAGTAGAACAACGCAGTCCTGGGGTTCTTAACGCCACCCCACAAAACTAGCACGCCACGATGCCAACAGAAAACGGAATAACGGTTTTACCAAATGTATATAAATCCAAGAACAAACAAATACATGGGCTATAGCCTTAAAGAAAAGCCCAAAAGAAACTAAAGTCTAGTCCACGCAGACTATGCGGCGAAACCATTACCTCCCTGTTGCCCACGGGTGTTCCTCGCATCTGCTCACACCAACAAGTTGATGATCATCGCAAAAGAGAGTACCACACAGTAGAACGCACAACAAAGAAAGTAGGGTAAGCTAGAGCACAACAGATTTCATTCATCAAATTAGATATAACTTCACAAAATCATACACCCAAATCAACCAAGCATGTTATGACTTTTCAAGCAATACATTACGACACGACTTGACTCATCCGGATACGTATAACCTGGTCGGATTCAGCGAATGCTTGCACTTGTGGTGGATACCTCTGCTCACCCCCGAGCTATGTGTTACAAGTCTTACGATGAAACAATTCCCTCACCACAAGGTTAGCCCTTAATGAATTTCAGGCCTCCAACTACTCTCACCACAGGAGTCAATCCGCTCTATGTGAGACTAATTGGCTCCTTAGAGTGTCAGGATACAACCTTACCTTGAATCCTTACCTAGTTATACAGATGGGGCACCACCATGGACACCCACTAACAAGGGCCATGGAATTACGTCCCGACCACTAAAGCGTGACCCTGAAAGTCTCACCTAGAGACTCCAAAGAATTACTGACACAGACCAAACATAATCACACCACCAAATAATATTCACCATGCATGTACACGTTAATCGTACCAACCTTTAAAGCCAACGCCTTTCATGTTCTAGGCCCAACCCATTTCAACTCATCATAAATCATCCATGCATAAAGGATTTCCAACTCATCTCATTGTCATGCCTCTTTAATACCAACCATTTCATTAAAACTCATGCTAAACTCATATCAATCCATTATTCACAATTCATCTCAAACTTTCAGCACAATACTTAAAACCAAGCAAGCATTATCCATACAAAGCCAAGAAAGCAATCACACCTCGCACTGCCTCGCCCAGCACTTCGCTCAAGCTGAAGGGTCTTGCTCAGGCGAGAGACTCTCGCTCAGGCGAGCCCTCTTCGCCTAGGCGAGGGCTCGAAAAAGGGGAACAGTGGCTCATGCGTGATCTCACTTAGGCGAGACCCCTCTCGCTTGGGCGAGAAGCTCGCTCGCTCAGGAATAAAGTGGGTTGCCTGAGCGACCGCTCGCATAAAACCTCTTGGGCGAGCCTCTGTTAATCTCGCCTAGGCGAGACAGGCTCGCTTGGGCGAGAAAACCAGAGCTCACCTTTGTTCTCTCGTGCATTTACACATAGCAGTTCACAAACGGCACAACACTATCATACTCTAGTTCACATAACACACCAAACATATCCAAACGGCAAAATAGAGGCACAAACAACATTACTCAAAAGAAAAGGGGCGAACCCTAGCTTCCCATACCTGGAAAAGGTTACACAAGGCTTCGACACGAGACCACGGAGCACAGCAACTCAAGAGACGGACTTGGAAACTGGCGGAAGAACGGAATAGTAGGAAAAATAAGATCATTACCGAACCCTAAACGGTGGAATACGAAAAAGGACTTTAGGGAGTAAGGGTAGTAGGTTTAGAATCACTTACATGGAGCAGAAAGTAGTACTTGAGCCTTGAGCGGACTGGTTCGAGACGGAAAGTGAACCCTAGTAGAGCTCTAGTGGTATAGTTGAGGGAGAGAGCTGCAAGTCTGCGAATGAATGAAAGTGGAAGCGTTAGGATAACTGGAATAGGTTTTATCAATTGGGCCAGCCCTAGGTCCACTTACAAAGAGACAGCCCTTTACTTTAGGGCAGAAAATAATAAGGCAACTTTAATAGGCCTTACAAAGGAAGTGCTCAAACTATTACATACATATATATATATATATATATATATATAAAGAAAACTTTTTTTCTGAATTTTTGGTCATTTCACTTGGTACTTTGTTGGAAATAACACTACTACTTTTTCTAATTTGTTGGAAATAACACTACTACTTTTTTTAATTTACGCAACTACCACTAAATTAATACCCTCAATATCTTACCTTATTTTCAAAAATGCTACCCAGCACACATTTCTATTATTATATTTATTACATTTATTTTAATTTTATTATAATTTTATTAGTAGTGGTATTATTATTATTTATTACATTTATTATCTTTACTATTATTATTAGAATTGATAATATTGCTATTATTAATATTAATATTATTATTATTATTATATTAGTTGGTGATGATAATGTAACGTTTTTAAGTTAATATATAAAATAAAATTATATTTATTAAAAATAAAAAAAATATATAAAAAGGATGAGAGAATAACTGTTGATAAATAGAGAAAAAAAGAAAAAGCAAAAATAGACGATTTTTTTAAAAAGGTTTATAAAAATAACGATCAATTTTCTATTACATTACATATATACATATATAGAAGCATTGTACTTTACCACGTATCAATCTCTAAACATTTTTTTTTTTGCATTTTTTTTCATTTCATACATCTCACTTGGTACTTTTCCGAAATAACACTACTACTTTTTCTAATTTACGCAACTGCCACCAAATTAATACCCTCATTATCTTATCTTATTTTCAAAAATGCTACTCAACACATATTTCTATTATATTTATTATAATTTTATTATTATTAGAGTTATAATTATTAATATTATTATTTTCTTAGCAGCAATATTATTATTATTTATTACATTTATTACTTTTACTATCTACTATATATCTAAGACAATCTTAGTGCAGGTAATTTACTGAGATAAATATTCTAACTCATTGACACCGGTCTCAAATTGAGGATAATTTAGTCTTTTGGATTTTGTTTTTTTCCTGCTGAAAACATTAAATGGTGATTGACGTTTGCTGACAAGCAGAGCCTTCTTCTTCAAGCCATTGCAGTTGATCGAGGTATTTGATTTTTTCTTCTTCTGTTATCTTTCTTCCTCTCCTTCTTTTGCTTTATTTCTTCTTCTTCTTCTTCTTCAAGTCCATTGCTTCTTCTTTCTTCTTCATACCAACGTAAGTGTTTTTAATATTTTTTGGCTGTTTATTTTTGTTGGTTGATTGTTGTTATTAAATGTACATAGAAATTTGGGTCGTGGATACTTTTTTAATGCTTCTTCTTTTTTCTTCCTCACAGTAGCTTAAGTTTTAAATTTTTTTTGTCCATTTTTTTTTATTTTTTTGTCATTGTTGTTGTTGAAAGTTGATTGAAGTTGTAGTCGGTGTAATTTATCTTTTGTTGTATTTTTATCAAATTTTTGTTGTTGTTGTTCTTCTTCTTACTCTGTTCATTTATGTTTGCTTCATTTTGAGGTTATATTTGTCCTTTTGGTGTAGTGGTGTTTTGCCGCTGAAACGCTTTAATTGTTGATTGATGTTGGCTGACAGCGGGATCTTTCTTCTCCAAAGCAATCAACTTCGTCAAGGTAATCTCCTTTTTTCTTCTCCTGTTTTCCTTCTTTTTCTTCTTCTTCAATCCTTCTTCTTTCTTCTTTCTCATACCAAATTAAGTTTTTTTTCCTGTTTGTTACTTTTGTCTTAACCATAGTATTATATGATTTATGATTTGTAAGGCTTCTTTAGTGTTTATATTCTCTGAAGTGTTTGTGTTCATTGGTTGTTGCAAATGTTTTATTACATTACTGATAGTTCTAGGAGCTGGATTTACCTTCGATGGATTGAATTTTGGTACCTAAACGGTTAAAGGTAGTTGAAGGCCTTTCAGAGTATGGTTTGAGTAACAAAGGTGTATGAGATAATGTTATCTTCGATATTTAGACTTGGTTGATTGTATACTCACATGGTTAGCATTGAATTTTAATTCATCATATACTAAATAAATGTACCATTAATTTATTTTATCTATGTGGTAATTATGTTAAACATAATAAATATTTATGTTCAAAATCTTTCATATCTTTAAAAACTTTCATATTATATAAATTATTATTATTATTTTTATTGTTGTTGTTGTTATATCAATTTTCTTATTACAAATTAAAAGAAATAAATTCAGTTATTGAAAACAATTAAAACCACTATCTTATATAACTACAAATAAATACAATAAATTTAATACAACAAAGTAAAACAAAAGGTCCATTATTATTGTTTATAATAGAATTGCAATAGGATTTCAAAAAACATAAAAAACAACTTATCATATATTGCTTACGGGATCATATTGCACAAGATACATACAACTTCATAAAGCTTATTTAAGTTCTGGAAATATGAATTATATTAATAATTAATTAGAATAATTAATAATTAAGTGTTGCCAAACATTAAAAATTAATCATTAATTATACAATACAAAATAACTAACAATAATATATCGTTTCATGTTAATTATACAAAATATATTTTTCCTAATATAAACTGATTATTTTCAATTAACACAAATCTATATTTAAATATAAAAAATAATTAACAAAAATATATCATTTCATGTTAATTGTAGAAAATATATTTTCCTAATATAAACTGATTATTTTCAAAAAAAACACACACACACACACACACACACACACACACACATATATATATATATATATATATATTTAAATGTAAAAAAAAAACTAACAAATACTATAACAAAAATATACACTACCAAAAAAACTCATATTTCTTGACAATTTTGTTTTGAAAATATTTTCGTAAGAAATACTTACAAATTTTGTTGTGAAAAAAAATTTACAAGAAATTTCAACTAATTTTTTTGCAAAATATTTGTATAAAACACTTTTTGCAACAAATTTTGTAGGAAATACTTGCAAATTTTATAATTTTGTAGGAAATGATTACTCACGAAGGAATTACCTTCATATTAAAATTCTTAGAAAAAATGGCAGAAAAAAATCTTTTCTTGCAAATTTTTTTAACAAATTTGTAAGAAAAATCTCATGTAATAAAGAGAATTTTTAATAATGATATTACAATGTCATATTTAAATATTAGTTACTTAATCACATCATTGTTACCAATTGTATTGAATAATTTAGCTAATATAAAATTATTTTTACAATCAATTTATATGATTTATTTCTAAATTTTTTCACTAATTGACCAATTAGTTTTATTAATTTTCTAACTATGGATTTATTGTTTTTTATTTCATAGGTTTTGAAATCTTTTAATTTTATACATTTATAATTAATAATTACATATTTAATTTATAGAGATTTTTTATCAATTAGTTAATTTCTTTAATTATTTTAAATTTTTTTGATTGTGAATAAAGATTTTGAGTTCATACATTCGTATTTGTTGACTTATTTAAATAGTTTAAATTTCTTTAACGATGTTCAAAAACTGTTCGTAGAATTATATTTTGTCAATATATTTAATTATATTTACATTATTTTCCTTAGTTCGCAATATATTTATAATTATTATTATTGATATTATAATTTTATTCAACAATTTGATTTCATTTTAATATATTTTTTTCAATTATTAATGTTATTATTATTATTATTATTTGTTATTATAAATATAATGAATTGTTCTATTTTATTTTAATTTATTTCTTTATTTATTAATACTATTATTTTAATACTCAATAGAGGTTGAATTTGTATTTATTGAAGATTGAAAAGATTTATTATATTTTATTTTTTACAAGACCATATTATAGAATATGCTTACATTATACCTTAGCAATTATCAGTTCATACGCATTTCATTTTAATATAATTTTATTTAAAAAATTTATCATCAATTTCATGTTTATTTATTTTATATGGGACCATGTTACACAGTATATCTAAGTTTTATTTTAACGATAACCCGTGCATATGCATTTCAATAACTATTTGTAGAATTATATTTTGTCAATATGTTTTATTATATTTACATTATTTTCCTTGCAATATATTTATAATTATTGATATTATAATTTTATTCAATAATTTTATTTCATTTTAATAGTTTTGTTCAATTATTATGTTATTTTTATTATTATTTGTTATTATAATTATGATGAATTTTTCTACTTTTTAAATTTATTTCTTTATTTATTAATACTATTATTTTAATACTCAATGGAGGTTGAATTTGTATTTATTAAAAAGTGGAAAGATTTATTATATTTTATTTTTGTATGGGATCATATTATACAATATGTCTACATTTTACTTTAGCAGCTACCAATGCATACACATTTCATTCTAATATAATTCTATTTAAAAACTTTATTATCAATTTCACATTGTATTTATTTTATACAGGATCATATTACATATTATGCCTAAATTTTATTTTAACAACAACACGTGCATATGCATTTAATTCTAATGTAATGTACATGTGTTTGTATCTACATGTGTTTCTATTTAAAGATGTTAACATTAAATTCATGTTATATTTTTTTTTGTATGGGACCATATTACATAATATGACAACATTTTACTTTAGTAGCGATTCTTGCATACGTATTTCATTTTAATATAACATTCAAGTGTTTATATATACATGTGTTTATATTTTAAAATTTTATCATCAATTTCACCATGCATTTATTTTATACAAGACCATATTACATAGTATGCCAAAATTTTACTTTAACAATCATTCATGCATATGCATTTTACTTTAATGTAATATACATGTGTTTGTATCAACATGTGTTTCTATTTAAATATGTTAACATCAATTTCATGTTATATTTATTTTCTACGGGACCCTATTACATTTTACTTTAGTAATGACTTGTGCATACACATTTCATTTTAATATAATATACATGTATTTATATCTACATGTGTTTCTATTTAAAAATGTTAACACAATTTCATGTTGTATTATTTTATACGGGACATTATTACATAATATGCCTACATTTTACTTTAATAATGACCCATGAGTACACATTATATTTTAATATAATGTACATGTGTTTATATGTGTTTCTATTTAAAAAATTTAACACAAATTTCATCTTATAAATATTTTGTATCGGACCATATAACATAATATGCTTATATTTTACTTTAATAACGACATGTGGTTACTCATTTTATTCTAATGTAATATACATGTGTTTATATCTACATGTATTCCTATTTAAAATTTGAACATCAATTTCATATTGGATATATTTTGTACATGATCATATAACACCATATGCCTATATTTTACTTTTATAACGATTTGTCCATACGCATTTTATTCTAATATATCATATAAAGTATGCATCTTATTTTAATATAACATACACGGTTTCTTTTTAAAAATGTTAACATTAATTTCATATTATATTCAATTTATACAGTACAATATTACATAATATATCTACATTTTACTTTAATAACAATCTATTATTATTACAAATTGTTATAATTAAATAAATCAATAATATATTTAAACAATAAAATTAACCATTATATAATTAAATCAATAAAAATAGTTATTCAAATCATTAATTTATATATATTAACAATAAAATTTGTTTTAAATATTAAAAAATATAAAACAAAACAAAAACACGACCCGTGCGTATGCACGGATCTCCTTCTAGTTATTATTAGTATTGATAATATTACTATTATTAATATTATTATTATTATATTAGTAGATGATGATAATTTAACGTTTTTAAGTTAATATATAAAATAAAATTATATTTATTAAAAACAGATTGAAATATATCAGAAAAGATGAAAGAATAATAGTTGATAAATAGAGAAGAAGCAAAGATAAACAATTTTTTAAAAAGTTTATAAAAATAACGGTCAATTTTCTATTACATTACATATATATAAAAGAAGCATTGTACTTTGTCACGTGTCAATCTCTGAACAACTTTTTTTCTGAATTTTTTGTCATTTCATACATCTCACTTGGTACTTTGTCCAAAATAACACTACTACTTTTTCTAATTTACGCAACTCCCACCAAATTAATACCCTCACTATCTTACCTTATTTTCAAAAATGCTACTCAGCACACATTATAGAGTTCAAGAGTCAACAATGTTTAAAATAATTGCCCAAGAGGCAGATAATACATGGGCTATAGCCCTAAAGAAAACTCAGACAAGTAGGATCTGTTCCAAGATGATCTAGGTAGCGAAATCTCCATTACCCTGTTGACCACGAGGAGTTCTCACATATGCTCACATCAATAAATTGATGATCATCGCAAAAAGAGAAAACCACACACAAAACATACAACAAGCAAAAAGGGTAAGCTATAGTAGAAAATGATTTTATCATAGCATTACATGCAATTTGATATCCAAGGATTCAAACCTCAACCAATCATGTGATGACTCGCAACCAATACACTAAGACTCAAGACACGACTTATCCGGATACATATAGTTAGTCGGATTCAGCGCATGCTTGCACCTGTGGTGGCCTTTACTGCTCTACCGAGTTGCTCTATAGAGCTAATTGTTATTGTGTTTCATCCCCACACACAAGGTTAGCCTTAAAGTATTCCAAGCCTCCTACTACTCTCACCACTTGAGTCAGTACGCTCTACGTGAGACTACCTGACTCTTTAGAGCGTCGAGATGCAATCCTTACCTTGAATCCTTACTAAATTATATAAATGAGGCACCACCATGAACTCCCACTAACAGGGGTCATGGAATTACGTCTTGACCAAATGAAGCACCACCACGAGATCTCACCTAGAGATTCATGGAATTACGTCCTAACCAATGAGGCACCACCATGAAACTATCGTGGAATTATGTCCTAACCAAACCAACGTCATGTTTCCATCAATAAATATAGAATCATTTCTCATGCCAAAACCATGTCACTTTTATAACCAACCATCCCATACATGTCACATGCCAAGGTCATGTTAAACTTATCAATCACAGACCATAAAGCATTTTACACATACATATTCGTCCAATTCATGCTTCACAAGATTAATCAATCCAAACATATGACAAACATCCAAAAACATAGAAACAAACAAAACAAGCACGCCTCTCACCCAGCTTCTTGCTCAGACAAGAAGGTCTCGCTCAAGCAAGCTCCCTTCGCCTAGGCGAGAGCTCGAGAAGAGGAACAGTGGCTTCGTGCGATTTCTCGCTTAGGCGAGCCCTCCTCGCCTACACCTCGCTCAAAATGGAGACTCATCGCTTAAGCGACAGCTCGAGCAGGAAACCTGGGCGAGCCTCTATTAGTCTCGCCTAGGCGAGAAAACTAGTGCTCACCACTGTTTTCTCGTGCAACAGCCCAACAAACACAACCCAAACGGCTCAAAAGGGCATTTTATAAGCTCGTAGCAACATACAAACCATACAATCGTGAAATAGCATCAAAGCAAGCAGAAAACATAATGAACAAGTGAACCCTAACTTCCCTTACCTAGAAAAACTAGCAGAAAAGCCCTGACACTTAAGCTACGAGTACCACAGTTTTGAGAACAAATTTGGGAGTTGGAAAAATAGCAGAAACAGATTCCAAATGGGTTGTCATGGTGAACCCTAGCTAGAATCACGAAAATCAAACCAAAGGAGAAGAGTATGAACTGAAAATAACTTACGTGGGTGGAAGAATGGGTCGAACTCACTTGAAATCGAATGGGTCTCAAAACCCTAGCAGAGCACTATTGGGGGGAAAAGGAGAGTGTTTGAGAAGCTGATTTTCTGAAAGTGAGTAGAGAGTGAGAGTGTTAGGCTGGTTTAGGGGCCTTGACACCTTATGGGCCAACCCTAGACCCAACTGATTTTGGGACAACCCTTAAATATTAGGGCTAAAATATAAGTGGACCTTACAGAATAAGAGAAGAAACAAAAATAAAGGATTTTTTAAAAAAGTTTATAAAAATAACGGTCAATTTTCAAAAATTTAATAAGTAAATATATTTTAAAGGGTAAAATTGGTATTTGGAAATGTGAACATGAAAGAGAGAATCGTCTTTATAAATTGTTATAAATTTATTAGCATTATTATTTTTATTATTATGATTATTAGTAGTAGTATTATTTTAATTGAAAACATAATTAGTATTAATAATATTATTACATTTAATAATAATATTAGTATTGATAATATTATTATTATATTTATTATTATTATTAACGGTATTATTTTTTTTATTACTCAATTATTTTAATTAATAACATTATTAGTATTAATATTAATAGTATTTTTATTATTATTATTATTAGTTTTTATATTATTATAATAAGTATTGATATTATTTTTATTATTATTAGAAATATTATTATTATTATTATTATTATTATTATTATTATAATTATTAGTAATATTACTATTTATCATTAGTATTACTGTTATTATTGTCATTATTATTATTATTATTATTATTATTTTATTATTGTTATTATTATTATTAGTATATTATTTTTTATATATTTAGTTTTAACATTATTATTATTAATACCATAAATATCATTAATATTATTATTTTATATAATAATAATAATATTATTATTATACTTCTTATTATTACATTTACTATTTTTGTTATTCTTGTCACGATTATTTGTATCTATAATAATAATAATATTATTATTATTATTATTAATATTTTTTTATTTATTAGCATTATTATTATTTTATTATGATTATTAGTAGTATTATTTTAATTAATATCATAATTAATATTAATAATATTGTTACATTTAATAATAATATTACTATTAACTTTGTTGATATTGTTATTATATTTATTGTTATTAATGGTGTAAGGCCCAATTGTTTCTGCCATATTATTTTTAAAGGCTGCCCAATCTTTTGGGCCTAATTGGGGTTGGCCCAATTCAATTTCTGACCTAAGTTACCCCAAAATCCTAACTTGTAACCACTCTTTGTGAAAACAGATTTCCACACACCTCTTAGAGTAGCTGTCGTCATCCTCTGCTAGGGTTTGGAGAAGTCACAGTCTAGCAAGCTCAGCCTCATTCTTTCGTTCCGCGTAAGTCTCTCTCAACTCGAGCTCTATGCTCATTTCGTCTCTTCTTTACGTTCTCAGTTAGAGCTTTCTAGTGAGCTCGTTTTGAACTTGTCCTACTGGTTTCAGTTAGCGAAGCTGTTCCTTAAGCTATTGTCCTTCACCGCTCGAGTAACGGAACCCTAGCTAACATCTCCCAGGTACGGGAAGCTAGACTATTCATTTGTGGTTGATAAACTGTGTGGTTTGGTTCATCTGTTACGTGCATGTGACAATATTGAATGTGTATGGAATTGTGTTTGAATGTTTGGTGTGGGAGTGTACTGTTTCTGGGTTGGTAGGTGTCGAACAGTGGGAGGAACCTGTCATGTTCGCCCAGGCAAGCTCATCTCGCCTAAGCGAGAATTACAAGTCCTCGCCCAGGAGTTTTCCTCAAATACTCGCCTAGGCGAGTGAATTGTGTTTTGAGCGAAAAACTCCCAGGCCCCCTTGACGCAGTATCGCCTAAGCAAGAGCCTGCTGCTTGAGCGAGGGCATTCCTCTTGCCTGAGCGAGGGTCTCTAGCTTGAGCGAGACCCGCTGTAGGTGGCGCTGTTTTTCTGTGGTTGGTGTTTGTGAACTGTTTGTGGTGTGATTCCACCCTGATTAAAGTATAAGACTCGATAAAAAGCATGGAAATCTGTTGTTATTAAACTGTATGTATGATTTGGTATGAGGTGGGTATGGAACTTTAACAAGATGGTTGGTATAAAGGGACATGGGTGTGGTATGATGATACAAACTAGTATTCGTGCTCCAGCAGGAGTGAGCTGGTATTGATTTTGCCGTGGTATATGACTGAGTATGATTTATAAAGGTTGATCTGAGGTTATATGTATGATGAGCATTCCTTTGATGTTGGTTATGATGTAGTTTGTGTCAGTGCGTAATTCCTTGGAGTCTCTAGGTGAGACTCTTCAGGGTCGCGCTTCAGTGGTCGGGACGTAATTCCATGGCCCTATTAGTGGGTATCTATGGTGGTGCCCCATCTGTATAACTAGGTAAGGATTCAAGTTAAGGTTGCATCCTGACACTCTAAGGAGTCAGTTAGTCTCACTTAGAGCGGACTGACTACTGTGGTGAGAGTAGCAGGAGGCCTGAAATCCTTTAAGGGCTAACCTTGTGGTGAGGGAAAATTGATCCATCATAACACTTGTAACACATAGCTCGGGGGTGAGCAGCTCGGGGGTGAGCAGAGGTATCCACCACAAGTGCGGGCATCCGCTGAATCCGACCAAGTTATACGTATCCGGATGAGTCGAGTCGAGTCGTAGTGTATTGATTGAGAGTCATAAGATGCTTGGATGATGTATGGATATTGAATGGTGAGAACTATATTTTGGACTATATGTTATATGTTGTTGGCACTAGCTTACCCGGTTTATTGTATGGTTGTCTTGTATGTGGTTCTTCTTTCTTGCGATGATCATCAATTAAATTGATGGGAGCAGATGGGCGAGGTTCCAAAGGTTAGCAAGGAAATGGAGATTCCGCTGCATAGTCCGCGTGGACTAGTTTATGTTTCTTTATGAGTTTATTTAGGGTTACGACCCATGTATCTGTTCGCCCTTAGATTTATGCACTCTGGTTAACTTTTCCTCTAGTTTCTTTTGGGCATCGTGGTGTGCCATGGGTTGTTTGGATTGGAGTTTCAAACTTCCAGACCGCGCTTTTATGTTATCTGTCTCGTGACATTCCTTTAATTTCACGTACTTAATTAAATGAGGTGTTACAAATGGTATTACTACTATTATTTTTATTATTATTATATTAATAATACTATTAGTATTGATATTAATAGTATTACTATTGTTATTATTGTTATCACATCACTTAAATCATTCATTAACTTTTACAAAATTTATCTCCAAATCCACTCACTTTATTCTCTAAATCCATACTAAAAAAACACATATATTCATCCATTCAAATTAACACGAATCCATCTTCACACTTTCTCCCAAATCAATCTTTATAAACGAACACAACCTAAGTCTCGAACAACAACTGCTCCACTCCAATCTCCATTTTTTGCCTGTAACATCCCAATTTTAGCAACTTAAAACTAATAAAAATAGGGAGTTTCATCATGGTTCCAAAATAGATAATCCAGTGTACACAATATATTAATACAGTCTTACAAAAGATATGACTATAAAAATATATCACTTATATACTTAAATTAAACTAATAAACTCTATACTTAAACTGACCACTTGTAAAGCTTCCATTGGAAACCTCCTTTTCAACATTAAAATGATGGCTCTTCATCCTCCAGAAGCGCCTTTGACACTGCAACCACATCTGCTCCCACCGAATAGGTGATCATCGCAAAAGGAAAACATACAACACGAGATAGACATACAAAAAACAAGGGTAAGCTAATCTGATAAGAAAAATCATGCAATTCAATTATAAACAAACCATGCAATCTTTCTCATTTTTACTAGAATCACATAGGCCACCATAAACACAGTACAAATATATTACTGTAGACTCGATATCCGAATTATGTAAGTGACATCAGATCTCTTGGTGGCTTGCACCTGTGAAGGTTCCCGAACTCTGCAGAGTTTGGACACAAGGGGTTATCACCCAACCACTCACAGGGTAACTCCCCTTCGCGTCTAAGACTTGATCAAGTCCAAAGACTAGGACCTCCTGCTACTCCTCACGACATAATCCATTATGCTCTATCTGAGCCTTAATGGTTATTGGAGCGTCAGGATTACATACACTAAAACATCCCCCTTAGAATTTCCCTTGAAATCCTAGTACAACCACATCTTCTCATATTCCAACTTCATGCAATTTCACCACACATATTACCAGTGATAACACTTCATGCATATCATAACTAAGTTCACATTTTAACATTCAAACATAGCTTCATCCATTAGAAACAGAGAAATAACACTCAGCTGCAGTGGTTCTCGCCCAAGCTAGAAGGTCTCACCCATGCGAAAGGACTCTCTCGCTTAGGCGAGTCGTTCTCACTTGAGCGAGGCTTGAAACAGAGAAAAACCCAAACTCTGGACGAATTCTCGCTCAAGCTATGTAGTCTCGCTTAGACGAGAGTGACTCTCGCTCAAGCGAGACTGGCTCGCCTAGGCGAGATCTCGCACAAAGACAGGGGATAAGTTTCTGGTGTTTTCGCTTAGGCGAGAACTGCTCGCTTAGGCAAAAATACTAGATTCCCAATATGTTCTCACATGCAACAATAAATAAATCTAGCACAATCCAATCATACACTCAATTACACAATTCAAGCACTCAAACAACACTCAATCATGCAATTCAAAGTCATCAGAATGATTTCTATACAAAATTCAAGCAAAACAGTTAGCTTCCCTTACCTGTTATCCTGTTTAGACAGCTTTATAAATGTCAACGCCTTAAAAATGTCAACACCTTTAACTCTACAGGATGCTCTATCTACACATAGAAACATCACAAGAATGATCAGGACATACCGTTATGATCACTGATCAGCAGAGACTCATACCGATGATTAAAATGTCGCATGCAAGTGGAAGAGGGCTCGCATGCAACAGAAAATAGAAAAAGACTAAAAAAGAGAGTGGAAATTCAACTTACACGAACGGAAAAACTGATTGGTCCAATTTGAAGAGCTCGCCGAGAGGATCAATCCTATGGTCTCAGTTCTTCAATCAGACGACCAGAGAGGCAGGACCTCTAGAGAGAAGTTAGAGAACTCTAGAAAAGTGTTTCTAGAGAGATGGTGTGTTTTAAAATAGTGAAACTTGTTTATAACAATTCTATTTATATTAAATCCTTTTAATATTAACATAATTGAGTCTCACTATTTTTAAATCACTATCACTTTTAAAACGTCATTTTCTAGGGTCTTACACTGCCTCACTCCATTGTTTGCGTTTTCTCCTCTCGCTAAGAAGAAAAACCAATTTCCTTATACGTCCACTCCATTGTTGTGCGTTTTCTCCACTCCACTTCTTCATTTTCGTTTGTCTTTTGTTAAGCATTATCCTCCCAAATCCTATTCTAACATTTAATAAACCCTTTGTGATTGCAGAATGGTTTGGAGTTGAAGGTGTTGGAAATTTGGGCGGAAGTGGCAAAGAAGGGAGATTGTTCGCGAGCTAAGGGTGGATGACCCAAAGAAATTGGGATTGCAAAGACAATCACGTTTTCCCATTTTTTAGGACCTATTTGAGTTGTGAAGTGAAAATATTACAAATTTAACCCTCTGTTATTGCTTTGATTGCTTGGTTCATAGGTTGAAAATATTAACTATTTAAGAGTCCCTATAACGTGCGTTGAAGGTCTTCGATGGTGAAGGAAAAGGTTAGTTGAAAAACTCCATTTTTTCGTCTAAACATGTGGTGGTGAAGCTCAAGATTGGTTAGTGGAGGTGAAATCCTTTGTAAACATAGTCCAAAGGTTAGATTTTCATATCTTTCTCATCTACTTGAACCTACTTGGGATAAAATATTATCATGTAAATTATATCAAGAAAATTATGCAGATAAATTTGGGACACACTCACATTTTTTGTTTCCTTTTGATAAAACCAATGTAGTGGTGTTTGGATAGAACAAGATTCCTTTTGATAAAACTAATGTAGTATTTGGATAGAACAAACCAAGTCCCAACACTTTAATGGTATAAGGACTTTTCTCTTGGTTTCTAAAGTGTGTTTGAAGATGTGGAAGGAGTTAGCTTTTTATAAGTATGCAAGTGTGGACTGGAAATGGATAGGTGAGTAGCACGTGCATCACCAATTGCCATCTTACATTGTATAGTCTACCATGTGAGTTAGGTGTCATATTTTAGAAGACTATCTTTACTTAACTCATTCATTTATTTTTTAATAGACTAACCAATAATTGGTGATATTTTATCATGTGTGTGGAAATTGGTTGTGGAGTGAATGTATGAATATTTCTCCTACCGTTAATTAACTACATATGTTGTGGGTTGACTTGTTCTAATCCAAGGTTGATTTATGATAATTGCCAAGTGAATTATATACCTGTCAGGTCCACTAAAATGTCATATTCCTTCTGCCCTAAATTAAAGGGTTGCCCTATGTGAGTTGGGCCTAAGGGCTGGCCCAAAGGGGAAAAAACCCTAAGTTTGCCCTAACCCCCATTCCTCTCACTTTGTTGAAAGAGATTTCCTAACTCCTTTGAGCAGCCGTCACCCTCTCCGCTAGGGTTAAGTCTTGGAACTCCGTCGCACTTGTTCGAGCCAGTTTCGTTCCACGTAAGTTGCATCCCATCCCATACCTCTCTTGTTTAGCATAGCTGCTTCGAGTTCCAACTAGGGTTGTACTAAGTAGCTTCGTGTCTTTCTGTTCTTGTGTTTCCAGCTCGCTAAACCGCTCTAGGAGCTACTGCGTTTCTCTGTTCGCACCCAAGAACCCAACTGTTAGCCCTTTTCCAGGTAAAGGAAGTCAGGGTTCACCCTTTTGTTGTGTGTATTCGGTTTATGCTACTGATTTATCGTTATAATATGCTTGGTGTACTAATACGAATGTGTGAACGAACTTATTGAACCATGTGTAGGTTTTTGTGTGTTTGTACATGCGAGAATAGTGGTGAACTCTAGTTTTCTCGCCCAAGCGAGCATGTCTCGCCTAGGCGAGATCAACAGAGGCTGCCCAAGCTGCTTCACGCAAGCGGTCGCTCAGGCGACCCACGTCCTTTTTGAGCGAGTGAGCGTGTCGTCCAAGCGAGAGGGGTCTCGCCTAAGTGAGATCCCGCGTGAGGCTACTGTTCCCCTTTTCGAGCCCTCGCCTAGGCGAGGGGGGATCGCCTGAGTGAGAGCCTCTCGCCTGAGTGAGACCCTTCAGCCTAAGCGAGGAGCTGGGCGAGGCAGTGTGGTGCTTGGTTGTTTATTGTTCTCTGATGATTGGCACTTGCTTGGGTATGATTGTTATGATAAAAAATATGTAGTGAACTACTATGTATGAGTGATATGATTCATGGATGGTGAATGATGGGTATGGAATGAACTTGGCATGTAAACTAAATGAGATGGTTGGTGTTAAAGTAGCATGGTATTGGCATGAACTGAAATCCCATAACTATGGTTTGAGAGAAATGGATGGGTATGGAACCACTGGGAAAGAAATGAAAGAGGTGAATTATCAAGAGATGGTACGTGGCGTATATGTATATGTGTAATAAATCTTTATGGATTGGTCTGGTATGCTTGGTCTGTGTCAGTGCGTAATTCCTTGGAAATCTCTACGTGGGATTTCAGGGTCATGCTTTAGTGGTCGGGACATAATTCCATGGCCCCTATTAGTGGGTGTCCATGGTGGTGCCCCATCTATATAACTTGGTAAGGATTCAAGGTAAGGATTGTATCCTGGCACTCTAAGGAGTCATTTAGTCTCATTTAGAGCGGACTGACTCCTGTGGTGAGAGTAGCAGGAGGTTTGAAACTCATTAAGGGCTAACCTTGTGTGTGAGGGAATTGATTCATTGTAACACTTGTAACACATAGCTCGGGGGTGAGCAACTCGGGGGTGAGTAGAGGTATCCACCACAAGTGCAAGCATCCGCTGAATCCGACCAGGTTATATGTATCCGGATGAGTCGAGTCAAGTCTTAGTGTATTGATTTGGAAGATCATAACATGCTTGGGTGATGTATGTATATTGGACTACGAAAGTATATCTGATTGCATTGATGAAATCTTTATGGCTCTAGCTTACCCTGTTTGCTTGTTTGATTGCTTTGTATGTTGTTCTTCTACTTTTGCGATGATCATCAACTTGTTTATGTGAGCAGATGCGAGAAGCACTCAAGGTCAACCGGAAAGAGATGATTCTGTTGCATAGTCCGTTTGGGTTTGACATCGTGTTTTGTTTGGGCTTTTTTGCTAAGGCTATGGCCCATGTATTGCTTTACTCTTTAGTACTATATCTTCTTCTGTTAGACTTTTTAACTGGTTTACTTTTGGCATCGTGGTGTGCCTAGGATTGTAGGGGTTGTGTTTAAGACCCCAGGATCGCGCTGTTGTACTATTTGTGTGTGACGTTTATTTTAATTATGCTTATTAATTAAACAGGGCATTAGAATAGCTATACCATATGTTTACAAATTGTATTGTGAGACATTAATTAGCTTCAATATTTTTATCTTGTTTAGGATTTTATAGTTTTCTGTAACATAGGTTTATAAATTGTGTGGTGAGATATTAATTAGCTTCAATATTTTTATTTTGATGATTTTTAGGCTTTTATAGTTTTCAATATCACCCTTGGAAGGATTTGCAATAGGGATGTATGAGTTTTAGTATTCTTTTAGAAAAAAAATGATAAAATTCTTCAATTAAGAAGTTTTCCTAAATAAAAATAAGCACAATTATGGGTTGACTTGTTTTAATCCAAGGTTTATTGACTCACCCTGGTAGTAATTAATTGTTATGTTGTTTCATATGTTGCAAGGATATGCAACAAGGAGAATTTGACTATCTGAAAGACAATTACTAACAATTGAGAGGATAATTAAGTTTAAAGTTGTTATATACCAATTTGATTCATATGTAGGTGTTTTTTAATTTTAATTTCTAGGAACTGCTAATATAAAAATTTGAGTAAGTTATACAGAGTTTTTTTTTCAAACAAATTATAAAAAAAATGTATTTTGTTTTTAAATTAAATTATAAATTATTTTGTTGTTCTAACTTTATAAAAAACCGTATAAAACATCCTTTTCTATCAAACATGATAATGTAAGCATTTTAAAGTAAGTGAATCATGATGACCTAAGCATTAAAAAGATAATATTATAAGGTTAAACTCAAATTTATCTCACTTTTTAAAAGTATTTTATTTTGACTATCTTTTTAAAAGAAATATATCTTGTAATAAATATTTTATCACTCTTTTCAATTGTTGATCTCCTAATTATATCCCGGTGAATGAAGGTTGGATGTTCGAGATGACAAAAAAGTGAATCATGAAGCATGTCTTAGATGGCAATTGAACTACCGGTGCATAAAGTACCTTGGACCCATAACTTGTTTGAATACAAAGGTCTAGGTAGAGTTAGTTTGGTCTAAGGTGATCATGGAATAGATCTTTGAAGATGCGATCTAGATCTAGAAAATTGGACCAGATTTTAGATCCAATTCCTTTTTTATTTTTCAAACCAGTTTGGATTTTTTTAAAATTCAGATTCAAATTTTTGAATCAAGTTCTAAGTCTATATCTAAATATTTGGATCAGTTTTAAATACAGATCCATTTGTAAATCCATATTTTTACTAATTTTTTTTATAACTCTAATTTTAATTTTATAATTTTAAAAATATAATAACTATTTATTTAATACATAAATATAGAAAAAATTAAAAAATATATAAAATATAATAAATATTAAAAATTAATCATAATATTTATATAAATTCTTACTATTAAAAAAAAACTAAGAAATTCACTACTTCAACTTATTCATTATGGATCTTCATATGTAAAACATGCAACCTATGATTAGTCTCAAATACTTGCAAGCTCATATACATAGAAAAACTATTCTACTTGATCTGACAACTTAAAATTGTCCACATTCAAGATCAACAACTACAATTTCCAAATTCAATAAACATCAAAACTTAAAATAAACATCTCCATACCAAAAGCCCATTCACCATAAATGTAGTAGCTAGAATTTCCAATAAACACCAAAACTTAAAATAAACATTTCCATACCAAAAGTTCATTAACCACAAACGTAGTAACTAGAATTTTCAGTAAACATAAAACTTAAAATAAACATCTCCATACCAAAAGTCCATTCACCATAAATGTAGTAATTAGAATTTTCAAAAAAGCATCAAAACTTGAAATAAAAAGTCATTGTAAGGGGAAACATGGAGAGTTATTGGGCATACTATCACTATCCATCTTCATACCAAAAGTCCATTCACCACAAATGTACCTGGAAGTAAAAATTTTATCATTGAAGGTATCATTATAACATCAAGTTACTTAAATCAACAATTAAATGTATAAAAGACATTACCTTTTACCACACGTATATCCATATCCCACCATAACAATAACAATCATTGTTACGTATTTTCTTCCACCTGTGCATTTTTCAAACAAGTTAGAAAATAGCATTTATTAACATGTCAACATTTATTAATCTGCTAAAGAAAATAGTTAATGTACTTACTGATTGGAGGCATAAGGATTGAGCTTTAACTCAAAGAAATCATGTTGTGGTCAATATTTTCTTGAGAAATCAACTCTAAGAAATGAAAAGATTATCATTACTTAATACATATTTAACTATAATATTATTACATAATTGAAACATCAACATACCTTGGTCAATACATTCAAACTCTTCAAAATCATAGTCCAACAATGATGGTAAAGGTGTGTCTTTTAACCAATCATTTGTACATATAAGTGCCTTTACCTTTTGATGTGATAAAGAACTACAATATGGATCAAGCACTCTTCCTCCTGTGCTAAATGTAGACTCAGATGCTACAGTAGAAACAGACATAGCTAATAACTCTCGTGCTATGTTTGAAAGGATTGAAAATCTACATAAATTAATTTTCCACCCATCGAGAATGTTCAAAGTTTCACTTGTATCAAACTCTTCCTTTAAATACTTTTGAAGCTCGGATTTATTCGAAGAGGTTAATCATGTTGTTTGCAAAAATTTGTTCCAACCATACAAATCATGTTTAAAAGAATGTATCTTTGCATGTGGTTGTTGTGTGTCACTTCTAGCTCCATTTCGACTTTTATATTCATCAAACACCAAATTCAAAGAAATATCCAATCTTGACTTTAACACACATCCATCATTTTTCTTTTCAGGATCAAAAAGTTGATCAATTGCCCAATTCATATAACTCATTTTGTATCTAGGATCTAAGACAACAGAAATCAACAACAACATATTGAAGTTATTAGGTTCACCCAAATATTTCCTATATTTTTTCCCATTTTTGCAGCCATTTTATATGTAGAACTACTTGTATTGGTGGACTTAAGAAAATGGTTGATCCCATTCCAAATTCCTACCACCTCCAACATGTACATATTGTTAGTAACATAAGAGTTACTAGAGATGCGCAAAGTAGCTTCATAAAAAATGCGCAAAAAAGGTAGGATAGACTCAACATATTCCCTATCTTCATAAGAAGGCAATCCAGTCCCCTTTCCTAACTCAGTAGCATATTTTGTATCATAAAACTCAAGCTGATCATATGCATTTTTATGCTTGAAAGCAACATCTAACATCAAATAGGTTGAATTCCACCTTGTTTCAACATCCAACCAAATATGACCCTTATATTCAATATTTTGTCTTTCAACATACTCTTTGAATTTAATAAATATTGAAGGTGATGATCTAATATATTTCACTACAACACAAATTCTCAAAACAGAATTATCAATCTCTTTTAGCCCACTACTCACAATTAAGTTCAAAATATGTGCACAACAACACATATGAATATAGTCACCTTTTAAAACGAAGTTATTCCAAGGCAATAGTCTTTTCTTCAAGTGTTGAACTCCCGTGTCATTTGACGTAGCATTATCTACTATCAATGTCAAAACATGATTCAATCCCCATTCATGCAAGCATGACTCAACAAATTTAGCCATGGCCTCTCCCGTATGACTTATTACTTGACAAAAATTCAAAATCTTTTTTATGCAAATTCCAATCATTGTCAATGAAGTGGGCCGTCAAACACATATAACTTTAATTTTGAGGTGAAGTCCATGTATCAGTAGTGAGACAAACTCTTTGACAATGCTAAGAAAGAAAGTTCTTCAAACATACATTCTTTGCATTCCATAATGTCACAATATTACGGGATAAGGTATGGCGTGATGGGATCTTAAATCTTGGTTGCAAAGCATTCGTATACCTCCTAAAAGTTGCATGCTCTACAAACCGAAAGGGGAGTTCAACTTCCACAAACATTTTTACTAGTTCTTCTTGACAAAGTTCTTGGTCAAATCTACCATAAGAAGGAGAGTTAATGTTCCCATCAATTGTTGAAGATGCACTAGCTTTTTGCCTCTTGTTTACTTCTTTGTTGGGATTATTTGGACATCTCAATACATGATTACACATTGAAGTTGTTCCTTTCTCATATCGAATAAGGACATCACAATACTTGCATTGAGTCCTCTTATTCGATATAGGTACTAGTTGAATGAAATGATTCCAAGCTTCTGATTGATTTTTCCGTTCCTCATGAAAGTGGGTCTCACATTTGTAGAGCCACTAACAACTAGTGGGATAGAAAGTGCATTCTCAATTGCTTTTGAGACGGAAAAATTATCTTCTTCACGCACTAATAACATTTGTAGAACAATATTGCAAGAATGACTAACCAAAAAAGAACACAACCTAGTAGATATGAGAATTCAACAAACTCAGATAAGCCTTAACTGTAATAAACATATATATATATATATATATATATATATATATATATATATATATATATATATATATATATAAGAATTTATCAACTAGAAAAGGAAAGCAACCAGCCACATAACATAACATAGAAAAATGTATCAACACAAGCAGATATATAAGAAAGTATTACTATGCTTGAATTAAGTCATGGTAAATTTAAACTTGGTAGCATGCATTCACCTTTTTAGGTGAGGCACTTGAACCTGGTAGAGAAAAACGAACCAGTGATTTTGGTTTTTAGTTGAACAGAGAAGAAGGTGGAAAGTCTGGCAAGAGCACATGAAACTGAAGAATAAAGAAGGCTACATTTGAATCTGCCTGAAGAGTGAATAAGAATATTTGAACCAATTAAAACTAAGAATTAGAAATAATTTAGTTTTTAGTATTTTTTAAATTTCAAAACAATTAAATATATCTATATGCTCAGTAAGAAAATAATCTATTTTTATTTTTATTTTCAAGTTTTACCACAACCCTTCAAGAAACAAAAAAAGATGTCTTAACATAACATCATAAATCCTAAAAGATCTCCAAACACCAATTCTATCATAATCACATTTACATTATTTTGCCACTGATTAAACTCCTTTCGACTTTACTCTCTCTCAGCTACGCAGCCTACACTCCTGATTATGGATACCACCACGAAGTAAGTGTGTTTCTCTGTTATGTAGATTTTAACGATGATATCTGAATTTAGCAAGTATTAGTGGAGAATAGTTGGATAATGTTATAAGTTAATGAATAATGATTGTACGAAAACAGGCCACATTGTACAACCCACAAATTCAGCAACTACAATACTATCAACAAGTCTACGGAGCATCATCTTCAACCATGAGCACCCCGTATTACTATGGCTACTATGTGCAAGCACCAAGAAACACATTTTCTTCACCGCAGGCAAATCGCCTATCACTTTTACTTACTCTTCACTTACTTTAATTTCTTTACTTTTCATCATTCAATTATTCTTTACTTCAAAAATATATTTCATTCACACGTATACCACAGAGATGGTGCGCGAGTAAGAGAGACAGATGTGTGAATTATGATGCGCTTACTGACACACTATATATTATGATTGACTAAGATGGAGTAACAACAGCTAGTTTCAATACATTAGGCCAAATGGATTGAAATGAGTGTAACCACATTCAAGCTTAAAGCACAGTTTAGTGGTGGTGAGTATGAAACATGGCAGTCTTTTCATTAGTTTAGCGGCCACATTACGCATTATTAACCTAGAAAGCCAAGCAAAATAGAAATTAGCACAATCAGGTCCAATTTAGGCAGGGAGGGATGAAGTGTTGTTGATGTATTTCAATTTGAATGTATTTTGTGCTTGAGAGATATTACACGAGAGCATGGGGAACCAAACTTAGTTTTTGGAGTTATACTTAATCAGAATTACTCACCATAAGAAAGCCAAGAAACATTCAACTCAATTTATACAGCTCAATTTGTTCAATTGTACATTTGAACCTGCACAACAATTTCCATACATTTTAAACCAAGCAATACATACAAATCATCTTTATTTCATTCAAGTGCTGAAAATGAACTCTAATTACTAATGGTTCTTTAAGTAGAGAAATAAAATCTTGCTCAGATGTTAAAAGATTTGTGCTAAAAGAGCAAAATAAATTACACTAAACTTGGCTATATCCATCAAAGTTGCTGTAAACACTAACACTCAGAACAAGTGGCCGTGAAATATAAACTTCCCAAAGGTCCAATTGCTGTAATGAACTTCCTCCGATATCCACGGAAATAAAATAAAATAAAAGTAAATCGGTGCAACATAAAAAAAAAAATAAATAAAGAAAGAAATACTCGAAGATGCATGCAGGGTGGGTTAATAATGGCTCTATGAAAAGGCAAAGGAGAAAAAGAAACGACTTCGTGCGAATCAATCAATAAGTTGTAACTTTGGACCTCTTGGCTTCGCTATAAAGCACCACTCCCATGATCGTGATTCTGAAACTCGCCATTCCCATAACCGTCACCGGATTCCTGAAAATCAAAAGCGAAACCACCGCCGCCACGTGGGCTTTGGCATTTCCCAACACCTGAAGCGTCAACGCGATGGTGTGCTTCGTGACCAAGAAGTTGGTCAAGTTAACCAAATAAGCGACGGTGTGTTGTGACCTGAAGAGAGTGGAGGAAAGAGGACTTAGGGTTCGTAATCCATCAAACTTTGAGAATTAGGATTTAGTGGATTGGAATTTGGGATAAGAAAATGATTTTCAGAATTTGATCGTTGAATAATGTGTTGAGATTCGTATGGATGTTAGTCTAGTCCAATGAATAAGTTTAGACTATCTAAATTTTAAAATTTATAAAAGTAAAATAGAAAATCTACTTTGAAAAATTAATAAATATGGATCCAAATTAAAATTCAAATTTTAAAAAATGAATATTTAATGGATCAGATTAGATTAAAACTAGATCAATAAAGCAAAACAAACAGATTTTTTGTCCACTCTTATTTGTGTCTGATATCATAAAAAATATTACTTGTATAGCTAATAGATTCCTTTAAATTATGATTCTTAAAGTGTTTTACAGGTCAAAATCTTCTACCCTTGACAGAAAAATAATTGGCCCGGGATTGTTAATTTTAGGGACAAAAAAAGGTTCCTTAGACCTAGTAAGACGTGTTGTTGAAGTGGTGGAGTGTGCTTGTTTGATTGGTTTGTTTGATATCAACGTAATGGTTAAATTAAATAACTTTAATCCTAATTAGTTCGTATTGATTTTTTAAAGTGCTTTAAATTGAAGTTGATTTGTTTTCTAACGTTGAACAAAATGAGTAATGATTTTGAACCCACCGTTAGTGAATAAACCAGATATTCTCACTCATTTTTTATAGTAGATAAACCCATTAGTATTGTAACCCTTGTAAACAGGTGCAACTAATTTTGAAGCATTTAAGGTAGTATTTGCATTTTCCACCTTAGGGCAGGGTATGATGGTACAAGAGTTGTACCAATGCATCCTCCCAACTCAAACTCCTAAACTTCGAAAGCAGTTTAGTTAGATAGTTTTGAAAAAACTTTGAAAAACAATTACGTTTTGAGTAATTGATTATGGACTAGTTGTATCTCATGATTCATTTGATGTTTCCAAGACATTGTCAAAGGGTGTCTTAGACTATGAATGTTGGCTAATCACATGTGCAATATGCAGCTAAATGGACCGAGAAAGGATGTATAACATGCTTGATCCTTCAAGGAGACTTAGAGAAGAGTTCATTACTGATGTTCATGAATTTGTTTCAACCGTAATGAACTAAACGTGTTTTACTTCAAATGGAGGGATAAGGTGCCCTTGCGTACGGTGTATTTGTGAGAAAATCCTTAAACCATCACATGTGAGGGCTTATTTGCTACAATATTGGTTTAAACCCAACTACAAGGTATGGGCTGATCATGGAAAAGAAAGACAAAATGAGAACAACTTAGGTTATGCATCTACTAACCATGGGAATATGAATGTTGTTTATCAATCTGGGCCAGTAACATAAATGGTGTATGATGCATACATGCAAGTAGCTGATATAACAAGTCATTATAACAACTTCGACAATGAGAGTATGTATGAAGAAACGTCCCTAATGCTGAGACACAAAGGTTTTATGATATGTTAGGATCTACAAAGGAACCCATTTATGACGGAGCAACCGAGTCAAGATTATCGATAACTATAAGGCTATTAGCTGCTACAACCAATTGGCACACTACTGAGAAGTGTTTAGATTATTTCATTCAAATGTTAGTTGATGTAGCCCAAAAGGATAATTGCATACCAGAGAACTACTATGAGGCTGAAAAAGTAGTGTCAACTCTTGGCTAGAAGGCTCAACAGATTGATTGTTGTGAAGCTGGTTGCATGTTGTATTACAAGGATGATGAAGATTTAACTGAATGCAAATTTTGTCATCTTCCTCGTTATTTACCTCTTAAGGCTTAAAGTGAAAGGTACAAAAATGTTTCGAGAAAGACATTGTTTTATTTCCCTATCATACAAAGATTACAAAGATTATATGAATCCGTCAAATCTACTAGGCAAATGAGATGGCATTTTGAAAATAAAAAATATTATGGCTTGTTGTGACATCCGTGTAATGGGAAAGCTTGGAAACACTTCGATAATATATATCCATATTTTGCAGCTGACCCACGACATGTAAGACTTGGTTTGTGCAGGAAAAATGGTTCGAAGTAGAGGTAGAGACGGTAAAGTGATTAGATCGGGTGCTGCCAGACGTGGAGGTGGAACTATGCATGGTCATCTTGTAGTAAAACTTAGCAAAGTCCCTTGTGGTAGTGTGCAATCTAGGCATACTGATAATAGTGGCCAAAATTCATCCCCTCTTTCTCATTCATCCACTCCTTCTTTGTCGACCCCATATCCATCCACACCCTCTTCATCCACCCCATCATCCTCTGATGATCAACAACTTCCCATAAGATAGTCTCAACCTTCTCCATGTTGTATTCCTCATATTGTTGTTGGGGAACATGTCGTTCAACGTCTTACATTTAAATTTTCCCCATTAGCCGATCATACATCTTACTCAGCTCCCACAAACCACTTACCCTCTACTTCCTTTGGCCAACTCACATCTACTTCCTACAGTCACATCCCCTCCACTTCCTTCGATCACATGCCCTATCATTCCTCAACTCGAGCCTCCTCTACTCCCTTAGCCTACATCCCTTCTCCCCTAGGCCAACACTTGTCTCCTCCCTTATTCCAGCTACCCTATGCTCCAATAGGCCACTTCCTGCTCCCTCAGTCGAACTCCCCTTTACTCCTCTAAACCACTTGCCCACTCCTTTAGGCCAACTCGTGTCTCATGCCTCAGTCCAACTCCCTTCTCCCTCAAGCCAACTCCTATTTGCTCCCTCAATCCATCTCCCATCTTCTTCAAGCCAACTCCCATCTTCTCCCTCAATTGCGATCAATTATTCTCCTTTAGGCTAGACCCTTATTGATCCTCCAATGCAGTCCATACAGAATGTTGCCTTCCAACCTACCCCTACTACATTAAACATGATGCCCCTATTACGGAGGTTCGTCGTGATGCTACCAGAAGGGTCATCGTAAGACCTGTGGGAAAAGAGTAAGTTCATAACGCCTTTAATATTTTATTTCACTTTCTATACATTATGAGGTTAACATTATGCTTTGTTTGTTTTATAGTTAGACACCTAATAGTTATGCAGTTTAGGCTATTAGGCATGCAATTAAGGCATAACTTAGAGGTCCCTTCCACCATTATGACGTTATGAAGGATGATGACAAACTTAGTTGGTGGACTGATTTTAAGGTGAAAGTAATTACTAATTTCAATCAATTCTAATTTTATCATTATTCATCATATTATGTATCACTTAATTTGTTGTTTACTTTTACAGGCTAAAGTGACTTGGGCGCCTCAAGATGAGTGGCAAATTAAAAAGGTATGTGAGTCAAAAGTCAGAAAACGCCTCTTTGATTTGCTATCTAAAGTAAGGGTGAAGAAGGACAAACCTTCTTGGATGGGAGAAGATGCATGGGATGGACTTTTGACATACTGGGATTCTGATAAGTTCAAAGAAATATCATCTCAAAACAAACTCAATTGGTCTTCTTGTAGAGGTGGATCGTTGCACTCGACTAGTCACAAATCTCACTTGGACATAACGTTGGGCCTAGTAAGTACAATTCATAAACTATGTATGCTTTCTTTCAAGTTATTGGATAAAATCTTTCAAGAACGTAAATATAGTCAACTTGTAGTGGGTGCTAACATAATAATCGATACCATATTTTTTGTTTTTAAATGCTAGTGTTCACACAAATTTCATTCATTTTCTATCGATCGCTACACTAGCGAAACCGACCCCGATGAACACCTGAAAGTATACATCACACACGTTGCTTTGTATACATCCCAAGACGCAGTCTTCTGCAAAGCTTTCCCCACAACACTCAAAGGCCCCGCCCTAGAATGGTTCACCACCCTCCCACCCTACTCCATTGATAACTTCGACACCCTTTCCCACATGTTCTCCACACATTTCGCCGGCAGCCGCCCACACCAAACCACCACCATGTCCTTACTGGGCATCAGACAGGAACCCAACGAACCACTCAGAACATTCATCGATCGCTTCAGTAAAGCAGCTCTTC
>Ga0214543_1002129_pt1 | contig 38933 bp, 25 predicted proteins | sample CNSS2metaG_FD_160094 | JGI IMG/M metagenome (GOLD analysis project Ga0214543, IMG submission 160094) | Root nodule microbial communities from cowpea collected in UCLA plant growth center, Los Angeles, California, USA - CNSS2 | ecosystem: Host-associated > Plants > Roots > Nodule | place: USA...
TATATATATATATATATATATATATATATATATATATATATATAATGTTACTTAATAGACTATGAGTAGTTTAAAGGAACGAGATATGATAGGAACGAGTATTATGGCAGGTATGAGTATGAGATAGATATATACATTCCATCTCATATCAAAAAGTCGGGTATTCCTCATACTCATTGACGGATCTTCAACCAATATTTTGGGGTGCCAAAATTTATGTCGAATTACTTTTTTGGTCCATTTTTTTGTCCAAAAATGTTATATTGATTCTCTAGTTTTTTTTTTCAGTCTTAAAGCGATCCTGATCTTTTAAAAACTGATGCAATTTGATCATTTTTGTTAGATTTCTTGAAGCGAAGCAAGGATTTTTCATCAAAATTGATACTAGTATTATGTTAATTACATTAACAAAGAAAATCGTTATTCACATCTACAATTTTTATGGAAAAACATTGATCCAATCTAAGAAATTTAATAAAAATAATCAAATTGCTTTGTTCTTTCAAAAATCGGAACCAAATTGAAATTAAAAAAATTTTAGAGGACTAACTTGATATTTTTGAATTAAAATAAAAATCAAAAAAATAATTCCAAATTTTTTATATAAACTAGTAAAAACATTGTATTTATTTTTGTATGATATTAAAAAATAATAAAATTATAATTATTGTTATTGTTATAATTATAATTATAAAATTAAATATAAATAATTTTTATAATTTTCATTTAAAGTGATTAAATTTTAAAAAATAATTAAATAAAAAGATGGTTAAACTATCACTTAAAAAATAATATTAAGAAAATAATTATTTTTATTTAAAAAATATTTAAAAAGTCAAATTGAAAAATAGATGTGGACAATAAAAAAACTTTTTTCTTATGTATTGATATATAATTTTTTTAAAATATTAAATTTATAAATATATTAAAAATATCAAATTTTAAAAAACATAATTAAAATTATATAATAAATAATATAAATAAAAAAAATGGGGGCCATGGCCCCTAGGTCATAACGTAAATCCACTGTTGCTCGTATTTATACTTATATCCTATCCAATCAATGTAAGGATTCTCCGTCAAGGATTCAGACAATACCTATATAGACAGATTTATTTGTCATCCTTACTTATTCAGACACTTTCATTCTTTGTTAAAAAATAAAGGAGATTACAAGGGATAAAAAGGAAAATAGATAAAAATAGTGCAATAAAATTTATCAAAAATTAAATTAGTTATTTTCTAATTTTCTAATTAAACAAGAATTCATTTCTATCAAATTGATAATAGTAGTTACTATGATAGAATATAACGCGACCAACTATGAAATCTTATTATTTAAAGTTAATTTATTGATAAAAATAACGTATAGAACAAACAGGGAATAACTGTGACAATAAAATAATATCGTTTTCGTTAATTTAACGAAATAAATTACATTAACTTACTTTTTAAAAAGTAAAACTAGTTTAAAACAACGAAAGAAAGGAAAAATTTGATAATAATGGAGGAAAAGAGGTATGAAATCTAAACAGAAAGATCTACTCGAAGTGGCCCCCACATGTTATTAAGTTGGAAAAGAAATATTACCAGCGACGGGCACGGACAGAAAATTGTCCACACGTTGCACCTGCACTCTACTCTCCTTATTTATTTTCTTCCGCATCCCTTACGTTTTCCATCACTTTTTTGACGTTTGAAAAATATCAGAAACAGAGGGGTAAATTTTGTTCATGATTTCAATTTTTTATTTATCAATTATAATTTTGATTCGTCTATATTTTAATTTTTTTCATCAAATTTTTTTATTATAAAGAAGTTTTTTTTTTTAATTTTCATATTTATCGTTAACAAAATATGCAAAACAATTAAAATTTTGATTACATTTTGTTTTTGGTGCGGAAGAATTCACTTACTTTTGAAAGAGACTGGGATATGTTTATTGCTATGATAATTGTTTCATAATTTGTGTATGAACTTTTCAATGCTTGAACTTTCAAACTTTCCACTCTTGTTTGTTGCCTCTCATGTCCGATTTTAAAATGCTGAAGAAGTTCTACACTTTGTGCCACTTTGGTCCATGTTTTGGTAAGTATGGTTTTTATCTTTTTTATCTTACATATTTCGACTTTTGAGTTGTATTAATCAAACACATGACAAAGTACATAAAAAATAAAAGCAAAACTTCTTCAAATTTCTTATCCTTTCATTAAGCCAGAGCACAATTAATTTCCATTTTTCTCTTAATTACTCCAAATTAATCAATCCCTTGTAACACATTAAATAAAGAGAGCCTAATTTCTCGTGTAATAGAACAAGTTACTTTAAAATCACCAAAGAATTTTTTTCAAAGCAGTCACATTATTAAAAATTAAAATTATTCATAGATGATAGCCATCTACAAAGTAAATACATACTTACAATAAAAATAACATATCATCGTGGATAAAAGTCACTAATAGACATTTCATTGATAGAAAACGGTATGGAAGCAGTGACAGATGAGTTGGAACTTGACCCGTGCTGCATGACTGTTTTCGGATCTATTGCATGAGAGAAAAATGCTGGTTCTTCAGGAGATGGCAATTCAAGTGTGAGATCATTAAGATAAGAAACAACTTCTGCAATTGTAGGTCTAACATCTGGATTTTCTTGAACACATAATAAACCAATTTCAATGCATCGAATCACTTCGGTTTGAAAATAATTTTCTTTCATATTTGATTCAAGTATAGTCAATGGTGTTCGATTCGTCCAATTTCTCCAAACCTGCAACAAATATCAAATTAATTAAAATTGAAGTTGTTGCATTTTTTTTCTTAGATTATATATAAGAAATTATTATACTCACATTACTCATCAAGCCTTCTTCACCTTGGCTGGGTCCATAAGAATTTCCATTTTTCTTACCGGTAATTATCTCAAGTATTATAATTCCAAAACTGAAAACATCTGATTTTTCAGAGAATTGTCCAAACATTGCATATTCAGGTGACATGTAACCACTACAAAAAAAAAATGGTTAAATCGTATAATGTAAAGAACTAAAAATAAATAAATTAATGAGTTAGATTCAACACTTACTATGTTCCAACTATTCGATTAGTTTCTGCACGATTTTGATCTATGTCGACAATTCTAGCCAATCCAAAATCTGATATTTTAGGATTCATATTTTCATCCAATAAAATATTACTGGGTTTAAGATCACGATGAATAATTTTAAGTCGAGAATATTCATGTAAATAAAGAATTCCAAGAGCAGTTCCTCCAATAATTTTGTAGCGTTGATACCAACTTAATTTCTCCTGTTGATCAGCTATTATATCAAATAAAACAAGAGTAAGTGATCTTTTATGGTAATATTAAGTTGAATTACATGCATGAATAATTTAAATTAATTAAAAAATTCAAGGTTAAAAGGTGTTTACCAAATAAAAAGTAGTCCAAACTACCATTTGATACATATTCATAAATAAGAATTTTCTCTTCTTCTTCCAAACAAAATCCTATGAATGCCACGAGATTTTTATGTTGGAGCTTGGCTATCAATAAAATTTCATTTTTGAACTCAACTGAACCTTGTCTAGAACTTGTTGAAAGTCTTTTAACAGCTATATATCGTCCATCGAGAAGAATACCCTATAAATAAAAATCAGATTTTAAAACCTAAGATATAAAGGATAATGGTACTATGACTCTCATATTTTGACTCTCTTCATTTACTCTTTCACGTGGCTTTATGTGGGTCATTGATTAATATATCACTATCTTTTCCTTTAAAAGAATCAATGACCCACAGTAAGTCACATCAGAAAGTAAAGGAAGAGAATAAAAAAATAGAATTCAAAGTATAATTTTTCAAATATAAATTTATTATAAAAAAACTATTATTTAAAAAATATTACTAAAAGATAAATTTATCATTTTACCTTATAAACCTCTCCAAATCCACCTTTCCCAATCTTGTTCTCAAGGGAAAAGTTATTTGTTGCTACTTTAATCGTGGCCAAATCAAATTGCAACCCTTCTAGAGTGGAACTTTCTTCCCCAACTGAACCAATATGTATAAAATATGAAATAAGTTTATGAACCTTTTAAAGTCTTGCAATCAATAAAGTCTTGCAAATCAAATACATACAATTTTTTCTAAGAAGAATCTTACGACTCTTTCTCGCTCTTCTCCTGAGAATATAGTAAAATATACTCAAGAAAGTTGCCAAACTAACAATGGGAACAACAATTAAGGTAATTGTTCGAGATCGACTTCTTTTATTTTCTGCACAAGAAGTTTATGTCATTCGTATACAATAACATTTGCGATTCAGTGTGGATATTAATAAATAGATATAATAATAATAATAATAATAATAATAATAAAATCTTTTACGAGAATAGTGAAAAATCAAATCTGAATTCAGCCGGCAGATGATAGAAGCATATAATATTAAACATAACTCACCTCCTGAATTGGCCGGAGGAACGAGTCCTGCCGGCGATGGTGTTGGTGCCGTGGAAAGGGATCGAAAAAAAGGGTAAATTTCAAACCTGATGATGCAGTTTGGGTAATAAACTCTTCCTCCCTGAGATCCTGCACAGCACTCTGGAAGATCGGAATTTATCAAGCTATCCAGACAGCTTCTGCAATCTCCGGGAGACAGGTCTTGTGTGCACTGAGCAAGACAATAAAGGTTCTGAAATATGTCTATGCTTGTTTCTCTTGTGCCGAACTTTTTAGCACCAGTAGGAAAATCGGCTGCTTCATCCGCAGTTTTGTTCATGGTGTCATACAGTAAACTCTTGAAGCTTTCTTGGTTGGTCATATTGGTGGGGTTCCAAAGGACATAACCAGCTTGCATGGTTAGGGTGGAGAAGAAAGAACGGTTGGAATACCTAACTATGCACTCGTCGTAATACACCACTGCAGCTTTGGACAAGGTGCAGTCTGCGTGTGTGGATAGTCTCTGTGTTGCGTTCCCGACACAGTGATTGCATAGGTCGGAGGGGATGTCACCCCTGCACATGAATAATCCGTACACTGTGTCGGAAGAGTTTGTCCCCGTGATGGTGTTGTTGAAGAATTCGACATTGCTGGAGGCTTCCGAAGTTAAGGAAGAGAAGAGGGTTGTGAGGTGGCTTTGGAAGGTGCTATTGGGAGTGAATTTGTTTGTTGAACAGACTTGGTACTGATAAGAAAGACCCTTTGCGCTGGTGGCAGAGAAGTTGAAGGTGATAGAAAAGATAAAGGGTATCACGTATTTGAGATACCAAGCCATGGATGAGTTCAAAGAATGGTTCTTTGAGTCTGGTTCATATGATGAGATGGAGTAGAATTTAAGGGTCACGAAACAAAGACTTTTATCTATTATACTAAATTTCTTTCTTACCCGTAACTCGGTCTTAAGAGTATGATTTAATAAATGGTAACGCATTTTATTAAATAATTTATTTAGGATTCTGACACATGAATGATAAATCATGGAGATAATCTCAATAAATATTGACAGAAAATTGCCCAAGATTGCACCTGAATCATTTTCAGGAGACTTTTGGTCCATCTTTATAAAAATAAAGAAATGGAGAAAAAAAGAGTACAATAAGAAATTTTTCCACACATGGAGTGCAGTCCGTCATTCTAGGGAGACTTTTCATCGTTTATTTTCTCGCTTGTTCCAAATGTTTCCATTCGCAAATATGTTATTGTCATCTAAAATAGGTATTTATTGGTATTTTATTTTATAATTATAAAATCATATTCTTTTTCAGAGATTTCTATGGAAAATATTAAAATTATTTCTTTTGCTTTTCTATTTACTATACATAATTTGAAAAGAAAAATACAGATGAAATGATTTTTTATAATTAAAAAATGAAACGGAAAAATAAAAAAACTACCTACTAATATATTATGATTATTCATCTCAACTATAATTTCGGCTCTTTGATTTTTTTTATTATCTATTTTTCTTATTTTAATTGATTTTTTATGTCTTGTTAATTAAACTTTTAAATTTAGATTTTTTACAATAAATAATTAAAGTTGTGATTCAGTCGCCGTAACATTCAGGGAAATGAAGAAAGAAAAAAGGGTGTGACGTAGCATTACATGGGAATGCAGGGATAAGATAATGAGAAACTATTCAAGCAGAGTGATACATCAACAATGATATTTTAATTTATTTTTATTTATTTATTTTTAATTTATCATTTTAATTATTATTAAATAATTACATCACATTACTAAAAAAAATAAAAAGGATGATCTAATGAATTAAAGTAATAAATTAAAAATAAATAAAAAATGTAAGTTAAAATATCATTTTCCATAATATATTTGCCAAATAAGTTTTTTAGATGCTCTTAAATATAAGGGTTAATGTGATCGATCACAACCATCGGCCTTAAATCATTATGAGATTACAAAAGATAAAAATTAAGGCTAAACTAAGTAAATAAGGTCGTATATTACCCTAAATTTTTCTACTTTATTAATTTAATTCTTTTCTATTGATAAAAAAGTTACAAATTTTACGCCCAAATACAATTCTTTTTCGTTTACATTTGCACAGTTTCTGTTTTCTTACGGTCGTAGTATGATCGAACAATTTTAGCTCCTGAATGCCTTCTATCTGTGCGTGAATATGGCCATTTACTGTACTTAAACTAGAACATCTATCTTCATTTACTGTACATAAAATTCTGAATTTTATTATGAGTTTACGAAGAACTCAAGAATACAGTTGTCCAAATCCAAACTCAGTGATGCCCAAATTCAAATTTTAAATTTTATGATGAATATCGGAAGAACTCAGTGCCAAAATTGAAGTTATATTGTTCCAATTTTCTAATATTGTCTATTAGAAAATGCAAATGTTATGATGGATTTGTTACAATTTAATGCGTATGGTTGAATTGTATGTATCATAATGGCAATTCCGCGGCACCGGCACGGATTTAGCAATCTCATATACATCATTGAAAAAAAATTCAATTTTTATTTCTATACTCAAATTTAATGTTATCAAATTTTTATCTTATTCTTTCCAACCAGATAAGGGGTATATACTCGTACTTATATTCATACCCGATTTCTTGTTTACTTTTTCAATATTAATTTTTATAAACAATATAAAATTACAGTAAAGTGAACATAATATTATCAAATATTCAATATTAAGTAGAATGTTTTTTCTTCGATATCAAATATTTATAAAGAAATTTTAATTGTATACATTTCAAGTTAAATACTAAATAAAGTTTCATGTGAACCAAAATATTTATTAAATTTGCATACATTGATAAAACCTAATTGATAAAATTTAAAAATATTTAAAAAAAATATAAAAGAAAAATAATATTCAAATTAAAATATATTTAAATTTTGTTTACTTCAAATTTTTAAATTCTAATAATTCTCTTTTTTTACACAAATAAAAATTATAATACATGATTTGATCAAAATCATGGAAAGAATAAAGATTAAACTAATAATAATAAAATTTTCAAATAGATCTTGTATATTTTGAACTTCAATATATGTTGGATGGTGATAAAAAAAATCATAGCAATTATATACGTTTTTATATTATAGTAAATAAAATATATTTATGCAATTATAGTGACAAAATAACAATTTGATATTGAGTTGGAAAATAAAAAAATACTTATATTAAATATATCAAAATAGTATTTTACATTATAAAAGTAAACAAAAAATAAAAATAAACAAAAATTATCAAATATATGTCTTAGAAACAATTTGAGAGATTATTGAATGAAATCTCACAAAGAAAAACAAATATATAATTAAGGGTGTTATAAGATGAAAAATAACTTAGAGATCTAAAAAAAACTTTTCAAATATTAAGAGTCAATGGTTGATGAATAACGAAAATTGTTTTTTCAAAACAAAATTGTTCTTTAAATGAAAAAAAAATTAATAATAATAAACTAAAAAAAATATTTTTTTTATATTACCTAGTTAGTGAAAAAGTTTATGCTATTAAACAATTGAATTGATTCATGTGAAAGAAAAATATACAATAAATAGAAATATTCAAATATGAGACATAAAAAATATTGAATTAACATACATTAATTGAACATAATTGGATAAAAGTTATGATATGATGAAAAATATATTAGAGATATGAATGAATTTCATGAAAAACAAACAATTAGAATAAATTAAAAAATAAAAAAAGAGTAGAAATATATATATATATATATATATATATATATATATATATATATATATATATATATATATATATATAGTTACTAAATTGACTATAAATATTTTAATAACTTTAAACGGGATGGGGACGAAATATGGCGGGGATGAGTATTATGAGGATAGAACGGATGTGTATATTTCCATACCTATTTTCATACCTAATTGAAAATGTTGGAAATTCTCCATACTTATCCTCATACCCAATCAATACGGAGATTTCCCTCAAAATAGAGACAAATTAGAATAACATCCGCATAAAAGAGTTTATTTCATCTCTAAGCATAAGTAACAAATAAGACGGCAAAATGGTATTATCAAGGAAAGAATTTAGTTAGAGAAATATCGTTGACGGAATCACTGATATTATCCAATTCTTTATCGTTCGTCATGTTGACTTGTTCTCTGTTAAATCTCCATCAATATATAAGCATTAATCTCCATCAATGTTAAATGAAAGTTTATTACACTTTACAAAGATAAATTATAACTTTCTTTGAGGAATAAACAAAAAATAATAAATTAATGCTATCAAATAAGAAATTAATGAATTATCTTGGATAAAAATTACTTACAGACATCTCATTAATAGATACCTGATGGTGATCATTGTTATCTTGACTGGAACTTGATCCTTGCTTAGGAATTATCGGATGACCTATGTTCTTCATGAAAAGTGTTGGATCTTGTGGAGACGATAATTCTAGTGATCCATTGTTAAGATATGACACAACAGTTGCCATTGTAGGTCTAATATTTGGATTTTCTTGAATACATAACAAACCAATATGAATACATTTTAGAACTTCCACTTCCGAAAAGTTTTCCTTTATGTTGGAGTCCAATATACCTAATAATCTTTGATCTTTCCATTGTCTCCAAACCTATATAACAAATTATGAAAATGGATATTTATGAAGGAGTATATATATATATATATATATATATATATATATATATATATATATATATATATATATATATATATATATATATATATGTTTGTGCAATTATTATTTAAAAAGTTCCGAATTGCCATACTTACATAACCCATGAAGCCTTCCACAATAGTACCTGATTCATCTTGTGATTCATAAGCATTCACATTCCTTTTTCCAGTAACAATTTCAAGAATCATGATACCAAAACTGAAAACATCTGACTTTTCAGAAAATTGTCCAAGCATAGCATATTCTGGTGACATGTAACCACTATAAAAAAAATTAAATTAGTTAACAAACATATATAAAAGTGAGACAAGCAAGAAAATTTTAAAAAAATAAATAAGGGAGAAAACTTACTATGTTCCAACAATTCTGTTAGTATTTCCACGATCTTGATCCAAATCAACAATTTTAGCCATGCCAAAGTCTGATATTTTGGGATTCATGTTCTCATCTAATAAAACATTACTAGGTTTAAGATCTCGATGTATAATTTTAAGTCGTGAATAATCATGTAAATATAAAATTCCTAGAGCAATTCCTTCTATAATCTTGTATCGTTCAGACCAACTTAACTTTTGCGGTTGAGTATCATCTGCAAAACATTTTGAATGAATAAGAAAATTAATTATAACTATATAAAAGAAATACATAATATTTAAATCACTTTAACTAATTAAAAAGTGTAAGGTGAAAGATATCTAACCAAATAAAAGATAATCAAGACTTCCTTTCTGCATATATTCATAAATAAGAACTTTTTCCTCCTCTTCTAAGCAAAATCCTATAAATGCCACAAGATTTTTGTGTTGTAACTTGGCTATTAATAAAACTTCGTTTTTGAACTCTGTTGAACCTTGCTTAGAACATCTTGAAAGCCTTTTAATAGCTACTTGTCGTCCATCAGACAAAATGCCCTTAAAAATGTATAAAGTATCATTTTGTTTGTACTGAAACAAAATAAAGAAAGTATAAATAAAAAAAATTATCACATTTTCTTACCTTGTAAACTTCTCCAAATCCACCTTTGCCAATCTTATTCTCATGGGAAAAATTATTCGTTGCTGCTTTAACCATATTCAGATGAAATTGTAAACCCTTTAGAGTGACACTTTCATGACCAACTATACCAAAATATTGTTAAATTAGTTCAGTTTGAAAAATCTTTGAAACTCACATGTAAATAATTGTAGATTGAATTTTTGTTGCAACCATATTCACAATACTTACAAATTTTTCTGAGAAGGGTGTTATAGCTACTTTTTCTTGCATTTCTCCGTCTTAAATAGCAGCAAAAGGAAAGCAATACCACCGAGAGAGCCACAAAGAAAACAATTAAGATAATCATGCTTGACCTACCTTTTCCTACAAATTAACACGCCTCATTAATTCAGGCCTCAATAATAACTGTTAACGATTCATAATAGCAATACTAAATGTATCTTGCCATAGGAATAGCAAAAACAATTAACTATTATGAAATACAAGTATTTTACCTTGTTCTCTGTTGCAGTGTTTTCATAGGGAGCATATGAATTAATTAGGTGATTATTTATGGAAATATTGATATAGAATCAGAAGATTACCTGTAGCAGGGCTTTTGGCTTCAATTTGGTGATCACTGGTGTTACTAGGGGACAATCCAAACGTCATATAGCAGCTAGGATAAAATACTTTCCCCACTGGACTCGCCAAACAACACCATGGAATTTCGTTCTTGAAAATCCTGTCTAGACAGATTTGGCATGTGAAACCATCTATATTTGGCGTGCACTGAGTAAGAGTATAGAGGCTTTGGTGATCATTGAGTTTTGCTTCCTTTGTTCCATAGTTCTTAAACGCTCCCCCAGTATCCATCTGTGCTTCATATAAAGCCTTGGCCAAAGTCCAAGTGAAGAATCTCTGGTGCAGATTGGGGGCTGAAGTATTTTCTACATCCAAGCGGTGATAGATAGGACTGATTTCCAGTGTGGAGGGAAATGGGTGACTGGAATAGCGAAGAAAACAGTTATTGTACCAAATAACTGCCTCTTTGGAAGAGCGGCACTCTGTGGCTATTCGTTTGGTTGCATCTAAGACACATAGTCGACAGAGATCTGGAGAAAGATCCCCCCGACACATGAAGAGGCCATTCACCGTGTCGACGGTGGTGTTGTAGAAACGGGGCTTGGTGGTGGAGTTGGAAGACAAGTAACTGAAGAGTGTCGCGAGATTCGACAGAAAAGCGCTGTCGGCGGTGATCATGGCTTTGTTGCTGGAACTGGAACAGTTGTGTGAAAGATAAAGAGGTTGTTGGGAATCTGTGTTGGAAGAATCAGGGACCAGAACAGGTTGGGGAGGTGCGGGAGCAGTAGTTGGGCGATAGAAAGGGTAGACTTCGCACCTCAAGCTACAGCTTAAGAAACGATACCTAGGTAGACAGCTGTTATCTTGAGCAACCGGCATCATATAATTTAAACATTTTCTGCAGTCATGGGGTGAGAGATCAGGTGTGCATTCAGCTTGACAATAAAGGGTCTGAAACCCAGACATCCTTGCTTCCCTTGTGGCATACTTCTTCACACCAATAGGAGATTCGGCTGCCTCATCCACCGCTTCCTTACATGTTTTGTATAAAAACCTGTTCGAGTCTTTCTGCGTGGGCTCACTTTTAGGGTCGCAAATGTTGGAAGTGGGAAAGTTTGGATACAGATTAAGCTCGGAGAAGAAATAACGGTTGGAAAAGCGAAACATGCAGTTGCCGTACCCAATCACTGCATCTGTGGTCAAGGAACAATTTGGATATGCATCTGGGTCTGAAAATATTGCATTGGTTGCGTTTGCCACGCACTCGCTGCAAAGCTCAGGGGGGACGTCACCCGAGCAGAAGAACATCCCATACACAGTGTTGGAGTGGGTTGTACCGGTGACTGTGGTGTTGTAGAATTGCTTGTTAGCGGTGGCGTTGGAAGATAAATATGATAGAAGGGTCCTCACGTTCGATTGGAAATCGCTGTTTCGAGTGGTTAGGCTTTCTGAACAATTATAGCCCGTAAAATCATAGCCGAACTGTGCTTCAGTGGCTACGAAATTGATGGTGAAGCTGAGAAGTGCAAATATGTGAATAAGGGTAAAGGAGGCCATGTACGCTCCAATGCAGTAGTGTGTTTTGCAATTTTATTAACTATTGGGAATTTGCAATGGCCAGTTACTGTACTTAAACTAGAACATCTTGATTACCCAGCAGAAGAAAGTAGGTAGACGACACAAGTGAACGGACCGGTGAATCATAAATAAAATTATGTCTTCTATCTTCCTGGAAGGTGTACTTTTGAGCATGAGGGTTGAGGTGTAGTCCTCCCAATATTTAATTTTGCTGTTCACATTCTTGTTTGGGATGCTCCTTGAATTTGGCTATGTATAGCTGGCTAGCATTACACAATGAAAACAATTTTTCATGCTATCTTATGGGGAAAAGAAAAGTTAGGAATAAATAAAATCAATCACGTGCGTGACTCAACCTATCTTAAGAAAATAATTTTCCTAATCTATACACGCTGTCAAACTTAGATCAGTCAATCTTTCAGTCGAATTCCACCCAATATTTTTGTTCTTAGGAAGAGGGAACTTTACTGTGCTAGAAATCTCGGAAATACATTGCAGGTAGGCATGCTAAAAATGGCAAAAGAAAGAAAACATCTTCAAAGAGAGAATAGTCGTCTTTGTCTCAAGAGTAATCATAATTTGACAATCAAAATTTTTTACAAACTTTCATTACCCTTCCTTCTTTCTTTTCTTTCATAAATACAAGAAGTTTACTTTTCTTATTATTATTTTACCTTTACATTGTAGTGTCAAATGAATGAATAATGTGTGTGAAAATATGATTACTCTTATCTTAATACATGATTGTATCTATTGAGATAATCAATATTTGAAAAGTAGTCTATAGACACTTTACTAAATATTTGAGAACTCATTATTAAGGAAAATATGCCGTGTTATTTGGAATACTTCAAAATTATTGTAAATTCAAATGAGTCTAAATCTCATAGTAAAAATGATAAAGTTCAGTATATCATACAAGGATAAAACACAAAAATCTATTGTCTTAAGATTTTAGGTTAAGAGTAATGTTAATATGGTTTGGCTCAGATCTTATTGGTATCATATCTTCCAAAGAATTTTTGTAGACCTAACAAAAGGATCAATCATAAGGATCAATCATAGTGGAGGACATAGACAGTTGGTCATCAACATTAGTATATAGGAAGATGAAACCTGAGAATTATGAACTTGAAAAGAATGCTGAAAATCCTGATTGAAGCGGTGCCAACAATCGGACGCAAGATGTCTTGTTTTGTGACTGACATCGAGGCCTAGGTATGGATTGAGAAGGTGATCGAGTGGTTTGCCAGGTCGAGCGATTGTTGTTTCTGGAAAAGAAAGAATGTATTCCTTAAGTGTTGTTGTATCCTGAAAAAGGTTTCCCTAGTGCTATGATTCTGCCTTTCGCGAGTGTTTTTGTTTCAGGAGTGCTGAGTTATATTCGCTTGAATCGTGAGATCAATTTGTCTATGTCTCTCAATTCCTTCTTCTTGAGCAAGGAGGAAACTTCAATCTCGGTAACAGGAATAAGGGTTAAGACGAGAAAGAGGTTACAAACGCATCATATTCATCAGGTAAGCCAATGACTTCAATATATTCTTCATCAGTGATATTATATCCAGGAGCAAGAACAGAATTGACTGTGCTTTTAATGTCAAGAACATACATAGCTATACTTTTGTCTTTCTTGGTAGTTTTCAATTTCATCTTGAACTTCTCTATGCGTGCTTTGGAATGACTAATGTAGTATGTGTTGAGTTTCTTCAATATTTCTGCAGACGTTTTGAGGCTGACCATTTCTTTAAGAATAGTAGAAGACATTGACGCCAAGAGCCAAACCATGATCTAGAGGTCTTGTTTGATAATGAAGATAGCGTGGATTAACAGCATTGGTTGTAGCATCAGTGGATGTGAGAAAATGTGGTGGAATGTTCGCCATTAAGAAAGTGCAAGGGGGAATTTGAGGGGTGACAGAGGTTTGGGATATTTCAGTGTTATACATGCTTTCATATATATATATATATATATATATATATATATATATATATATATATATATATATAGTCATTAAGAGATTGTGGTTCCATATGGTTATATGACATTGATTTTTTACATATACAAGACATTTGACACCAACCCCAAAACCTTAAGGGTGTGTTCGTTTGAGGGGTGGATATGGGAGAGAGTATGAAGATGGATTTGTGTAGATTTGGATGGATGAATTTTTGTGTTTTTTTGAGTGGATTTAGAGAGTAAAGTAAGTGGATTTGGAGATAAGTTTTATGAAAGTTAGTGAGAGATTTGATTGATGTGATAGATAAAATTAATTGTAAAAATTGATAGAATTAGGAAGTTACCAAAATACCCTTGATAGAAAAAGAGAATAATTTTGTAATTTGATGTTATAAAAATAATTATAATTAATTAATACAAATTAAAAAAAAATATTAAAATTGTATGAAAATTTAAAATAAAACAATTAAATTTTTATGAATGTAAAAAAATTTATTCAATTAAATTTTAAAAAAATTATACAAAAGTTATATAAAAAAAAGTTAATAAAAAAGTTAAAAAAAAAACAAAAAACACACACACACATGACACCGGTGTCGTAACCGGTGTCATCACCTTCAATGTTAAGGCACCGGTTATGTAACCGGTGCCATCCACACAACACACACTTGCACACTTGCAGCACCGGTGTATATCACCACCATCACCATGCCACTTCCGTGCAACCATAGCCACCACTCCGTGCAATCATAGCCCACCCCTTCATCCTCTTCCTCGCCCACCACACTCAACCAACTCATCTTCTTCCCCATACATATATGGATTCAACAAGGATATTTTCGTCATTTGCCTAACTCCACTGCAGTATCATCGCTGTTTTGAGGGGATGGATTAATCCATCCATCCCCCAAATACACTCTTCCATATCCGTGAAAATCATTAAAAATGAACACGCTCATACACGAAAATCCGCTCTCTCAAATACCATTGAACAGTGACATTCCTAGAAACGAACACACCCTAAGACAATGGTTTTATGGGTCTTTATTATTATATAATGTTTAACTTTGTCTATTCTATCAAATGTAGGACTTTTTGACTCACTTGGATTATTCCCAACCATCTCCCCTCAAGATTGAGTCTTTTTTTTTTCATATGATATATTTCCCTTCATATGTATGAGTAATCCCTCTTTGGTTGTGGTTATGTGGTCAATCATTTAGGTGACCCTTTTTTGGTTATGGTTATGCGGTCAGTCACCTGAACCATCGGTTCTGATACCTCTGTTGGGTTATATATTTTTTCATATATATGGTTTATAGTCATTGAGAGATTGTGGTTCCATATGGTTATATGACATTGGTTTTACACATATACAAGACATTTGACACCTCTTTAACCTCAAAACTTTAAGACAATGGTGTTATGGGTCTTTATTCTTATATAGTATTTAATTTTGCCTATTTTATCCAATGTAAAACTTTTTGACTTACACTTATTCCCCGACACAAAAACCATGGCTGCTGTCCTCTCGATCCCATATTAGAAAAGAAACTATACATGTAATTTCATTAAGTAGAAAATCTTATATTTACAGAAGAGAGAGAAAGCATATGCAGAGAGGGAGAGGAACGTAAAAAACAGAAAGAGAAAACTATCTATTATATTAACATATAACAGAAACTATATGAAAACTAACTATTGGCTTTAACACTTGTTTTCCTTTTTAACAATATAAATCTTTGTTCTTTCTTCACCTCTTCCCTTTTTCATTAACTATTCCGAAAGAAATGCTTAGTATCTAACGTGGATGAAAAATACTCATGGACATGTCGTTAACAGATTCTGAGTTGCCAGCAGCTGGATTAGATTTGGATTGATTTTGTATAACTATCTCCGAATCCATTCCGCATCTGTGAAAGAAAAATGTTGGTTCATCTGGAGATGGCAAATCAAGTGAGTGATTGTTAAGATATGAAATAATTGTTGCCATTGAAGGTCTCTCATTTGGATTTTCTTGAACGCATAATAGACTAATATGAATGCATTTAAGAACTTCCTCTGCTGAATAACTTTCTTTAATGTATGAGTCCAAGATGCTTAACGGTTCATGATTTTTCCATTGTTTCCAAACCTGAAATAGTTTATAAAGAGCAATATGAATACTAAAACATTTCATCAAGCAAAATTAAATTTATGCGATATATATATATATATATATATATATATATATATATATATATATATATATATATATATATAAAATAGACATTAATATTAGATAATAGATAATGACACTCACATAACCAATGATGCCTTTTCCATCATCATAAGATTCATAAAACTTTATATTCTTTTTTCCAGTGATAATCTCAAGAATCATAATACCAAAACTAAAAGTATCCGACTTCTCAGAAAATTGTCCAAACATAGCATATTCTGGTGAAATATAACCACTACAAAAAAAATTGATTATATTAGCAAAAACATAACCTGCACATAGTATACATAAGAGTGAGATCTAGAAGAAAGTATATAAGTGAGAAAAACATACTATGTTCCAGCTATTTTACGTGTATTCCCACCATCTTGATCAATTTCAACAATTCTAGCCATGCCAAAATCTGAAATTTTTGGATTCATATTTTCATCCAGTAAAACATTACTAGGTTTAAGATCACGATGTATAACTTTGCGTCGAGAATATTCATGTAGATAAAGAATTCCTAAAGCTGTCCCTTGTATGATATTATACCGTTTAGGCCAGTCTAACTTCTGTTCCTGAGTACCTTCAAAAGTAATTTGAATGATTGTGAAATGCAATTAAAACATGATAAAAATATTTAAAATATTTAAACTAATATATGATATAATGTAACAAATAACTTTAAAGAGTTTGAAGGTAGAAATATCTAACCAAATAAAAGGTAATCAAGACTTCCATTTGACATGTATTCATATATAAGAATTTTTTCTTCTTCTTCTAGACAAAAGCCAATCAATGATACAAGATTCCTGTGTTGAAGATTGGCTATTAATAAAACTTCATTCTTAAACTCGACCGAACCTTGTTTAGATCTTGTTGAAAGTCTTTTTACAGCTATATGACGTCCATCAACAAGAATACCCTATAAAAAAAATATATATATATATATATATATATATATATATATATATATATATTTATATATATATAAAAGTCAGTATTTATTTGTATTAGAAGACATTATGCTAATAAATTATTAATTTTCCCTTTTACCTTGTAAACTTCTCCAAATCCACCTTTTCCAATCTTCTGCATAGGCGAAAAATTATTTGTTGCTGCTTTAATTGTAGTCAAATCGAATTGCAATCCCTCCAAAGTGATACTTTCCTGACCAACTAATAAAAAATATGTTTAATTTGCCGAATTAAATTTTGAAATTTCCAAATAAAAACTTGCCAACGAAGAATGGTGGATTGAAACTTCATTTAACTATATATGAATAGAATATACTTACAATTTTCTCTGAGAAGAGTGTTGTAATTAATTTTCCTTGTATTTCTCCTTAGCAAATAGTAGCAGAGGGAAAGGAGTATGGCAGAGACACCCACGGGGACAACAATTAAGATAATTGTTTTTGACCCATTGTCACTTTCTGCAAAAGAAACTAACTACTAGATCAATGAGCCATAGAATAGAATCGTTAGAATAAATTATATTATGAAGTTTCCCAAATTACGTGAAGAATCTAGTTTTTACAAATTTTATAAAATTATCGCTTGCTTTTAAATAACATTAACCATTATAAAGTGAAAAAGTTTAAAAAAATATTAAGATGTTTCATTACTTTACTTTTTTAACTATTAATAGAGAAAGAACTTACAAAATGTCAAATTTCATAATTATAACTTATTATAGTTATTGAGAGACTGTGGTTTCATATACTTATATGACATTAGTTTTACATATATAGGACATTTGACACCACTTTTACACCAAAATTTTAAAACAATGGTGTTATGGATCTTCATTTTTATATAATGTTTAATTTTGTCTATTTTATCCAATGTGAGACTTTTGATTCACACTTAGACTATTTTCAACGCTTTGAGACATTCCAACACTTTGAAACATAGTCAATATGAAACTATATTGAGTGTAATAAAATTAGTGGACATGTTAGAAAGAATAACTCACTTAACATTCTAATAAACGGACACCGAAAATTTTACTCTGACAAAAATTTGTAGTATACCCGATGGTATAGGTTTTGTTGAAGTGCAAAACTTACATAATACATAGATATTTTAGGGCGTAATTTGTTGAAAACTGCAAAAGACAGCTAGACACAGTTTACATATTAAAACGTGAAATTATTAGAAGGCAAAAGTTATTTCACACCCTCCTTAAAATATATATTACAATTTTAAATTAAAAAGTAATATAAATATAATTAATATATTATTGTTTTAGAATGTCAATTTAGTGCACTTTGCCCTCTTTTTGTGATGTGGTTAAAAAGCACTTTTTCTCACTGAAATTCAATCAAATTACCGCATGTTCTCCTAGACTACCAAATGAAAAAGAAAAAAAAAACATATCAGATACGATTATTAGGTTGGGAAGTAGATTAAACATGTTATGCATGCATTCAAATGTTGCAGGAATAGGAACATCACCTGTGGCAGGAGAAGAAGTATCTGGCTTGCGCGGCTCAACTTGAGAAGCTTCAGTGTGAAATGGGGACAAGCCAAACATAATATAGCAGCTTGGATACAGTACTTTTCCCTCTGGACTTGCTAAACAACACCATGGGATTTCGTTTCTCATAATGTTATCTAGGCAGGTGCTGCAATCCGAAGGAGATAGATCTGGCCTACATTGAGCAAGAGTATGGAGGGTTTGTTTATCATTCAGTTTTTCTTGTTTAATTCCATAATTTTTAGTGTTAGTGCGCTCTGCGGCAATATCCAATTGCAGTTGAGATACAGATTCGGCCAAAGTCCATGTGAAGAAGCTTTGCTGCGGGTTGGGTTTGAAAGTATCGACGATATTGAAGTGGCGATAAGTAGGGGTTGTGTCCAGTGTGGGGAAAAACGGGTGATCGGAATAGTGAAGCATACAGTGATTGTACCAAATGGCAGCTTCTCTGGAGGAGGGGCATTCTGAGAATACTGTTTGGGTTGCATTTTGGATACATAGCTCACAGAGGGTAGGGGAAAGGTCAGCGAAGCACATGAAGAAGCCACTGATCGTGTCCACCGTGTCATTGAAGAAACCGGAGTTGGTGGTGGACTGGGAAGACAAAGAAGTGAAGAGGGTGTTGAGATTTGACCGGAAAGTTGTGTCACCGGTGATATTGGTTTGGTTCCTGGAACACTTGTGGGAAAGGTAAGCAGGAGCTTGTGAATCTGTGTTGGAAGAATGTGTGACCGGAAGGAGTCCCGAAGGTGGGGGAGAGGTATTGGGGCGATAGAAAGGATAGACATCGCACCTCATGCTACAGCTGGGATTACGATCCCACAACGGTAAGTCTGATAGACATGTCCGTCGAGTTTCCGCTACGCTAAAATTTAGACATTTTCTGCAATCTTGGGGTGATAGATCAGGTGTGCATTGAGCTTGACAGTAAAGGGTCTTAAATCCAGCTATCCTTGCTTCCTTTGTGGCATACTTCTTCTCACCAACACCAGAATTTGCTGCCTTTTCGACCACTTGGTTAATGGTTTTGGAATACAAACTTATCAAGTTTGTCTTGTTGGAGACATCGACAGAGAAGCATGAAGAGGAGCCCGAAGTTAAGTCAGGGGTGGAGAAAAAGGAAATGTTGGAATAGCGAATCATGCAGTCTCTGTAGGTAATATATGCATATGGGGCTAGGGAACAAAATAATTCTTGATCTGGATCTGAGAACACTGCTTTTGTTGCGCTTGCCACACACTGGCTACAATGCTCAGGGGGGACATCACCCCAGCAGAAGAACATTCCGTAGACAGTACTTTCGGGGTGGTTTTTGGTGGCCACTGTTGTGTTGTAGAATGGTTTGTTTTTAGCGGTAGCATTGGAAGATAAATCAGAAAGAATGGCCCTCAGGTTTAATGCTAAGGCGCTCTTTGGAGTGGTTCTGTTGAAATATTGGCAACTGGGGCCAAAGATACTACGGTCGAACTGTGCTTCAGTGGGTACGAAATTGATGATGAAGCTGAGAAAGGTAAAGAAGTGGACAAGGTTAAAGGAAGCCATGGACTGGTTTGTTAATCTTGGATAGTTATTGGCGATTTGCAATGGCCAGTTACTGTACTTAAACTAGAACATCTTCATTACCCAGCAGAAGAAAGTACCTAAACGACACAAGTCAACGGACCAGTGAATCAAAAAACAAAAATATGTCTTCTATCTTCCCGGAAGGTGTACTTTTGAGCATGAGGGTTGAGGTGTAGTCCTCCCCAATATTTAATTTTTCTGTTCACATTCTTGCTCGGGATGCTCCTTCAATTTGGCTATGTATAGCTGGCTAGCATTACACAATGAAAACAATTTTTCATGCTATTTTATGGGGAAAAGAAAAGTTAGGAATAAATAAAATCAATCACGTGCCTGACTCAACATATATTAATCCATACACGCTGTCTAACTTAGATCGGCCCAATATTTTTGTTCTCAGGAAGAGGGAACTTTACAGTGCTAGAAATCACTGGGAAATACAGTGCGGGTAGGCCAGGGTCATAAGAAAAGAAAAGAAAAACAACTTCAAAGAGATAGAGTTGTCATCTCTGCCTACATGCATAACGCATTATCCATTGAGTTAATTAATGGCTGAACCACATGGAATAGAACTTGTGGTTTAATCTAAACTTTGTTTGGTCAAAGCCAATTAATCCATCACAATTTCTCTCACTTTGATAGACTCTTATATACTCGAATACCTTTCTCTCAAACATAAAGAACGAATAAACTCTTACAAAATTAGGCGTGCTTATCATTGGTAATATTTTTTTAAATATTTAATTTTTTTAAAATTTATATATATATATATATATATATATAAATATTAAAATATATTTAATCATATTAAATTTTCTAAATAATTATTTAATTAATATTTATAATTAAAAAATTAAAATAATTATAACATTGTATTAGTAATTGAAATGCGGTAACCAAAATGAATTGACGGAATTGAAAATTTTAACTCATTCATCTTGTTTTTAACAAAGTGGTGGGCTGGCCCGAGATGATTATCCACTTTACCTTATATAAGATATAGGGATGACGATATGGGCTTGGCTGTCTAGTCGGTTCGCAGGTTCGTAAAAAAAAATGCAGGGCAAGTTAGGATAGTAAACCTGTTTGTCTGCATAAGTCCGTGGCCCACGTGGACCAGCCTGCAAGTCAACATAAAAAAAAACTTGCACTTGTGTATATTTGTTACTTTTTTATGGACTCTTACATAAACGTTTCAAATTCTTGTATAACTGGAAAAAACAAGTATTATGTATTTTTTTAATGTGATAAAATTTAAAAAATACATTGTGTATGTTATGGTATGAATATGAATATGATGAAAATGTTGAATTATCAATTTATCATCAAAGTCTTTACTTAATTTTGTAAGCTTTTTAAAGTTTCCCAATTTTTAAACATCGAAAGTTTTATCATAAAAATTAAAAAAATTATAAAAAAAAAGGATCAGCCCGTAGATCCACGAGGCAAGTGATGTGTGGGGCGGACCGATGATTGCAGCCCACATAAATTGTATGTTATGGGACGGGGTGGGCCAGCCCGTGATGTGCGGGCCGGGCCTAAACCGATCGGGTCAGCCCGCATTGTCATCCCTAATAAAATATCATAATGAAACTTTTAATTCAAAACTTTTAAAAAATAATTTTCTAAAACATTCTACTTATATATTATCCATTTTTTTCTATTTAATATATAAATTTTCAAATTAAATACCTTGAAATTCCTACATATTTTAATTATTTTATATTATTTTAAAACACTTTTATCTAAAGTCCAGAATTCTTTCGAAACTTGTTCTGACGTAAGTTTAGGTTTACAAAAACTATATTAGCTCCGTATTTGTTTTATATATCTCACTTTACATTATCCAGCCCATCCCAATTAAATTTAGAAGCCTTAAAATCAACGACGGAACTTGGACCAAAATCTCAAGGGAGCCAAAATTATTATTTTTATATGTAAATTATTTTTTTACATTAAAATAAAATTATTTCCTCACATAATCTTCTATATTCAAAACAAGCATATATGATAATAGAATTCAGAAAAATATGATAATAATATATATGAAAGTGTAACATAAAGTTTATTATCAACAATCATATATTAAAAAAAAGCAAAAGTTACATTTAGTGTTTCTCAATGTTCTTTCAATTACTTAAAATCTTGAATAATGGATTCATAACTGAAGTTTGTTGCAATATCCCTTCCAATATGTATTATTATAGTGCTTGTTATAAAATCTTTTAAAACCTATAAAAAACACTAAAAATGGTTAAAACATGTTGATGACAAACAACTGAATGCCAACTAGAATTCAATGAAAATCAATTCAATTACATGTAACAATAAAAACATTTGAGTCAAGTCGTCTACTTGGTTTTTTACTAAAAAAATAGCACAGTAAGCAAAATGCAACATTTTTTAATTGCGAATACCGAATACTTTAGCCATAAAGGAAATAAGTTAAATCATGTGTATTGAAATCTTCTTGGATAACCATCTTTAGTAGACAACGAATAATTTTCTAGATGCATTTGATATGAACCCCATTTTAGATAAGCCCTCCGTACCTCATCAATTTGATTTGGTGGGTATTGTCGGATTTGAGGACGTTTTCCCAAATCACATTCTAAAACATTTTCAAATTCATTATATGTAACTCTAGGAACTTTAGATAATTGTTTTTCATTTTCTTCATTTTTTGGATTATCATGAAGTTTCTCAAGTTTAGATGACGTAAATACATTTTTTTCATCTTTATCATAAGCATTCCTTTTTAAAAAAGAATCAATTCTTCTACTCTTTATCATAATTTTTCTAATGTAAATCTGTCACCCTCACCTATTTCGGAAAAGATAAAATTATGAATATCCCAACGAAATTAAATCTCAAAATCAAAACTTAATATTTTAAGAAAATTAACACCTTCTAAATGGTCCCTTGCCTAAAAGTAGATTCCTAATATTATTCTTCCCTTATACAACTTCAAAGGCTAAAATAGCTCTATCTAAGAGTTTGATCAACAATTAGAGCATAATTTTATGACCATAAAGATATGCCTAGAGCGTAGAAAAGCCATAAAGAAGAGAGAAACATATTGTTTCGAGAATAAAAAGATAAAGAATGAACTTACTCAAAAGAAAGAATGGTTCGATCCAAAATATTCCTTAACTCCTCAATTTTGTTGTGGTGCCATTTGATTTTGAAAATAATAAGAAATTGATGGTAAAAATTGGAATGGAAAGAAGAACATAAAAAGAGATGAAAGTACTGAAGAGAAAAAAATCAAATAAAGAAATAAAATAATTTATAACAGAGAGAAAACATAATTTTTAAATTTAAATAAAACTTTTTAAAATTAAATTATATAAATATATAAATATATTTTTAAAATATATATATATATATAAAAAAAAAAAGCGTTGGGGGAGCCGCTCCCTGTCATACCTTAGTTCCGCCGTTGCTTAAAATTATTCCTAATCAGAAATTAAAGTTCCTTTCTTTCTTAAATTTCATTGCTTTCGTATAAAAATCTAATAATTGAATAAACTCCGTACCAATAAATGTTCATTATAGAAATAAACTGTCATGAATAAGAAATAAACCAACTATATGGGGGATTAAAACTACTCAAGGACAATTCAGTACCATCTTGATTGGAACTTTAATCATTCTATGTCCATGCCAGACATTTTCTACTATTCTTGTGGTGACGGCTATTCTAGTGAATCTGTTAAGATGTGAAATTGTGGATATAACATTTTTATTTTTTAATTCAATAGATCAATATGAATGAACTTTTGTGGATAACTTTAAACTTCTACATGAGTCTACGAACTTGCAATAGTTTGTCATAATAAAATGTTAATTTATAACATATTTCCATAAAAGAATTTCAGTTTACGTTATATTTAAGAAGTTGTTGACTTTTTCTCATGTAACCGTGAGTTAGGATCCTACATTAGATAAAAATGAACAATACATAAAAGAGAAAAAAAAAAATCCACAAAACTGAAGTTATATTGTTCCAATTTTGTAATATTGTCTATTCGAAAATGTAAATGCCTATGGTTGAATTGTATGTAGCATAAGCAACAAATAAGACAGCAAAATGGTAATTATCGAGGAAAGAATTTAGTTAGAGAAATATCGTTGACGGAATCAGTGATATTATCCAATTCTTTATCGTTGGTGATGTTGAGTTGTTCTCTGTTACGCTTAAAATATCCTGGTTCATGAGGGGAAGGCAAGTTAATTGAAGGGTTGTTGAGATAAAGCACAACTGTTGCCATTGTAGGCCTATCGTTTGGATCTTCTTGAACACACAACAAACCAATGTGGATACATTTCTTCACTTCTTCACCACAATAACCTCCTTCTATCTCAGGATCCAACAGTTCTAGTGCTCTTTCCTTTGTCCATTTTGTCCAAGCCTACAATCCGCAGATGTCAACAACGAATCAAATCAAACTCTCAATCCCATGTTTCTTCTATTCACTAAATAGAAATGGAATAAATTTGTCACTTACATGTCTGCGGATGTCATCAATAACCTCTGGTTCAGACAAACAACCTTTCCTCTTTCCATTAATAATCTCCAGAACCATAACACCAAAACTAAATACATCAGATTTCACAGAAAATTGTCCATGCATCGCATATTCTGGAGACATGTAACCACTGTATATGAAACATGAGAAAATTTGTTAGTGTATAACAATCATAATGTTTGTCAGGTAAAACACAACATATTAAGTGAATGAAATAGAATCCATCTTACTATGTCCCCACAATTCTGCCCGTACTTGCTTCATTTTCATCTCCTGCAACAATTCTGGCCATGCCAAAATCTGAAATTTTTGGATTCATGTTACTATCTAATAAAACATTGCTGGGTTTTAAATCACGATGAATTATTTTTAAGCAAGAATCTTCGTGTAGATATAGAATTCCTCGTGCAATTCCTCTTATGATCTTCAGTCGTTCTGACCACGATAGTAATCTTCGCTTCTTGATATCTAGAAATAAGTCAAATTTTTTAGAATGATCGGTGTTCATTTCAGATTAGAATAAACTATAAAAGTGATTATCATTCAAACATCTTTTATTTATAATAGTATAGAGTATCATACCTAATAAAAAATAATCAAGACTCTTGTTTGGCACATACTCATAAATGAGTATCTTTTCATCATCTTCCAAGCAAAATCCTAGTAATCTTACTAAATTTCTATGTTGAAGCTTAGCGATAACTTGAACCTCATTTTTAAACTCTACTGCACCTTGCCGAGAGCTCCCAGTGAGCCTCTTCACGGCTATTTCTTGTCCATCTGAAAGAATACCCTGAAAAACATACAGTTAGTGTGGGAAATAAGTATACAACTATTTAACTTGGAACTAGGTAAATATTTACCCTATAAACCTCTCCAAATCCACCTTTGCCTATCATGTTTTCTTTAGCGAATCTATTTGTTGCAGCTTCAATTTTGACTAATTCAAATCGCAAGGACTCCAAAGTGGTACTGTCATGCCCAACTACAGCAAAGAAATTTCAATTCAGTTATTTAGCTAAAGAAAGTGATTCTTGAGGTTTTGAAAAAGAAAAAGTGTATTTTTTTTTTCTACATTACAGCTTTCTTTGAGAATATCATGTTGATTCTTTGTTTCTTTCCTTCGTAGAAAACAGACGCAACCCAAGGATAAAAGCACCAGTGAAACAACAATTGGAACAACCGTCACAACTATTGTTAGTGTCTTCTGTTTTCTTTTCCCTGCAAGAATATTAATACCTTACGTCATTTCTACTTATTTATTATTTATGACGCAACTAAAACAATAAATTTCTCATGACTGATATCGAGTGATGAAGAGGAAGAAAAGAGCCTACTGTTTGATAGTAACATATGACGAGTCAACGATTGATAGTAACATATGACGAGTGGGAATTGTGTTATGGATCGATAAAATCTTACAATCTGACCCTAATGTTTTGCCAAATTCACTAGCTTATCTCATGTCTTGTGTATGAAACTGTTGCAAAATTGTGATGATGGTAATGATCTTAGACACCCTACGTTCTAAACACCTCACGATACCTTTCACATCATATAATAAACACTTCCAGAATTTTCTCTATTTTTCTGGTAATAGATGAGGAAATGGATTTCGAAGGATGATATTTGTTAAGAGAATACAAAAGCAGAGATAATGATAGCTACCAAACCTGGTGAAGCAAAAGGAGGAGGAGTGTTGAGAAGTGGTGGAGGAGACAGCCAAGTACTATGTACCGAAAGGAATGGATATAATTCGTATCTAACACCACAACTAGGAAGTATGACTGATCCCCCAGATTTTCCTCTGCAGCAACCGGTTGGATTCTCTGCTATGGCCACGCTAAGACACCATCTGCACTTGTCTTCGGACATGTATGGTAGGCACCAAGCACAGCCATAAGTGTTTTGGTTATCTGTGATATTCACAGACTTATCAGCTCGTTTATCAGAAGCACTTGCTGCCTCATTTCTCAAATCGTTCAGCATATCCCACACAATAGCGTTGAAACGCTCAACCTGACCCTTATAGTCCTCATCATTCCCAAAGGAGAGTTTAGGACTATCCTCCACAGTGGAGAAGAAACAACGATCAGAGTAGCGCACGTAGCACACTTCGTACCATACAATAGCCTCTTGCGCAATGGTGCAAAGTGATGATAGAAGTTTGGCAGCTTCTGTGACGCATTGTTGGCAGAGTTTAGGGGCGTTTCTCATACAAAAGAAGCTCCCATAGGCAGTGTCTGCTGTGTGTTGGCTAGCAACCGTGGTGTTGTAGAATCTGTCATGGTTAGTGGCATTGGAGGAGAGCCAATCTAGGAGTGTTTTGACGTTAGAACGGTAAGCCACGCTATAGGAAGCGGAAGTGGTGTTCCTTGTGCAGTTATAGAAAGCTTTGGGATTTTCATGGGTAGCACCTTGGATTATATTATAAGCAGAGCAATGAAGAAAGAGGGAAAAGAAAGATAGCTGCAAAATGAAGAAGTAAAATGAAGCCATGCCTTTTTTACAAGGGAAACAAAGAAGGGTATAATTATGGGGTGGCAGATGCATCTGCTTTCTTTATAATCTTTCAAGCTAGAAATTAAGAAGGGTATAATTGTATATCACACTATATATACTACTATTCTTTTTCACTCATGTCCTCTCCACCCAATATTTTTATATTGAACTCCACCTTGAAAGAGCCTCGTGACAATATTATAGCAATTGTAAAAAGGTAACGACCCACTTACTTCGTGCACAGCAATCATGGACACAACCTCCAGTGATTTTCTTTAAAATCTCCACAGAATTCAAAACTTCTGATAACTCTGCCAATTCAAAATCAAGGACCACTCGGAAACAAGTGTTGTTATCTGTACTTTTATTTAGAATCATGGGCTACACCTTGAAAATGAATAATCAATCATTTATATTTTTTTTTATAATTTTAAATACTGGCACAAATAAAGTAATGTTTAAGGTAACAAATGACCATTCAGTAGACAGGGAACCAACAAAACAACATCACAACTAAATACGGAAAATAATTTATCTCCAAACTTGCAACAACAATAAGAAATAATAACACTGATCATAAAAAGATACTAAAATACTTTTAACGTGGTAAAATTCTCTCAATGAGCAGTAAAATCACGGACACAACTCCATTAATCATGTTACACTAAAACAAAATGAATGCAACAATCAGGTCAAAAACACAAACAGATGCTTACAATTGACCAATACATCAAAAAACTAAAATGGACCAATAATGTAAAACTGATTTCTCTAACCATATATTTTAATTAACATTCTCAACATTGAAATGAAGAATCACAAATCTATTGTTAAAATTTCATACTAATCCAAGAATGAATAAAGAGGAAATTAGTTTGATGAATAAATCGGCAATTTTTTTTCTCTTCCTTTTCTCTTTCAAAAACTACGAAAATTAATACTTTCTTTACCTAAAAGACTCCACTTCCCTTTTAGTTGAGTGAGACAAAAAATGAAATTAATTAGTTTAAACCTTTTATACATTTAAAAGACATTTTATGAATAAGACTGGTCTTGAGATTATTCCGATTAATCAAAATATGAATAGAATAAATTTATATAAACATGAAAATAACATATGTTTCAGAAGACGTAAACACTAAAAAATATTCTAAAAGTGATTCCAAAATAATGATATTTTGACATATATCGGCACATGCCTGCACTTGGTTCGTCATCCTATTCTCTATTCTCCAGAAACAATGTATATATACTGTGTTCAGCTTCAACTTCAACAAGCAAATATATTCAGTTCATTGTTTGAGGTTTGTCGTGACATTAAGGAGGTGATGATGAAGTTCGTGTTCCATATTTTTTGCTTTGGCGTGGACCCAATACACTTCATTCATGGTCCTCCCTTTTTGTCATAATTGCGTTCATTTTGCCGATCATGCTTTTCTGACCCTACCAATATTGTTTCACAATTTTGAAAATATGCACAACCAATCAGCTGCGTTTTTAATGAAATTTTTTGTTGTGTCAGTGCCATGTTCACTCCTATGCTATATACTTGAGGCTTGTTTCCATTACTTTTGTCATGAAAGTTAATCGAGTTGAATCTTCCGCCAACAGATATTGATGCCATCACTCGTCTTGTCCCAATCCTGTTAGATATAATCATGGTGTCCACTACACATAAACTATACTCATATATTACCAACGTGGGTCCATTCGATGTCTTCTTCTACGAGATAAGATCCTTCCACAAACGAAGAAATTGTACTTGAAGTAATGATCTTAATAGCCATTTGCTTGTATCCGCACTCGTTTAAATTGGTATCCTTCTAATTCCGCATTTGAAAATGAACAATTTTCAGATAAATAAGTTTGTGAGTTTATTATCACACAAAAATTAAGTAAAGTCATTTGATGACTATTTTCGATTCCTTTACATGTGATTGTTGATTAATTATTTTGTAAGATGCAACGAAAGATGAAAAACACACTTTGAGCTTGATTTAACTTATCCGATAATAAGGAGAATCATTCAACTGACTCATATCAACATCAAAGTTAATAATACTTTCTAATAATTTGAAAATAAAATCCTAAAAATTCTCAATACTCATAATATTTTATACTATAACTATATGACTTCTAATATTCTTTATTGTAATTAGATGACCTCTAATATTCCATAGTATAATTATAAGACTCTTTAAAACTTTATAAGTATGCATTCCAATTAAATTCACATCAGATTTTTTAAATCAATATACTGACTTAAGGAAATATTTACTGTATCATATTAAAATTTCATTATGTTAATATTTTAATTAATTTTAAAAAAAAATTAACAGTACTGTATTATACTAAAAGATACTAAACTTAAAAATCATATAATTTCTTCAACCATGGGAGTAGAGTGAATCTAGGAGTGTTTTGATATTGGGAGCCTAGTGATGATGTTTGTGCAGTTGGAGAGAGTGTTGTGTTGTGGTGGCCATGATTTGGATGGAAGATATATGAATGAATGGTAGGGGAAAAGACAGTTGGTATGTAAAAATGACACCAATGAACTTTAATTGTCTAGTGATTAAAATATAAGTTTAGTTGTTACTTTCATTCAAGTATAAAAATATTTTAAAATGTAATTCACTTTACTTGTTCATTCCCAACCTAAATATTTCTATTTTAGTTAAAATTTTCTCATTTCCACCGACTAATTTAAGAAATCCATAAAATGGTATTCCGGCTCACATTTCAACCAATCCAACCCTCAATACTTTTACAGAGAAAAGGGGTCTCTATCTGAGGAGAGGAATCTTACTAACCCACAATCTTTGGGGACATTATGATGTGGTTTTATATTTCCATTTTTTTAAAATTAATTTATGATCGAACCAAAGCAATATTACACTTGAAAGTCATTATATTGATCTTTTAAGAAAATAATTTTACCAACAAGTTGAGATTACTACTACGAATATTTCTGAGGTCTTAACACTAGTATTAAATTCAAGATTCAAGCTTGATAAAAAATTCTTATTAAACACTAGAAGAATGATATAAAAGATATTTGGTATACATCAACTCATTTGCTCAACTTCGTGAGCTTTGATTTGTGATCTCACATGTTGCCGATGTTTTAGGTTTTGAACCAATAGTCGAAGATTCTATGTCTATATAAAACCTCAAAAAGTTTTTTTTTATTAGTAAAAAATGAAATAATATAAAAGTTGAGCCTTTAGAACACTTTAACCCACATACAAAAGAAAGGTATTTGAGTGAATATACACGTGTAGAATGTTTTGATGAGAATCAGCATTATTGAACCTAATGGAGGCCATAAAATAGAAAGATTTACGTGTCATTGTGGTCTTCATCTACACACAACTAATATGAATGCATCTAATGGTTTCATTTTGAGAATATAGGGTTCTTCCAATTCAAAATCCAATAATGGCATTCCCTCTCAACATTTTTGTCAAAGCCTGTAATTAACAATTGTGGACTATTCAAATCAATGTCGTTATCATCTTCAGACATAAATCATCTTTGCATACGAGATAATAGTTTCCACAACGAATTATAGAAGATTCACATAATTTCTTATATGATGAGCACCATCGGATACAGAATAAGGAGAATCGTCCACTGATTCTCTCTTGACAATGATTCCAACACATAACATTCTACAGAAAATAGGCCATGCATTGCATATTCTTCGTGTATGTATCCATGTTTTTGCTGATTTAAATAAAAACCAAGTATGATGCCGATAACATTTTTCTAAATAGAAATAATTAAGTATCGACAAACTATTCAGAGGACAATTGACTTTTAGGAGGATAAAACATGCTAAGTTCCAACAATTATATTATATGTATCTTCTTTTCAAATTTATTAATAATTAGGTAGCAGGAAATTATTCGGAAGGAAATTGAGAAATTGCAAATAGAAATTTAGGGAGATAGAACATATCAAGTCCCAACAATTCTATTGGTATTATCGTCCCACGTCATTCAAAATTCTAGATATATTCCAAAATTTGAGATTTTTGGATTCTTGTTATCTAACAAAATGTTGGATTATATTTCATCATATGGATTAAAATCATCAAGAGATTATGATTATATAAATAATGAAAATTACATAAATATGAATCCACAATCAATCTTTTCAAGAAAATAAAAAATAACATCATAAAAAAATAAAGAAAGAATAAGTTAATGAATTAATTAGAGAAAATAAATTAGTGAAAAGAGCATCCTTTCCTTTTCTTAATTAACCTCAAGAAAAATAAACGGGGCATCTCTTGTCCTTGAAGTTGGTCAAGAGGGAACCATCGGAACCCACTCCCACGTCACAATTGGCGTGCATCGTGTGGCGCTTGCTCTCCCACGACGAAATCTTGAATCTGATCACAGACGTCAATTCCAAGCGGAACACCACGCTACCGTCCGCCCTGTCGCTCTGGAACTCCGACCACCGCTCACTACTAACGGTCAACGAGGCGCCACTAAGTTCACCGTCCACCTCTGTCGTGTTCTTGGGCTCTTGATAAAACGGAAAGAGTAACGGAGTGTAGCCGATTTTCTGGTCCCGGTAAAAAACCGCTGCGTCCATGGACTCATAGTTAACCCCGATGTTCTGGTTGGCGTTTCGAGCTGTTACGTTGAAGGTTATGACGGCATTTTCGAACCCGTAATTTTGGGTCAGACCCGGCATGTTGAACTGGTGGATGTGAAACCTGGGCCTGTGGGGCCGGAGACTGAGCCAGAGGATGAAGGTGATGAGGCCCACAATGAAAAGGAGGCCCAAGAAGGTGGCGCAGATCATCTTGGAGACCCGCGTTGTGAGGCTTTCGTGGACTCGATGGACGTAGTAGCGAACCGAGTGGTGCCGGTTCAGTTTCATGGGTTTCGGGTTCGAACCACGGACGTGGTGAACCGGTATGTGGTCGTTGTTGTGCATTTTGGTTTGCACAACGTTGGAGATGGTTGATGAATGAAGGAATATGAATGGTTTGAGAACCGAAGTACATTGGGGTTTGTGGTTTTGTAGTAAAGAGGGGAGAAGAAAGTAAGAAACGGATTTTGAGTTTGGTACATGGCGGAAGAAAAGAATAAGAACTTTGTCTCTTCCTTTGCATGCCCTCGTAAGTAAGAAAAGAAAACAATTTTTATGTGTGCCTTTGTTGTAGCTTTTGCCTTTCGCAGCACGTTTGGGGAATTGCAGCTTACACTTTTTAGCTTAATTCTTACCTCAAAGGACTGAGAACAGCTACTTCATTAGGACCATGATGAACTCGCTTTATTTGAAAAATTATCTCTTGTCACTTACATATGAAGTTTCCCTTCAATCATGATCCAAAGGCCATGCATGTTATAGATATAGAAAAGGGTCAAATTCAAGAATGATGGATAATTATTCGGATTGGATAAGGTATAAAGGTTTCGTATGATTTTGTCGGAGGTATATATACGAATTCTTGGCAAAGAGTTCAAGGGATGGGGACCCTTTTGTACTAATATAATATGAATACATTATATGTTATTAAATAAAAAATGTATTATATGTTAGGGTTTCCATATGCATACATCTCTCCAATTTTATTTTACGTCATTGCCCAACTCCCAAGTAACAATTAATCACAAATTAAGCCACAGATAAAAATACAAACGAGCTATGAATCGATTTAGCTACAAAATACGTTTGGGTAAGGTTCAATTACTTCTCTATGGGAAAGTTCGTATAAATTTGGTATATCAAAATCGTGTAGCAGAAAAAGGAATGAAGGTAACATTGTTAACGTAGCCTAAACAAATACAATAGAAATACCATACAATTCAGGATGTACAAATACCCAACTTAACTAACTCATACACCATTTGCATAGACATCACAGTAGATAGATTTGCAACGAATTTATTCTGATATTTTATTGAATTTGAACAAAGTGTAACATATTTGGCAATGCTTCTTTGTGCAGGTATTCTCTATAGTGTTGCCTAGCTAGGATGGTGTTTCACATATAGTTGTGTTTAAATAGTATTGTTCTAGCTAAAATAGCTTGATATGATGTTTAAGTTTTTTATTTGAGTCGAATGTTTTTATTCAGGCTAAAAGGTTATTTTATAAGCTTCAGTTGGCGTCTTTTGTTAGTTACTAAGGTTAAAAGATATTTTCTATCTTTCATAATTGTGTTAATTTTCTGGTCAATTTCAAGTAGATATTTATATAATTTTTTTATAATATTTTGAGTAGTTTTATTGAATGTTTATGATAATATTAATAGATCTTTTAAATTGATTATATTCTCTCTTAATCACATTGAGCTAACTGCCGATACAAGAATAATAAATTTTATCATTTTTATAATTATTTTTATTCTTTTTATTAAACCATCTATATTAACTTCATCGTCCGTGCTACAATACAGCCAAACAATCCATTAAATTCTAATTTGAAAAGATGCATACGTCATGTTATGGGCCAATCGGGTTGGCCATAAATGTATAAAAGGAATGGTGGGCCCATGTGCTCTGGCTATTGGTATTGGACTTAGCCCAATCTGTAGACGAAGAAGTAAGGAACAGGCTTGTATAATAAACTGGGCCATACATTGCTTTTTACCGAGACTAGAAACCAGCCGAAGAGAGGATCGTGGATAGAAAAGTTACCGTTTAGGAGTTAAAGTAAAGAGAAAAAGGTGCGAGAGATTTTGGTGATAGTATCATTGAAGCCGAAGAAGAAAAAGAAAAGTAAAAGAGAAGAAACTTGTGGAAGAAGGCATAAAAGAAGTGAATCCAAGAAAACCATGCAATCAAATGCATGTGAAATTTATGTTAGGTAATGAGATTGATGATGGAGACACTGAAAGAAGGAATCATATGTTGCGTAAAGAGTTTGGGTGTCTCAACTAAGTGTAACTATGATGCAAGTTAAATGAGGAGGAAGTATAGGTATATAGAGTTGTAATTGCATGCATAAATATTAGGGGTTTTCCGCAGCCCAAAATGAATTGTGCTGCATTTATTTGTATGGAAACATTTTAAAAATTTTATACGGACACACTTTTATTTATAACTTGATTACTTAATTAAACATCACCAATGAAAATGTAGAAGCTATAACTCCACCCTATGCGTGGATGTTCTTTAAGTAAATATTAAAGTTTGATTTTCGACTTTAGAATGAAGTCACTGACGAGTTGACGCCGTGAAGGTTAGGGAAGGAGGAGAATGGAAAATAAAATTCCTATTGTCTATGGAAATTGTACGATTGAAATGGAACATGTAGGATAACCGTTGCATAAGAACAAAACCATTTACTTTGTGTTTTCTACACTTTTGTTTGTAAGTGCAATAAACTACGTACGTACAAAACAGTAATCCTTTTCAATTCAGTATTTTACTTGTCATCATGCTTATACAAAATCAATACATGCTGATTTTGTCTTTCAAGATTTAATGAAAGTTTGCCATATTTAGAGACTTTTTGTCCTACATTTTGAACGCAAGATTGATCACGGATAGACAACGAGTGGTTGGCTCAAACTTGTATAGAATGGTGCAAAACACATAATGTTTTTTGTTTTTTTGATGAATTGTTAAGTGTAATTTAAAATATATGAAAAGCTTTTGTATTACTATTCAATATAAACAAAACATGTTGCATTGCATGGCTGTAAGCAAATTAATGCTCTGTTGTCATTTGTCCAAGTCTGATTCACACATTGATTGGACTACGTACAAAAGTACCGGTTAAAAGACAAATCAATTTCTAACATAATGACATTTTTCTTTCTCTTTGTAAATGAATACTTTATTTCTTGTATAATTTTATTATATTGTATCGGTTTTTTAAATAAAATATTCGACATTTTTTTTAAACTTAATTATGTAACTTATGTTAAGATTAATCATCAAGTGTTAAGATCTGATTATTACTCAGCTCATTTAATATATATTACAAAATAATTGATATCACATGTAATAATTTTTTTTTTAACAATTATTCTATTAGATATTATACTTTTAAATTGAAACTTTGTATACATTATTTCTGTCACGAAACAATTATGCATCTTACAAACACTAACTATTTACTAATTTTTTTTTCTTTGTAACAAACAACCACGCCCCTTCCCATACGATGATGATATAATATGTATTAAACATTTGTTGGTGGATGATGAACATGGCATTATATTAATTGTGTGGCTTAAAAGAAGAGATGGCATCATTACCCTTACCAACCTTTTGTGTTTCTGGTTATGGTCTTTCTGTTTCTATAATAAATCACGAACCATAGTGCATGTCTTTCCCTGAACAGGACAAAGGTATAGGAAAATTAATAGAAAAGAAATAGGGCGTGCAAGGGATAAGAATGTGACCACAAAAACATTTTAAGGTGGAATTTGAACCGACCATATCGCATACCGAGATAATATGAATTAACAAAGAAAAGTGTTACTGCCGTATGCGGAGCTCGCGTGAAAAATAAAATTCTACGAACTACACAACTGAATTCTTAATGTCCAATTTACTCGTGTTTTTCCATTACCCTTAAATATTTTTCCGTTTTACACGAAATAAAACCAAAATATAATTTTTTATTTATATTATTCAATACCACATAATGTATTAAAAAGATATCATTGTAATATATTTTGAATAATATTCACACTCCTACGCATTCACCTCTCCTGTTCAATTTTCATAGGCTAGTGGAACACGCACTTTTCAAAATGCACGAGGCATTTATTCGTAATTAATTAATGTTTTTTATCATGTTAAGAACAAAAAAGTTATATTATTTTTATTGACTTAGTTGCCTTGTTATGATACTTTTAAAATAGCCACACTATTCTTTCTTTCCGTCTTTTATCTATCCATTTCTTTTGTTGTATATTTTATATAGATACAACTTCTCAACAAGTACCAGAATCTCAGCAACTTGTATTTGTAGAATAAAAATATAAAATTTGAAGATTCTGAACCATTAGTTACTTATAATTATTATACAATCATTTAGTTTAAAATGAATATCCAAATTGATTATAAACTCCCAACATTAAGTTAGGTTTATAGAGGGGTTCACGGAAGAAATACAATATCAATGAAACTTAAGTCTAATCACATAAGACATTGATATCACTCTAAAGCCAAAATCTCAAGACAATGGAGCGGGAGTGTACCAACCTCCAACGGAAGCATTCCCAACCACAAGTACTCATTTTCTGCCTTTTCTGTATCGTCATTCTTCTCAATGGTACAAGGACCATACTGCACTCGTCTGAGCCGGTTTTTTGAACCATTGGCTCTGATACCACTTGAGACCTGGGACCAACCACATAAGACATTGACATCACTCTCAGTCCAAAACCTTAAGACAATAAATTTATAGGTCTTTATTTTTATATGATACTTTATTTTCTCATTTTTATCAAATGTGAAACTTAAACTCACATTCTAAATACATAAAAACCTACACAAAGCATGAGTTATATTAGAGTTATCTTAAACAAGGTGCAGCAAACAAAGTAAATCATGCAATATAAATAGTTAATGGAGATTGAATAATATTAATAATAATTTATATATGTAATAGATGTGAAAGCATTGCTTGACTTGACACGCAAGTTACATTGACAATAGAAAAACTAATGTGGATTTAGTATGATAATGATGAATCGGAAAGAGTGGTCACCACTTCAACACATCTTATGATTGACATAGTTTGCGTATTGTTATTTTATTTAACGTCAAGTATTCTTATAACAAGAATGGGGCATTAAATTTGTACAAAAAATCTGAACCCTATTTGTATAATTCACGATTTTATGCATATATACGTTTCCACTTTGAATTAAAAATTAATATCAGCTTTTAAAATTTGGTTGGTATTACCTTTCATGTTCTTTCCAGTGTTCAACAATAAAGGTAAAGTTTCTCCTCATTAGTTCACTCTGTTTTCGTTAGTTCATCTCTCATTTCAAATTTAAATCACTTGTTACTTCATCTCTTAATCCAAAGTTAAATCACTTTTCAGTGCATGTTACATAACTTCAATTCCTTTTCCAACGCTCTAATCTACTGTTATGTCGATCTGATACATTTTACTATATAATTTAATGTTTAATATATTTTATCTTTGAATATAAAATTTGTATTTAATTTAAAGAATATGTTTTGTGATATTTAACAAGTTTCAATCTTGACTGAGTCAACAACATTTCAACTTCTGCCAGATTAGTATACTACAGAAATCAAACCATTACAAGTACAAAATATATGAAAAGACACATCAATTATAAATTTATATTTTCTTATTTAAAATTATAAAATGCTAGATAATCAAATTATTCTCATCTTACTTTTATTATTTAAAAATTTTCATCAAAATATATTATATTTTCAATTAAAATAAAAGATTTAGATATCTTACCATTCCGGATGTAATGATTGTTTTGTTTAAAAAATATTATGAAAAGAAAATATGATTGGTGAAGAGAAAGTTGGATAAATTATAGAGATAAGATTGGAAATGGCAACTGCATAAAACTGAAATTTTGGGACTCTTGAAAGGTTAATCATTTGTTTGGTTGGGAAAACATCTACATCTATAATCTTCATGATATTTACATGTCTTGACCAATGCTATTTCACAATGTATACCAAATCTACCTAAAATGAATGGCATAATAACCACCCAACTTTTTAAATATGTGGCTAGAGACACATAAACGATAACTGCCAAGTTTTTTTCTATATTAAACTAATATTTTTAAATTTACCTAAAGTATTTTACTTCATATAAAATATCTGAAAAACATTACCTATAATGTCAACAAAAATCGGTTCAAATTTGTCTTATATGTGTCTTTACGAGAAACAAAAATATATTCAACTTGACAAACATCTATTAGCCCGTTTTTAAAATTTTAAATAAAAATATTGGCTTTATTTTTTATATAATATATTAAATTTTAAAATGAAATGATTAAATTGATATAATTTTATTAAATGTTAAATACTTAATACTTTTATAAAAGATATTTGTTTATTAATTTATTATTAAATTTGTGATTTCATATCATCATAATTATTTATTTTAAAATAGAATAATCTTCCATGTTTAAAGCATTCTTATTTTATTATGCTTTAAAAAAAATATTAGCTTATTTTTTATTTATCATAATAATATAACATTTTGCAAATATCATTATTATAAAATAAACTTTCAATTTAATGATAAGTTAAGAAATATTATTCAATTAAATATTAAGATTGAAGTAACTTTTCACAAAATATTATATATATATATATATATATATATATATATATATATATATATATATATATATATATATATATATCACAAAAATC